>OHXM01000657.1_pt1 | contig 11458 bp, 8 predicted proteins | sample 1579901 | NCBI WGS metagenome assembly OHXM01 (sample SAMEA3882528, study PRJEB24775) | human gut metagenome | biome: human-associated habitat; feature: intestine environment; material: feces | place: Netherlands | collected 2009/2010
CCTGCCCTCCGCGGCAATGGCGGCGTAGGCGTTCTGGCGCACCCAGGTCAGCGGGCGCTTGACACTGGAACGATTCAGGCTGTCCAGCACATTCTCCACAGCGATATCGCAGGCCAGATTCCACAGCCGGGCATCCCGCTTGCCCTTGAGCCAGAGATGCCGGAATACGCAGTGGAATACCGTGTGCAGATACAACCGATTGAGATATTTTGGATTCTCCTGGTAGAGCCGCAGCAGGGCGCTGGGCTGATAATAGAGGTTCACGCCGTCTGTGGCCAGCACGCCGCACCGCTCGTCCGGTACCGGGGTCAGGGCACTGAGCGCCATATCCAGAAAGCGGAAGTCCAGATACAGCCCGCTGCGCACCACCGCCAGCACCTCGCCGCCCATGCGTGCCTGCCACTCCTCGTGGGTCTCCGGCCGCTGGGAATGGAAGGACTTGCAGGGGTTGAAAAATTTTTCCTTTGGCAACGTGTGGTCACCTCTCAAAAATCAAAATCGTACCGCTGCTTTTTGGGCTGGGGAGCATATTTTTTGTGCTCCGCATCTGCCAACAGGGCGGCAGCAGCGGCGTTTTCTGCCTTGGCTGCCGCTTCGTTGGCCTTGGTGGCCGCTTCCGTGGCGGCCTGGGTCTTTTCCTCCAGTCCGGCTACGGCTCCTTCCGCTTTCTTGGCGGCAGCCTCGGCACGGGCGGCGGCATCGCTCGCAGGTTCCCCTATCAGTTCCAGGGGGACGTTCACCATCTTGCCGTCCTTCTCCCCGGGCAGTGATTTCACACCGCTCAGCGAGGTGACGGTCTCCAAGTCCTCCACGCCGGTAGAACTCTGGAGTACACGGTCCAGCACTTCCTGAACCAGTTCTTCTTGTGTCATTTCTGCCATACTCATTCGTTTTTATCGGTTTCTGACCCGCCCAGGATTTCGTTCAGGGCATCTATCACATTGGGAAGACAATAGCGTTCCACCGCCATGTGTATCATCCCGGTTTCCTCATCGCTGAACTCGGTCTCGCCGGTACTCTCGAAAATCTTGAACGCAAGCCGATGGGCCTTGATGCCACTGACACGCGTATACAGCAAATCGGCTATCTGCTCACGTGCATCGAAAACCTCCCTCGTCTGACGGGTTATTCCGGTGGGAACGCTGAAATTCCTGAAATCTAACTTTTTCATATATATCTGTTTTTTAGGATGAATGATTCAATATCTGGTAACGGAATCCGTCCGCTTTTGTAATAAGTACCGTTACGGAGTCCCCGGATGCCATCTCGTAGTTTTGCAAATCTTCATTGTGGTTATAGATACCTTTTAGTATGATATTCTTTGAACCGGGTCTGACCCTGAACGTGACAATGGCTGCAAAATCGGTAGGCAAGTAACTCATGCCGAACTTGTATGCCACAGAACTTTCCGACGGCAGCGTAACCTCTACCTTACTGTAGTTGGGTTCATTGTAATACATCAAAATGATATTGTGTTGTGAGAAATCCACCGTGTAGTTTCCACTTCCGAAGGTAAGCAGCTTGGCTTTCGTATTGATAAACGCCGGGGCAAGTAATGCCGCATTGCTGCTGATACCGTAGTTCTTCGTACCGCCGGTAACATCTATAAACAATCCATAGTTCGCTTGGTCGAAGCCGTAATTCCCGTATATATTGGGGGCTGAGTTCACGATACGACCGACAGCGGTAAAAGCTCCTCCTGCAGAAGACGGTATCACATCATCACCGAACATCACATATCCTTTGCTGCCGCCGACACGGAAAAAATCATCATAAATGGCAAGACCGCCACCGCTCCCGTGAGAGTCGGCCACAGAACCGATACGGCCGTTCCCTATCTCAAAGCCGCCGATTTTCCCTTTGCTGCTGTCTATCTCTCCGGTAAACTTACCGTTGGTCGTTTCAATGCTGCCGTCTTCCAGTATCTTGAAGTTGCCGTTGGCCGTTACCAGTCCCTCCAGCTGTATATGGTCGGCTGTCAGCTTGATTTTGCTCACGGTATTTCCGTACTCGTCCTCTTCCTCCACGCTCACCCCGATAAGGGCAATCTTTCCTGTATTGTCCTGCGCATACAGACCGGAACCTTCAGGCTTTATGACAAGCCCGGTCTCTTTCAGCGCATTACCGTCCTTGTCGAAGACCGCCGCTGAAATCTTTACCAGCCGGTCGCTCTGTTCGAACAGTGTACGGTACTTATAGGCCAGTGCGTCCGCCTTGTTGGTGCTGAACACCAGCAGCGAAATGTAAATCACGCCCGTAAACGACAGCTTGAAGTCGCCAGTGCCGTTCCAAAGTCCGTCCAACGTGAACATCTTCTCACCGCCAACGGGCAGGTCCTCTTCATGGCCGAACATGTTGAAGTTCTCAAACCCGGTCTTATCAGCGTTCACAAATTCTATTTTCAACCTTCCGGCCTTGATAACCCGGTAGCTGAACGACAGATACACCACGCCGGGCACCCGTTCGCCCTGGCTGTTCGTCTGCCGGTACTCCGGTACCAGCCGGAAGTCCTCCAGTTTCTGCATGATATAGCTGTTCCGGATATAGGCATAAGGCACCTTGCCGTCGGTCCGTATCTCGGCATGGCCGTCCGGCTTCGTACCGTAAGGACCGCCGTTCGCCCAGATCCAGCGTCCGCCCAGGGTGAACAGCGTAGCCTTGCTGCCCGTCTTCCATTTGTCCATGCCGTCGGCAAAACTGCTGTTGTCCAGATAACTCTGTTCTTCGCGTATTTCCTTGCGCAAGCTTTCCACGGCTGAATGGATTTTCCCCTCGGTTATCTCAAACCGCGTCAGGATGTCCTCGCCCGTCATCAACACGAACGTACCCTTCAGCCACACGTTGTCGGCATACAGGCCGTTTCCTTTCGGCTGTTTGTCTGCCGGGAAAGCGCTGCTCCTGATGCCGTCCAGCTTACCCAGCCGGCAACGAAGGCAGCCGTTGAAGTTCTTGGCCTTCACACCGTCCAGAATGTCGATACGGGGCTGTCCGTCCTCCGTGGCCGCAATGGATATAAGGTTCTGCCGGAGCGGGGTTTCGGTGTTGCCCATCAGCACGCACTCATCGCCTGCCTCCGGCTTCACCCCGCCAAACTCGCTTACCGGGACCAGTACACCGCCGGCTATCACCGAAGCCACCTCCACCCAGTATGCTTTTAGTTTCTTACCACCCGTAACCGCACAGCGCATCAGGTCATGGGCCACAAAGCCCGATTCCTGCTCAAACACGATGCGGTAGTTGTCGCCCTGCTTCACCACGTCCTTGATCTTGCCGTTGGCAGCGGACACCACCAGCTGGCCGCACACGCTGCGCACCTTCTCGATCAGCAGTTCCAGCGCCACCAGGCTTTGCCGGGCAGTCACTTTGTCCACCGTCAGGTTTGTCAGTCCGGTCAGCTGGTCAATCCACAGCTGCCAGCCCTCACCGGTCAGCCCGTCCACAAACTCCGTGCTGCGCAGCAGTTCGCGGATCACGGCAGTCAAGTATTCGGCATTGCCCTCACCATCCACGATGCCGCAGGGCTTGCCGCCAGCAGCCTCGCCAAAGCTCACACCCTTCAGGAAGCGGATGGACTCTTTGGCTGTGTCCGGCTGGTTCTTGCTCAGGAACTCTTTCTGGCTGCGCCGGGCGGAAAACAGGTTGTTGTCCGTGGGCAGCGTCTTGTCCCAGCTTCGTATGATGTCCGGAAGGGCAGCGCCTTCCGTCTTTGATTTCGTATAGCTTTTCAGCGCACCGATGCTGTCCGTCACCTTGTCGAACTTGCCCACCTGCAGCGCATCGCTTATCTCGATGTCCATCTGCCCGGGTTCGTTCACCTTGCGGCTGATCTTGGTGATACGGCTCTGACGGTAGCCTTTTTCCGGGAAATACTTCCGGCTCTCCAGCTTCACCCGTCTGCCCACAAACAGGTCTATGCCGTGCTCCTCGATGTATACCGGGTCTGTCGGGGCTTTGTAGGCGGCAATGTCCAGCCAGTGGTCCCGGTTGTACTCGTCCACCGCAACCGCAAACTCCTCTTCGGCCAGCCGGTAATACTCATCCGGCATCCGGATATTCCACAGGATATAGGTGTCGCCTGCTCGGGGCACCAGCTTGCCGCCCGGCAGCTGGGTGTCGTCATCGTAGGGCCAGATGGTGATCAGTTCGAATTCACGTGCCGCGCTGTCGTAGTTCACCTCAAAGTAGTGGTCATCGCTTTCTCCCAGTCCGGCAAGGTCGCCCGTCTGGAACGACACACGTTTGGTTTCTCCGGCCAGCTCGTACAGGTTAGGGTCAAAGTCCAGTTCCCCGTCCCGGAAATAATAGACGGTGAATTTGTTTCCTTCATCGTCTGCCACCTCCTCGCTGCGAACCGAGCTCACCGTACCGACCCGACGGGGGAAGATGCCGCTGAAAGCATCCTGCTCGTAATGGTCATAGATGCCATATTCCTCCACGCCCTGCTCGATGTACTTCCTGCCGCCGGGAAGCATCAGACGCGGGCTGCCGTATTTCTCCGCATCGATGTTGCGGGTCGAGCCTACCGGGAACAGGCGCGTATAGAATTTGGCCGTGTTGCTCGTATCTCTTTCCAGGGAGGTCAGCCCCTTGCCATAGCCAAGGGTGATTTCTTCCCCGTGTTCGCAGCGGCACACGTTCACAGTCTGCCCCTCAACCCACCATTCCACCTTGCCGCCTGCCTTTTCCGCGATGGCTTTCAGCGCTTCGTCGCAGTACATCCCCTCGTAGTCTATCGTGATCAGCTCCGTACCTTCCACCGTACCCGTCTTCCAGTCAGTAATGTGGCCCATGCCGTTATTGATAGCCTTCACCACCATCGCCACATGCTCGCGGGGCGTGGCCGTCAGGGTAAACAGGGGGTTGGTGTCCCCGTCCGTCGTCTCCAGCACCAGGAACCGCTTGATCAGGCTCTCCACGCCGTACAGTTTCAGGTCATAGTCCCACTCGCCCTCGTTCACCTGCTTCGGCGTGTAGCGTTCTGTCAGCCAGTACCGTTCGCCCAGATAGTCCGTGTAGTCGTTCACGTCCAGGGGCAGGAAGGCATAATAGCTGAACGACAGGGAAAGCACATTGTCTCCCTGCACTTCCTTGCTTTGCGTCGAGCTGTCGTTCACGGCCACATCCGCACGCTTGGTTCCGGCTTTATCATATATCGTTAGAAGCATATTCTAATAGCGTTTGAATGGTTATATAATCGGTTTCGGTTCCCGGAACTTTACCCGGAACTTTCCGGCATGCACACCTTCCGTCCACAGATAGGTCAGCGGGGTGAACTTCGTACAGTCGGCATACTTCACCCGCAGCTGCAGATCCAGCTGGGGGAAACGGATCTCCAGCCAGCCGTCCTTCCCTTGCTTCAGGAAATTCACAAAGGCAAAGTACTGCTTCATCCAGCCTGCCTGGGTCTTGTTGTACAGCGCAAAGTGCAGCGTCACGTCACGTGCCTCATTCCGTGGGGTCAGCACGGGGCTGTATTTTTCCCCGTGCTCTTCCCGTATGTCCACAGCCGTATCCTTCTTGGCCTTGCTCGGGGTCAGGATGGCCGTCAGGTTCTCCATGCCCCCGCGCCGGTCTTCCACCAGGAACACGCCGTATTCCGTCCAGATGTCCGTGCCGTTCACCAGCACCAGTCCGCTCAGTATATTGCCCATATCACTTCACTTTTAGTCCGTCACGTATCATTTTCTTTATCACTTCCTTCAGTTCGCCCAGGTGTCCGGCGCTCACACCGGTGTTCTCGGCTATCCGGGCCAGATGCCCTTCAGCCGTGTCCATCTTCTCCACCACGCTTTCCAGCCGGTCGTCCATGCTGCTCCAGTGCTGCAGCCCGCCGGTGAACATGCCCTCCAGTTTCGTGCCCTGGTCCTGCGTCATGGCCGTAAAGCCGCCCGCTTTCGCACTTTGGCTCGTACCGCCCTGCTGCGTCTTGTCATAACCGGTGGCTGCCGCCAGGTTGTCACGCAGGGCAAGGGCTTCATCCATATACTGCATGTACTCTTCCATCAGCGCGTTCCGTTCCGCCTCGGTCAGTTCGTTGTCCTCCATGGCCTTGCCAAACTTCTCCCACCAGCCTTTCAGTTTGTCGCTGTACATCTCACCGATCTTGTTGCTCAGCATCGCCCGCATGAAGTACTCGGATATATCCTCCGCCGCATCCTTGGCACCGTACTTCATGTTCATCAGGTTGTCGATGAAGCTGCTGTACATACCGTCGAACGAAATGCCCGTCAGCCCTTCATACAGCTGGTCGGTCAGTTCCTCCAGCTTGCCGGCCTGGTCTATGTAGTCATCCAGTTTCTCGGTCAGTCGCCCGCCATAGCCTCCCTTACCGGTATTCTGGATTTGCGTCCACATATCCACGTTGCTGCGCAGTGCCTTCATTTCCTCCGGGCTCAGGCTCCACAGGTTCCCGTCCCACTGGCGGCCGATCTGTCCGCTCAGTTTGTCTATCTGTGCCTGGTTGAAACCGCCCCAGTAGTAGTTCCAGCTGTGGTGACTTCCGTGGTAGCCGGCTTGCGCCATAGCCATCTGCAGGTAGTTCGAATTCGTTTCCTGCTGCATCTTGTACGCATCGCGGTAAGCCGCCACCGATTTTGTCCCCTTGCTTGCCTTAATGGTATCGGTCAGGTCTTCGATGGAAGTCTGCAGTTTCTCGTTCCGGTCCGTAAGACGGTCTATAGCCGCCTGCACTTCCTTGGCGTTCCCGCCGATGCCGAACAGTTTGTTGAAACCTCCGAAAGACACCGTGTTCAGCAGTCCTCCGATACCATTCACAAGGGAACCGCCTATCTGTTTGAACAGGTCTCCGCTGAGGATATTGTCGAGTATTCCGGTTATCGCATTGAAAATGGTGTCTATCAATGATGAGATAATCGGGCCAATACCGTCTTTCAGCAAATCCAGTATGGAGAGAATGGCCGATATGATCTGCCCGATGACTCCGGCACTTGACAGGGTTTCGGACATCCGGCTGATGGCATCGCCGACCTTGCCTCCGATATTCAGTTTTGAAAGACCGGTAAGCATGTTCTGGATTCCTTCAAATGATCCCTGCAAGGTTCCGCTCGCAAAGCCGTGCAACCCGTCGGATACCATGTTCAACCCGTCAACCGTGTCCCGGGAGGCACTTTTCACCTCCCCGGCAAGCGCCTTCATTTCAGAGGTGGCGTTCAGGTATTCTTCGTCAGCTGAAACGCTGGACGATTGGGCCGTTTGAAGAGCGATTTTGGTACGTTCTATTTCTGCCTGGTTACCGCTTTCAAGAGCCTTGTTGTAATCGGCCTGCGCCGCTTTCAACCGGATGAATGCCGCTTCCTGCTGCAGTTCTGCATTTTGCACACGTGTTACGGCATCCCCCAAAGCGTGCATCTGCGTTTGCAGCCGGGCAAAATCCAATGTGCCGTTGCCACCGGGGAGCATGCTTTGAATACGTTCAATGGCATCGTAAACGACCTGCTGATCCGCTGCTCCTGATTTTTTGAACTCATCCGTCTTGACATACTGCTTAAGTTCGCCAAGCAGATTCTTCATCTGGTCTGCAAGCAAGCCGGTTAAATCCCCGAACGCTGCTCCCCAGTCTATCTTCTGGGTAAGGGATTCCATGTCCACTTTGTGCACAGCCGCATCACGCTGCTTTTCCAAAGTCAGTCTTTCGCCCTGGGACTGTGCCTTGCGGATTTTCTCGGCATATTCTTCAGCGATGGCCAGTTTCTGCTGCTGGAAGGTCCCGTATTCCTTCAGATAGTCACGCATGGCTTCCGCCTCTTCCCTGTACACGTCCGCCTCCGCTTTTTTCCTTGACTCGGTGTTTGAGGCACGGGCTTTTTCAAGTTCATCCTGTTGCTCCCGGGTAAGTCCGTTATCTCCGGTAGAAAGACCGGCTTCCTTGTTCTCACGCTTCCAGTCGGCTTCCTGCCGGTTTATCTCTTCTTTCCGGGCGTTATAGTCATATTCGATTTGTGCCAGTTTCTTTTCGGTACCGGCTTGCATACGGTCTATCTCTTCCTTCCGGTTCTCGGCCTGCAGGGCGGCAAGATCCTGCGCCAGCCTGCGCTCTGTGGCAAGTCGTTGCCTGGCTTCCGCTTCCGGATTCTTCCCGGACTGTTCGGGGTCGGTATGTCCGCCGATATTTCCTTTTTTGGCTGCTTCTGCGGCTTTCTTTACCTCTTCCTCCGCTTTTTTCAGATAACCGTCACGTTTGTTTTCGGCATTTTTCAACAGTATGTCATAAGCTTCCTGATCATGTTTCTTAATGGCAGCCTGTGCATCATAGAACTGCCCGGATTCTGCCATGCTTGACTGCATGATATATTGTCCCCATTTCCCGAAAAAACCCATGGCGCTTTCCGCCTCTTCCGGTTTCTGCGCCTTGATTTTATTCACCTCTTCATCGGCTTCTGCAGCTTTTTTTACAAGGTTCTGGACATTGGCCTGGTGCAGCAGGACCTGTACATAGTCCTCGCTCTTTTGGATAAGGGTATCATACCATTCGGAAAGTGTTTTATAATACCCGAAAGATTCCCCGTACTTGCGGTTCAGTTCCTCTACCTTCGCCTTTTCCTGTTCCTTGCTGCCGGTGAAGTTCTTTATTTCATCGATGACCGATTTCAGTTCGAAGCGGGTACGCACCATCTGGGCACGGCCGTCCTTCTCTATCTCGGTCATTTCCTTGACTGATACGTTGAATTCATCCACGCCTTTTTTGGCACTGAACAGGTTTTTCGTCCAATCCCAGATTTCATCACCGTACATTACCAGCAGCATGATGCCGGTGGTCATGGCCGTCTGCCAGGAAAAGAGCGAGGACAGGACCTGTTTCCATACCGGTGTGCCTTTCTTGCCTGACTTCTGCAGCTCATCATATTCCTTACGGGCACGGGCCAGTTCGTCCGTAAAAATCGGCAGGTTGTTGGATATGGCCAGAAAGAACATCTGCGGTCCCATGGCCAAAGAAGGCATTTCACGGGCCATCTGCTGGATGCTGTTGTGAAGCCCGCCCAACTGGCGCTGTGCATTGGGCATGTCTGCAGGGGTGACCTGCACGGATTCCGATTCCTCCTGCAGCAGTTTCAGTTTGCCGCGCAATTCCTCAAGCTGCTTCTCCAGTGCATGGATCTGCGCGATATTGGCACTCTGGTCCAGATTGGGGGCAGCCGTCTCCCCGGCAAGGCGCAGCCTTTCCAGTTCAGCCTCCAGCAGCCTGACGGTATTACGCAGTTCCAGCGCCTCACGCTCGGCCTTGTTCATGCCGGGCGTGAGTTTGTCCTTCATCAAAAATTCAACTTCTACAGGTTTGCTCATTCCAGTTTGCTTTGAAAAAATCCTACTATATCGTTCGCTTCATCCTCGGCGCTGTGTTCCGGTCTGGGAGCACCGTTTCCGCCGCCTTGCTTTTTCCGCACATACCGCGGCGCGTCGCTCAGCATCATGATCAGCGTCTGGTAATTCACCCCATCAAGGATGTAATCCACGCTCCAGCCGGTCGCCGATGCAATCTGCCACACGAAGCCGAAAGGGCTATGGGAACCTTCATACCGGGTTCTTAACTCCCCTTCCTTGCCTGGCTCAGTCTCGGAGTCATCGGGTTCGCCCGCGCTGTCGAGCTGATAATACGCATAAAATCCTTCGTGCCCATCAGACGCTCGAATGTTCGGAACATGGCCGTCAGATAACGCCACTCCACAAAGTTCCGCAGTACCCACGCTGTCACCCCGATGCCCACGTGCCGCGACACGTATCCCCGGCATACCGTATAGGCCAGCAGACGGCTCACAGCCTTACCATGCTCCGCCACAAAGGCCAGTTCCTCGGTCTTGTCCTTCGGTTGCCAATCGGGTTTGACACCCGTCTTCAGGTATTCCCGCGCCAGCAGAATCTGACCCCGCAGCCTCGGACGCTTCATCGTCACACGCACCTCCACCGGGCGTTTCAGCCACGGAAGCTTCCACCTTTTAAGAGGAACGGACACGCCGCTGTCCAGCAGCGCATCCGCACACTCCATCTCTATCAGTTGTTCCAGCCGGTCAGCCATACGTTAGCCCTCCTCACTTTGGAGCGATGCTGCAGCCGCGGCTTCCGCCGGCGGCAGCTTGTACTGCCCCCACTCGTCCGGTATTGCTTCCGTATCGAACACGCCGTAAGGCTGCGAACCGTCCTCCGGCATCGCCACTTCGAGCGTAACCTCTATCTTGGAGGTTTCTGTAAGGGTCAGCTTGCCTGCAGGATTGGAAAGTAGCGTGGCGTTGGGAATCAGTACGCTCTGTCCGGACACGAGGGAGAGTTCCCATGGTCCCTGCATGACAAGCACCTCCGACGGGGCTGTCCAACCGATCGGAGTTTTCTTTTCCAAATCTTCTTTCTTATAATGCAGGCTGCCGCCAAGCAGTTTGTGCAGGTTCGAATAGTTCATCTGGATCACATTGAACGTCGGGGCGATGCCGCCGTTACTCTGTGGGATGACCAGCACCGGGGCACCCTGCACCTGTTCGGCCTCGATCTTCGCGGCCTCGGGTTTCTTGCCGCCCAGGTCAAACGAGTTCTTTTCAATATACCCGATTGTGAAATCCTTATACTTTACGGCTCCTATGCCGTACATGAAATTCTTGTTCATCGTTTATAAAGTTTGATGGTTAATAACACACCGGCCAACAAGCCGGCCAATATACCTGTGATAAACGTCCGCATCCGGTTCGGAGGGCGTTTTTCTACCGTTTGAACGTCATTTGAAATTTCGCTCTTGGTTTCGCTACGGATGCGCGCCAGCTCTTCTTCATACCATAGCACCAGCTGCTGCAGACTGTCACACGAGGCTTCGGCCACGATGTTCCCGCTGTCGTCGCTGCCTACGGTCAGATTCGCCTGTCCGCTCTTGCCACGGTACACGGCACCTTCAGGAAGTTTACGGAGGCTGTCCGCAGGTATAGACAGCTTCACCGAACTCGCCGGTATACCCGCCATCACCAGTCCCGCCCGTCGGCTTCCGCTCGCGCTGTCGGTGCTTGCCGATTCCGTCTGTATCTTCTCCACCGTCGTGCTCTTCCTGCTGCTTGCGCAGCCCGCCAAGCACAGGACAGTCATCATGATGGCGGCAACTGTTGGCAGTGTCAATGGCCTTGCGAAGGCGTGCCATCTCGCGTTTCGTCGCCTGAAGGTCTTTCCTCGTCGCATTGAGTTCGTCCTTTAAGGGTTCAACGATGTTGTCCACAAGTATCCGGGTGGCGTGCTCAGCGTTGTCAATCCGCACCGTTTCGGCGTCCGCCTTCGCCTTCTCGGCTTCCGCGTTGGCCTTGCGCACCGTCGCACGGAGCGTCACAATGCCAATCACGGTAGCCAGAAGTGAGCCACCCAGTACGAAATTGAGAATTTCACTGAGTTCCATGAGATTACTTGTTTTATGTCTCGCTTATGCTTTTGACTCGGATTTCTTGGCTATCAATCCTATAAGCCATTGCACTAACCC
>OHXM01000668.1_pt1 | contig 11328 bp, 7 predicted proteins | sample 1579901 | NCBI WGS metagenome assembly OHXM01 (sample SAMEA3882528, study PRJEB24775) | human gut metagenome | biome: human-associated habitat; feature: intestine environment; material: feces | place: Netherlands | collected 2009/2010
TCATACGGAGCGAATCGTAATCGTATCCGTTGATCCCCAGTCGCAGGATCTCGCCCGACACTTCGGCGTCGGAGTGTTCCGAGCTGAGTTCGCCGTTTACATGCACATTCAGAGAGAGGGGACCGAGCAGATCGTTTTCCAGCAACTTGCCCAGTTGCAGACTGGACGTTTTCACGTCGCCCAGCACACCGCGACAGCCGTCGCGCAGCGAGCTCACCTGCAACAGGCAGGTCGCACCGCCGATCTCGGTCGCCAGCGCAGCATCCGCAGCAAAGGCCGTGAGCGTTCCGTCGAATTTGCCGGTAAGACCGATTTTACCCGCATTTTTTGCAATACGCAGCACCTCGTCGGGCAAATTCTTGCCTGTGAGGGCGGCCGCCAGCCGATCGACATCCGCCGCCGAAGTCGTCAGTTCGGAAATGTCGGCCTTAAAATGTCCCTTTCCGACATCGGGCAGTCCCTGCGCCGCGAAATCGACCGACAGCTTCGTGTCGGCTCCCGTGCGGACCGAGCGCAGCGATCCCGACATATCGGCCACAGGACCGCTCACATCAGCATTCAAGTCGGTCAGCGTCAGGTGCCAATCCTTCATTTTAGGCGAGAAATAGGCGATGTCGTCGGACGACAGCGTCGTATTGACGACCTGCGCCGTGATGTCCACCTCCTCGACGAAATTTTTGTAAAGGGCCCAGTCCAATCCGATCAATGAAAGCGAAGGCAACTCGATATTCGACTTCGCCGTCCGAATGTGTCCCTCCCGGATATCGATACAGCCGTTGGCGATACAAAGACAGCCCGCCAGGTCTTCGACTACAAATCCGCTGCGCTCGCGCATCGCCAAACGCCCGATGTCGGTATGGATCACCGGACCGTCAATGGTGAAATTCTTCAGTTCGGCCCGAATGTCGATCAGGTGCATATCGGCGAAATCCACTCCGTACGACGGATTGCGGTGCTCCAGCCGTTCCATGCAGAAATCCAGCCCCTCCGTTTCCAGGCGCTCGATCTCCAGCCTGAATTTTCCCTCCGCCCGGGCCTTGTCCTTTTTGGAGAGTTTATCGACCACCTGCTTGATGTTCATCTCCCCGTCGGGAGTTTCGCGCAGGCAAAAACGGGCGTCCGACAATTCGGCCCGGCTGAAAACGAGCCCTCCCCCGAACAGGCCGAGGCTCTTGATCCGGGCATCCAGACGGCCGGCATAAAGCAACGTATCCCGTTGGAAATCCTCGACATAGAATCCGTCGAGCGAAACGCGGTAAAACAAGCCGATATCCACCCGGTCGATACTGATGCGGGTGCCGAGCTTGCGGGAGATTATTTCCGTCGCCTCCCGAGCGACGAAATTCTGAGCGGCAGGAATCTCGAACAACAGGGCGACCAACAGAGGCAGAAAGATCAGCGCCAGCACGATCGCCGACACCATCTTGGCCAGTATGTTCACTATCCTGCGCATTATCCGACAAAACCGTTTTTAATAAATTGCAAATTTAAGCAAATTTCGGGATTTAACATCCGGCAGACCGGATATTTATCGTTAAAAGTCACCGTTCGAAGAACTTGCCGCGAAGCCCTCCCGCAACGACCGGTAAAAATCCGCGCCCGGTACAATACAGAACCGCAAACCTGTTGCCAATCGCATTTCGGAGCTTTTCCGAAGCCCGAACAGCGACCCGGTATCGGCTGCCGCCCGAAATAAATACGGACATCGGCGAATCATTTCGGATTTTATTCCGTATCTTTGATTTTTATTCGGATAATTCCGCCTCGGAAAAACACAAATAAATTTGCTTTTGCGCTCGGCTTATTCGTATCTTTGACATAGTCTTGGATAGGATGTACCTCGGAAAAAATGGGAACTCGTTCCCATTTTCTCTCGGCTTTCACTATCTTTGTAAAGTTTTTTGCCACACAAAAATCACATGGACATTACCATTTTAGGCATAGAATCCTCCTGCGACGACACTTCGGCCGCAGTCATCCGCGACCGGACACTCCTATCGAACGTAATCGCTTCGCAGGCCGTGCATCAGAAATACGGCGGCGTGATCCCGGAACTAGCATCCCGGGCCCACCAGCAAAATATCGTCCCGGTAGTCGATACGGCCCTGAAAGAGGCCGGCGTCACCATCGACAAGATCGACGCCATTGCCTTCACGCGCGGACCCGGTCTGCTGGGATCGCTTTTGGTGGGCGTATCGTTCGCCAAAGGACTCTCGATCTCCCACGACATTCCGCTGGTGGAGGTCAATCATCTGCAGGGGCACATCCTCTCCCACTTTCTGGACCTGCCCGACCGACAGCTTCCGCACCCCGACTTTCCGTTCCTCTGCCTGCTGGTCAGCGGAGGACATACCCAAATCGTAAAAGTGGACGGTCCGCTCGACATGCAGATCGTCGGCACGACGATCGACGACGCGGCGGGCGAAGCGTTCGACAAGTGCGCCAAAGTCATGGGGCTGCCCTATCCGGGCGGGCCGGTGATCGACAAACTGGCCAGGGAGGGCGATCCGCACGCGTTCCGCTTCGCCAAACCCCGCATCGAGGGTTTCGACTACTCGTTCTCGGGACTCAAAACCTCGTTCCTCTATACGTTGCGGGACGAAATGGCCGAAGATCCGAATTTCATCGAGAAAAACAAAGCCGACCTCTGCGCCTCGCTGCAGACGACCATCGTGGAAATTCTGCTCGACAAGCTCGTAAAAGCCTCCAAGGAGTACGGGATCCGCGACATCGCCATCGCAGGCGGCGTATCGGCCAATTCAGGGCTCCGCAACGGCATCACGGAGGAGGGAAGGAAACGGGGATGGCGCACCTTCCTGCCCGAATTCAAATTCACGACCGACAACGCCGCGATGATCGCCCTGGCAGGATACTACCGCTACATGAACGGCAATATCGCAACCCTGGACATCGCACCCGTGGCACGGCTCGAGGAGCTCGAACTGACCGTCGCACCGACAGCGGAACAATAACAGAAATACAAACTGTCCCGACCCTACATACAATATTTTTACGGGCACCCGGGATCCAAAACTTACAAAAAGCTCCACTCTCCCCGCACAGAGCCGCCTTTCGGGAAAACCTGAAACCGATCGAAACATCCGCTCAAGGAGAAACTTACGAAAAAGCCGAATCGACAAACGATACGACACGATCGGCGGGCACGACGTACGGAGAGAAAGGAAAAATATAAATTCAAAGCAACTTTAACTATGAAAACATTGAAAATCGGCGATCTGCTGGCCCGTCTTCCCATCATTCAGGGCGGTATGGGCGTAGGCATCTCCCTCTCGGGACTCGCATCGGCCGTAGCCAACCAAGGCGGTGTGGGAGTGATCTCCTCGGCCGGACTGGGCGTCATCTACCGGGAACACTCCAAAGACTACAATACGGCAAGCATCTGGGGCCTGCGCGAAGAGCTGCGCAAAGCCCGTGAAAAGACCAAAGGTATCATCGGCGTCAATGTCATGGTGGCCATGTCCAACTTCGCAGACATGGTCAGAACGGCCATCGCAGAGAAGGCCGACATCATCTTCTCGGGGGCCGGTATGCCCCTCAACCTGCCGTCGTTCCTCACGGAAGACGCCAAGACCAAACTGGCTCCGATCGTTTCGTCGGCCCGAGCCGCCAAGCTCATCTGCGAGAAATGGCTCGCCAACTACAAATACGTTCCCGACGCGATCGTGGTCGAGGGACCCAAGGCCGGCGGACACCTGGGCTACAAGCCGGAACAGATCACCGACGAACACTTCTCGCTGGAGCGGCTGCTGCCCGAAATCGTTTCGGAAGTCCGTCGTTTCGGCACGGCGCACGACACGCACATCCCGGTCATCGCAGCAGGCGGCATCTACACGGGCGAAGACATTTATCGCATCATGGAGCTGGGCGCCGACGGTGTCCAGATGGGCACGCGCTTCGTCACCACGGAGGAGTGCGACGCCTCGACGGAGTTCAAGCGGAGTTACATCGAAGCCTCTCAACAGGACATAGAGATCATCCAAAGTCCGGTGGGTATGCCGGGGCGGGCCATCCACAACTCTTTCCTGGAACGGGTGAAACAAGGGTTGAAACAACCCAAAAGCTGTCCGTTCAACTGTATCAAGACCTGCGACGTAACCCACAGCCCCTACTGCATCATCATGGCTCTCTACAACGCCTTCAAAGGCAACCTGTCGGCAGGATACGCTTTCGCCGGCGTCAATGCCTGGCGAGCCGAAAAGATCGAGAGCGTGAAAGAGCTGATGACGAACCTTATCGACGAATTCGACCGTTTCAGCCTGAAAGAACAGTTGGCGAAACTGAAAAAATAACGTTCGATAAAAGTACAAAATCCGTATGACACCTTCCGGTATTGCATGCCGAAAGGTGCTCATTTTCCCCTATCTCAATTTTTAGAACCTGCTCGAATTTTACGTCGAGATTATTTGAGAGCTGTTTTCGAGTAGATTATTTTGAGGAAGTTGCGTAAATAGCGGACTATTTTCAGCACCTGCTGAAAGAAGATGCAGAAAAGAGGTTCAAAAAAGCCGAAACATTTTCTCTCGGCCAATGTCTAACTCATTTATAAAATTCAAAACAGACTCTTAAACGGAAATCGTCCGCCCCGGCTTTTTATACGGCGCAGACACACGAATCGATCTGCTCCCAATCCAATCTAAAAAGACGTAACACAATGAAAATATGAATAATAGTCTTTTATTTCCGCAATGAACAGAATACATGCGGTATAAAAAACGAAGCCGTTTGTTTTATCCTCCCCTCATTTTCACTACCTTTGCGCCACCATTTTTCAACCTTAAAATTAACCTTAAAATAAAAATTCGGAGATGATCGAATTCAGACCCGCACTTCTCACATCCCTGAAGCACTACTCCCGGGAGAAATTCACCGCCGACCTCATGGCCGGCATCATCGTCGGCATCGTGGCCCTGCCGCTGGCGATCGCCTTCGGCATCGCATCGGGCGTTTCACCGGAAAAAGGCATCATCACGGCCATCATCGCCGGCTTCCTCACATCGGCGCTCGGCGGCAGTCGCGTACAGATCGGCGGCCCCACAGGTGCATTCATCGTGATCGTCTATGGCATCATCCAACAGTACGGCATCGAGGGACTGACCGTCGCCACGATCATGGCGGGCGTATTCCTGATCCTGCTGGGACTCTTCCGCCTGGGGACGATCATCAAATTCATTCCCTACCCGATCGTCGTCGGTTTCACCAGCGGTATCGCCGTGACGATCTTCACCACGCAGATCAAGGATCTGTTCGGCCTCACGACCCCCGAAATGCCGGGCGACTTCGCCGGGAAGTGGATGGTCTACTTCCAGAATTTCGGGACGATCGACCTCTGGGCAACGGCCGTAGGCGTTATCAGCGTCGCCATCATCGCCCTCACGCCCCGCTTCTCGAAAAAGATACCCGGTTCGCTGATCGCTATCGTCGTTATGACGCTGGCCGTCTATCTGCTGAAACGCTACGCCGGAATCGACTCCGTCGAAACCATCGGCGACCGATTCACGATCAACTCCCAACTGCCCGACGCGGTCATCCCCGCCCTCTCATGGGAAGGGATGAAAGGACTGCTGCCCGCAGCTATCACCATCGCCGTACTGGGCGCCATCGAATCGCTGCTGTCGGCAACGGTCGCCGACGGCGTGACGGGGGACAAGCACAACTCCAACCAGGAACTCGTGGCCCAAGGTATCGCCAACGTGGTGACGCCTCTGTTCGGCGGCATTCCCGCCACCGGAGCCATCGCCCGCACGATGACCAATATCAACAACGGCGGCCGCACGCCGGTCGCAGGCGTCATCCATGCCGTCGTACTGCTGCTGATCTTCCTGTTCCTGATGCCGCTGGCGCAATATATCCCAATGGCCTGCCTGGCAGGCGTGCTGGTAGTGGTATCGTACAACATGAGCGAATGGCGCACGTTCCGGGCTCTGATGAAGAATCCCCGCTCGGATGTCGCGGTGCTGTTGGTCACCTTCCTGCTGACGGTCATCATCGACCTGACGGTGGCCATCGAAGTCGGACTGGTACTCGCCTGCCTGCTCTTCATGCGGCGCGTGATGGAAACTACCGACATCTCGGTCATCCGCAACGAAATAGACCCCGGTAAGGAGTCGGACCTCGAGTCGCACGAAGAGCACCTCATCATCCCCCGAGGCGTCGAAGTATATGAAATCGACGGTCCCTACTTCTTCGGCATCGCCAACAAATTCGAGGAACAGATGGTGCAGCTCGGCGACCACGCACAGGTGCGGATCATCCGTATGCGAAAGGTCCCCTTCATCGACTCGACGGGCATCCATAACCTCACGAACCTCTGCCGCATATCGCAACAGGAAAATACCCGCATCATCCTTTCGGGCGTCAATCCCAAAGTACACGAAGTCCTGCACAAAGCGGGATTCTACTCCCTGCTGGGCGAGGAAAACATCTGCCCGAATATCAATGCGGCGCTCCGACGGGCCAAAGAACTGGTTGTCGAACCGAAAGAGAAATAGCTTTCCCGCAAAACAAATCTACCCAGGCTCCGCAAAGCGAGTGCAAAACAAAAATACCGTATCGATTGGTATCGGCAAGGGACATGTTAAGATGCGGGGACCGGATAAATCCGGTCCCCGCATCTTTTTTACATCGGAGAACAACAATAAACAACGCCTCTTTTTTTAAGCGCACCAACAAAAACCGTTACTTGCGCGTATAATATTCGACAAGCATCTCATCATTGCCTTCATCATAAATCCATTTCATCTCCGAAACGGTTATTTCGGCCCGGCAGCTCTGTTTTTCGATCCCGTCGTCCGTCACCAACACTCCCGACGCTTCATCATAAGAATAAGTCCCGTCATAATACTCTTCGGGCGGGAAATCGTAATAACGAAAAGTCCCGTCTTCCCGAAATACAGCGATCATCTTATCCTCGTCCTCCACAGCCGTAAAACTGTCGATCATTTTTCCATTCCGATAATACTCGTTCTTCTGAAACACCCATTCTCCGACGACCGATCCGGACTCGCCGTTCGGTTCGTCTTTTTCATCGGAACAGGCTGCGGTCAAACAAGCCAAAACCCACAGGCTGGCAAAAAACAGTTTTTTCATTGTCAATCGCTATTTAATTTGGTCATATACTTTTCCACCTCGAACGGCACTAATCCCCTGTCGTATCGAGCACAAAGCAAAATAAATACTTCACTGATATTCTTTTTACCAGTTTACCGGGCCTTATACCTCGTTAATATTCTGAAAATCCACGAGCAATTTCTTCAATAAAATATCATCAACCAATAACTACTTGTCAATAAAATCCTTCCAAACATCCGCCAGATCGAATTTCATTTTCATCGGAATTTTCCGCCCGTCAGGGTCTTCGACCGTCAAATTGAAATGAAGGATACAACTTTTGACATCGAATGCAGTAAAACCTTTGGTTACGGCATCGTCGTCATAAATCGACATGACAACCTCAAAGGACTTCGTTTCTTGCGGTTTCCACGGATTATCGAAAGAAACATTAGGAAACATACATTCGTATCTGGAAAACATCCCCTCGTCTCTTCTCAAAACGTACTCTTTATTAAAGTAAAAGGAAACCCATGCAGCCAATCGGTCGCGGATGTAAGGTTCCCCAACCCAATCTTCTCCTGCGATATATTCTTCATAAAATTCAGCGTCGATAAATGTGCTTTGCGACACATTCCGGAGGTCGGCTTTGAAAGTGAATATAACTTGATCCCAACGATCGAGTTCGAATTTACACAGGTAAGGTTCGACAACGATCGGTTGCGATTCGCGTCGTTTCAGCTCTTCCAATTCGCGCCGTTGAGTCAATTCGAGCGTATTCTTAAAGTTGGAAATCATCGTCCCAGCCAGTTTATCCGCCCCGGAACGTAACGTTTTGCGGGACTCGAGGCGCTTGCTCTCCATATAGTGCGGTTATGCTGAATGCATTTCCGAAATTTATTTCCGTCCCGGACGAAATAACAAATACGAAGGATTGAGGTTTTTCAAAGATCAATTGTCCCCATTCACTTTCGAGCAATAACCCGCCATCGGATGTTCTGTCAGGTTTACTTCTATCTTGTGCGAAAATTATTTGCTCGGCATTTGATGAATACGGAGATTCCATTACGTAATAGATGGAAACAAATCCTGTTTGATCCGCTTCGGAGATAATGATGCTTTTCATCGGATCATTTGAATCGGCAAAATCATACGTTCCTTCGATACGCAAATCCGAATTACAAGAGATGAAAGGAACGACGGTTAAATATAAAATATACCTATAGATAAAAGATTTCATAATTTTATTGCCACATAAATATAAACTACAATGGCCAATAAAATAATAGAACAGACAGTCCCCAGATACAAAATAAACGGAATTTCTACTTTGACTTTCTGTTCGACCCGAGCTATCTCCAAACCGTCTGCCGTATGTTTCGGCAACTCGTCGAATCCACCTTTAACCAGCCCGCATTTCGGACATACAGTCAATCCGTCCGGCACGGAATTTCCGCAGTTTTGACACTTCCAGCGATCTTCTATCATACAATCGAATTTCTTGCTGACAGGCGCCGATTCAACCCATTTACAAAAAAGAAAAGCGTGGAGTCGTTCGTTTATCCATCAAGAGGCATTCGGCGTGGCCCGGAAACAAATAAACAATACCCCAGTATATCGAGAACCGATATAGCTATACACGGTGATGAGTGTTCGTATTGCCATCCTTGTTTCCTAAAAATCGCCAAATTTTCTTGATAAGGATTAGCGAAACACTTTCACTAAACAATATGTCGCCATCCGCGGGGACGGCACCGCAAAGTTAGTGAATGTTTTCCAATACACAACACACTGTGGAGTATTGCCGCCGCACTACTGTATAATAATAATCAATGTGTGTACCGGTCTCCAGCCCAAGATTAAGGTCACACTTCCATACGTGACCGTCGTTGGTATGCATTCTGTAAGGCGTGGTGACTATCGAACCTTCCTCCTTTCCGGTTATAAGATTCAGTACGAGTTCCTCGCCGAAACTCGTATCGTAAGTGATGTTCAAAAGTATATTCATAGGTAACAGGTCTTTAATTTCGCTTCAAAGATAGCAATAAAAAAAATAAGGATAAAGCAAAATTCCGATGATTGTTCCTTTTGAACGTGCAATCGTTTACATCTAAACTTTCCACCCGTCGCCACAGGCTTCGTAATGCCCTGAAACAGTGGCACTAACAACCAGCTACGCCATATGCAGCCTTTCGCCTTCCGAAAGGCCATCTTTTACATCCCGAAAGGCCGTTAATCGCAAGCTAAAATGCCGTCTTTTACATTGCAAAAGAGCACAAAACGCAAGGTAAAAGGCCTTGTTTTACAACATAAACAAATGATGATAATTTAGCTAAACTTCTGTCAGTCTATCAGGACAGAGGTTAACACTCTGGTTATCAAAATGTTAGAAACTGAAAGATTGAGGATGAATCTTTCAGTTCCCTTCATGCCGGCAATTGACGGAAAATGCGCTGACAGATGTCTGGCGGACATCTGTCAGCGCATAAACAACTGACGGTCAAGGCATTAAGCTCGGACTGACAGCTGAAAGAAATTTACGAAAAAAAATGTCTATATACGCAAGCATTGCCGCCAACAAGCGGCCGGATAGGTCGATTATGTCAGCGGGCGCCATCCGACGGGAGCAATACCACGCCCTCCTGCTTCATCCCGTCCATCATTATTTTCAGCGGACTGCTGAAGCGCACGTGGCGTACGTACTGCGTCTCGTCAACGGCGGGCATGGCGTCGAGCAGTTCCTTTTGGAATATGCCGTCGTTCTTGTAAGTGTTGACGGTGAAATATCCCACGCCGAAACTCGTCAGGTTCTGGAAGAAGTGCGTGCCCTGGCTCGGGTCAACGCGATAGTTTGGCAGTCCGGCCTCAACTATCACGCGCGCCGCGCTGATGTGCGGCCACTTCACGGGAATGCCCAGCCAATAGTCGCTTGAGCCCCAACGGCCTGGGCCTACGAGCACGTAGTTGGTGCCGTCGGCCAGGAACTTGCGGTTTATCCGCTCTATCTCGTCGGCTATGCGGGGATTGTTCGACGCGGTGAAATTGTCGTCCGTCTTGACGTAAACCACGTCGACAACGTCTTCACTGATACCGTGGCCCAGCGAATTGTGCGAGCGCAGCAGGCATTTAGAGTCGTCTATGGCCGTCAGGTCTTCGTCGAGCACCTGCTTGCTGTCCACAATCGGGCGCATCTGCAACAGGTACAGCTCACCCGTGCGGTCGGCATTGATGTTGCACGCGAACTCTATCTCCACCGGCCTTCGCATGCCTTCGGCTCCGTACTTCATCGACATTTGCAGCAGTTCGGGCAGGGGGAACACGCCCTGTTGCAGCACTCCGCAGAACGAAATGATTTTCCTGCCGCCCTCGTAAATGCCGTCACGGATTACCTGGTCATAGGGGTCGTACGTCGAGGCAATATAGTTGAGCGAGCCGTCCTTGTCGGCTTCCTTAACCTTGAGCTTCTGGATGTTGAATCCGTCGTCAACCTTGAAGTCTCCGCCAACGTCTTTCATGTCGAGCGCATAGAACTGTGTCTGCGTCTGTCGCAGCGCAATCTCCATCTCGCTCATCTGCAACACCTGGTTGGGATGGTACGGACTGACGCGCAGCGTCTGGCCTCCGTCCACGATATACTTGCCCAGGCCGAGCGCCAGGCTTGCTATGCCTTCCTCCGATGTCTCGTCGCCTATGGGGTAATAGTTTATCGAACGCAGCACGCCCGATATGTTGGGATAGTACCTGTCGCCGTACTGTTTGCCCACTACTTCCTGCAGGATGACGGCCATCTTCTCCTGGTCTATGACGTTGCTCGTGGCCGTCATGTACGCCTTTGAGTCCTTGTAGTACACCGAGGCGTACACGCTCTTGATTGCCGCGGCGAGCATTTGCAGCATTTGATACTTGTCGTCGAGGTTGGGAATCATGTATGTCGAGTAGATTCCGGCGAACGGCTGGTAGTGCGAATCCTCCAGAAGACTCGACGAGCGGATGGCGATGGGCCTGTTAGTAGCGTCGAAGAAGGTGAAGAAGTCGGCTATATACTTGTCCGGCAGTTGCGCGCGGAGGAAGTGGCGAAGTATCTCCTCGTCGCTGGCATCGCTCAGGGCTATCTCGTAAAGGTTGTTGCTCTCCATGAACTGGTCGAACACGTCGGTGCATAGCACCACCGTCTTAGGTATCGACACACTAACGCCCTCGCGCTCGTTAAACTCCGGATGCTTCTTTATTATATTGTCCAGATACGCCAGTCCGCGGCCT
>OHXM01000669.1_pt1 | contig 11262 bp, 1 predicted proteins | sample 1579901 | NCBI WGS metagenome assembly OHXM01 (sample SAMEA3882528, study PRJEB24775) | human gut metagenome | biome: human-associated habitat; feature: intestine environment; material: feces | place: Netherlands | collected 2009/2010
GCTTTATTTACGCGGATAATATCTGTGCGTCTGCCGTCGATGTAAAGCTCAAGTCCGTTTTGCCGCGGAATCGCAGATGCGAGAACCCCGTTGCTTTCTGCATGGATGCTTCCGGAAAAAACAGTCGTGCCTGAAAGGAAGGCGCTGCGTTCGGTTCTGCTGTCACAGACCGCTTTTGTAATTGTGTTCTTGTCGTCGAAAATATGTTTATTACATAAATGCCACTGTACGTTGCTGACAGTGAAATGACCCTTTGGAAAAGTAACCTTTAGTTTTGTCATACCCGAGTCGCTGTCCGCTGAAAACTGATAGTGAAACATATTGTTTCCGTTTGGGTAAGGCGCAAATAGTCCCGAAAGCTTATTGCGTATGTTGTTAATGTCGATGACAACAGGATCGATCGTTTTATTATCCACCTGGAAAGAAAGCAACAAAATGTTGCCAAAACCTGTATTTTCAACATAAAATGTCAACGATTGTTGACATTTTGAGATTATGTCATACTTATCGGCAGTCTTTTTGATAGTCAAACTATCGGGAAGTTTGCCGTCTGCCGACAGTTTCGGGGCAAAAGGAGTGATAAACTTTCCGGGGAGGTAAACGTCGCTGTCCGTATCAGTGGAAGTGTTTTCTATTATGGTTTTGCGGGAAATCGCTTCCAACTGTTCGATTTGATTGAAACGGTCAAACTCTTTTTCAGAGATTGTATCCGATGTAAAATAAACATTCGGAAGCACGTTTTTATTCTCTGCGACCACCGTGTCTTTTGCCGAAGAATACAGAGGTGTATACCCGGCGGGAATATGATCTTTTTCTGTCTCGATATACCGAACGCCAAGAAGATGAAGCATGAACGGATTATCGGAAGTAAGCAGCGCGATCCGGTTATTGATTCGGATCGGTGTATTCAGCACGTCATAATACAAGTCGGAGTAAGCGCTGTTTGTCACAGAAGAATACATAGAACTTCTTGTTATTTTCGCTTCTGGGGCGCGGTTTCCGTTTGCAAGCGGTTCGGTCAGGCTGTCAAAATGATAGAGCGGATCCATCGGAATTTCCGCAAGTTTTGTGTAAGTTTCTTTTGCCGAAACATCTGCTTTCTTTACCCAGTTTTCCTTTCTGGCAGTTGTAATATACATACCGACCGGGGCGATCAGTATGAGCAGATAGACGAGCAATTCTACCCGGGCAAAAATGCGGGGATTTTTAAACATTTGCAAAATAAGGTTTTGTTTCCGTCTTTGTATCAGGCAAAATAAAAACAGAATACCAAGTTCGATCAAAATCCACGGAAACTGAACTTGACTGAACCAGAGCAGACCAAGCGGAAGCATTACGGCAAACGGATAGAGCGGATACGATGAAACGCGGTCTGTTTCGGTGTGCGCTGATTTTAAGTAACGTACGCAGTGCAGGATGAACAGCGGCAGAAACGGAATAAGTATCTTCGGTCTGGCGTAGAGCGTTCCGTTTAAAATGTAAGAAAAGATACCGAACAATCCGAAAGATAAAAATAAAACGCTGTCAGGAAAGAATTCTTTTTTGGCAGGATTTTTTTTATTTAATCCGGCAAGTATCGTGTAAAAGCAGATCAATGTAAGCCCCAGTCCGTATTCGTTAAACAAGATGCCGTTCATAGAGATATTCGGTCCGAAAAGCTCTAATATTTTCAAAAGAGAAAATCCGCCGCCGCTTCGTCTGTGCTCCATCAGTACAAGTCCTGTCGGCAGAAGGAGCGCCGCCGCCATGCATACGGAAAGAACGGCGGAAGGGATATATCTTTTGAAAAACGAATCTTTCCAAAATGTCTCTTTTTCCGTTCTCAGCCAGTACCAGCCGATCGCGGCAAATGCGGCGATCGCAAAATAGAAGCTGTGCAGGCAGATCAGAAGCATACAAAGAGGGAGAAAGCGAAACTTACGTTTCTTCACGCACAAAAAAGCAAGGATCAAAAACGGCAGATAATTGACAAACATGATCTGACGATGCATATGGAAAAGACATCCCGCAGTCAAAAATAAAACGCTTCCGATGAAGGAAAAGAACGGGGAAATATCCTCGCTTTGCAGCCACATATAACATAAAAGAACGGAAGCGAGATAAAGTGCAAGCATATAGCCGATCAGGATGTAAACCATCGGAACTTGCGGAAACAGACATCCGATCAAAATATCAGGTCTTAAAAATCCATAATAAGAAAACTGATATCCGCTGCTTCCGCTTCCGAGATCGATCCAGTCGGGAAGAAGCGTGTGCTGTTCCACGCAGGCGTCACGGATCGTTTCCGCAAGAGCGGCATGTTGGGAGAGCCAGTCCGTATTCGATCCGTAGACGGCGTCGGCAGGCAGAATTGTCGTTGTCAATATAATAAAAAGCAGAATAAGCGCTGCCGGATAAATGAGTTTCTTCATATATAATGCAACTCCTTTAAGTGTTATTTACAGGATTCCCTTTATTTCCTGACATAAACAGGATATTATAGTCGTCTTAATAAATTGCGGAAAATAAAAAGAAAAATTCTTAAGAAAAACCGACAAAATCTTAAAAAAATATTGAATGAATTGACGGAAATTAAGCAAATATAACGAAACTGATATTAGATGTATCGAAAAAGAGGGGAATATGTTATCATAAAATAGATGCAGACTGTGAAAAACATAACAAATTCACGGGAGAAAGGAGAGATTATTATGAAAAAGAAATTTTTCAGTGCAGCGCTCGCAGCAGCTATGGTTGTGACGAGCGTCTTCTCCACAACATCAGTTGCCGGAGCGGCAGAAAATGAAACTGCAGTTCCGTATGGTAAAGTAACCGTTGAGCAGAAAGATAATACTGTTACAATCGGAAACGGAGCCATCGAAAGAATATTTTCAACAGCGGACAAAAAATTGTCTACGACTGAAATTGTGAACAAAAGAACTGGTGGAGAAGGAACAACCTTCACTCCGCAAAAAGGAAGTGAAGAATTCGTTGTTAAGACAACGAAAGAGAAAAAAGACCCTATTACCTTACCGGGAATCAATCGGACGGGTTGGGAAGCAACAGCAGACAGCTACCAGAATGCGAGCGGAGACTCAGATGGACCGGCATCTAACTTGTTAGATGGAAGAACAGAGAGTATCTGGCATTCAAATTATGGGGGGGCTGGACAAGGTGATCAGGACTATCCGCATAATGTAGTAATCACATTCGGAAAAGATGTGACATTCCAGTCCTTCTCTTATACACCGAGAAAAGAAGGAGAAAACACAAACGGAAATATCAAGGGATATGAACTGTATGCATCAACAGCATCGGAAAAACTTGATTATGCTTCAAAAGATTGGGGAGAACCGATCGCAAAAGGCAATTTTGAGTACAATGGTGTAAATCCGATTTATGTAAACTTGAAAGAAGCATGTACTGCGAAACAGATTAAGTTCGTAGCAACATCTTCAAACAATGGGGAAAGATTTGCCGGCGGAGCAGAGTTTAATCTCCATGCAGAGAAAGCTCCGATAGATACGGATGACCGTGCGTTTGAGACAAGCGATTTAGAGCTGAAAGACGGCAATGAGGCAGTCAAAGTCGAAGATACAACGGCAACGATCAACGGTAAAGAGAAAACAGGTAAGAAAGTAACATTTTCTTTCAAACCGTACACTCACAAAAACGTAGAGTATTCAATCGACGAAGTAATCGTAATGTACGAAGGCGATCACTTCATGCGTAAATTCCTTGAGATCGACGTGCCGGATGACAAGATGGCAGATGCTGAGATCGACTATATCGACCTTGAGTCTCTGAAAGTGGCAGAGTCCGATGCACAGTGGACAATTCCGAGAGGTCAAGGCGGCGTTGTTCAGATGGAAGAGTTCAAAGCGAACCTCGGACAGCCGATCTACATTCAGGGAATGTTCTTCGGATGTGAGTTCCCGGCAGCGGATACAGAGATCGTAAACGGAACAGGATTTATGCGTTATTACAGTGGTAAGACGTTCAGCAGACTGAAAGAAGATAATCAGTTGACAACAGACGATAAGTATGTGACATGGCAGACAGTTGCAGGTGCGGCAAGAAGTACAGAGCAGGAAGTTATTCAGGCAGACTTCTTCGAGTACATCAAGTCAATCGCAACTCCGTCAGAGTTCCGTACACAGTACAATTCATGGTTCGACAACATGATGAAGATCAGTGATGAAAATATTTTGGCTTCGTTCATTGAAATTGATCGTGAGTTGAATAAAGCAGAAGTTCGTCCGTTGGATTCTTACGTTGTAGATGATGGATGGAATGCGTATAATGATGGTTCGATAGGAGCAGGGTCACACGCACAATCGGGAGCAATAGAGAATACCGAAGGTTTCTGGACATTTAATGAGAAATTCCCGGAGGGATTGACACCGTCCAGCGAACTTGTTAAGAAGTTCGGAAGTAACTTTGGAGTATGGGTTGGACCGAGAGGCGGATATAACTTCTACACTACATTAGCAAATATTATTGAGAGGGCACAAAAAGGAAGTAAAGCAGGACATTCTATCGACGTTGCAGACCGTGTATATGTAGAGAATTTTAAAAAGATGGCGATTAAATGGCAGCAAGATTGGGATGTCAACTACTGGAAATGGGATGGATTTGCAGATACTGCTCAGTATAATCATTTCAACAATTTAGGCGGAGCAGACGGCGTTCCGGTATACAGTGAGTCTAATCACCATATGACAGGCGGTTATCACCAGATGTATCATGTGACTGATCTGTGGGAAGCATGGATCGATCTGATGGAAGCGGTTCGTCAGAGTGAAAAAGAGGACGGAATTAATAAACTCTGGATCTCTCTTACATGTTATGTAAACCCGAGTCCGTGGTATTTACAGTGGGCGAACTCTGTATGGATTCAGTGCGTACATGATCAGAAGGATGCATCTTTCGGAACAACAAAGATGAATAAGCAGATTACATATCGTGACGCTTGTTACTATGACTTCCTGAAGAATCATCAGTTCCAGTTCCCGCTTCAGAATCTGTACAACCATGATCCGATTTACGGAAAAGAAGGAACAGGAATGACAGTTAATACTGCTACAGATGAAGATTTCCAGAACTATCTGTACATGTTGTCTACTCGTGGAACGGCATTTTGGGAGTTGTACTACTCTGACAGTATTATGACAGATGGAAAATACGAGATCACAGGAGAATTCCTTGAGTGGGCAGAAGAAAACTATCATATGCTCAAAAATTCCAAGATGATCGGAGGGAAACCGGATATTACAAAACTGGGTAACGGAGATCTGTCAGACCAAACGCAGGCAGAAGCATACGGATTCTCATGTTTCGACGGAACGGACGGAATTATTTCACTCCGTAACCCATCTGCAAATGCAGATAAGACAATCAAGTTCACATTCGACCGTACAATGGGCGTTGCAGAAGGTGCAGGCACATTAAACTACTACTTAGAGCACAGCTATCTTCTTTCCGATAAGTCTGCTCAGACAGGTACATTAAAGTATGGTCAAGAATACACAGTGAACTTGAAACCGAACGAAGTGCGTATCTTACGTGTTTCAGCAGAAAAAGACACAACAGCGCCGAAGATCGACAGAATCATGACAGACGGTGCGAAAGAACTTACAGTAAAATTCGATGAGAAAGTATCAGGAAACCTCTTTAAAGTAGAAAACGCAAAAGTTTCTTCTATTAAGAAGAGCGCAGACGATACAACATATCATATCGTATTAGCAGAAGCTCCGGCAAACGAAGCTACAGTAAAAGTAATTCCGCAGGATATTAAAGACATGTCGGGCAACAAAGCTACTGAAGCTGCATCTGTTGTATATCACAAAGACAGTGTGATCGTTGAAAAAGAAGCGATTGCAGAAGCAGGAGAAATTGCAGCAGCGGACAGATCACTGAATTCCAATAATGGATTCACAGTATATGCGGCTGTAAACACAACGGCAACAGATAAGTCACTCGTAAGCCAGAATGGTCAGTACGAACTGAAAGTAACAGCAGAAGGAAAAGCATCCTTCACACTGAATGGTGCGACAGCAGTTTCCGGCAAGTCAATCAATGACGGAGCAGAGCATAAAGTAGTAGGTGTGAAAGAAAACAACGGTATGCTGAAACTTTATGTAGACGGAACACTGGAAGGATCTGCTTATAATGAAAAGAACAGATTTCATGAAGTTAAGAAAGCTGCGATCACAGCAGGTGAAGGTGTGACAGCGGCGGCAGTATATGATATCGCATACGGTTATAATGAAGTGGCTAATCTCGGAGAGCAGGAAGGACTTCCGAAACTTAAACTTACAAATGATATGATCACAGTTTCTGAGACGAGCGAAGGAAGTAAAGATAAAGTCTTAGATGGAGATAACACGACATACTGGACAAGTCAGAAAGTGGAAGAAGGTACTGTAAGCAGCGATAATGCATGGCTGCAAGTTGACTTGGGTGCGACGTATAAATTGGATCAGGTTGACTACACACCGCGTTATTATAATGATGCAAAGAACTACTGGCATTGTACAGGTAATATTAAGAATCTGATTGTAGAAATTAGAAAAGACGGAGAGGATACATGGACTTCGGTAACAGGAGAAAACGGGCTTGATCTTTCGGACAAGATTGTGAATAAGAATGATCAGACACTTTTCCCGGCAGAAGTTACATTTGAGGCACAGGAAGCTAGATATGTACGTATCAGTGGAACGTCTTCTTATCACTGGCAAGCAACTGATGAAAATAAGTATATTACAGTCGGTGATCTTGCGATCTATGGAGAGAAAGTAGAAGCAAAGAACATTGCAAAGGATGCAAATGTAACGGCAAAATGGACGGCAGATGACACAGATGCAGCAAAAGGCGGCGACAGACCGATGTCTATGGCTGTTGACGGAAACAAAACTGATTTTGGTTCAAACTATGCCGAGTTCGGTGCGGACAATAGACGTGAATCATCTTATATGCAGGTTGATTTAGGCGCTGTATGTGATGTGAACTCTCTGTCACTGTATCGTTACTGGGGCGATGGTAGAACATATGGCGATACAGTAGTAGCTGTAGCAGAAAAAGAAACAGACTTTGCAGAAGGAAAAGCTACAATCGTCTATAATGCGGATGATCAGAATGTTCATAAACTGTATACACAAGCACCGGAAAAATTCGATGAAGACTATGCAGAAACTGCACAGGGTAAATCATGGACGCTTCCGGAAGGAACGAAAGCACAGTTTGTTCGCGTTTACATGTACGGAAGAGCAAACAATGACACAACAACAAACCACGTTGTAGAGCTTGAAGTATACGGAACAAAACCGGAAGAAGGCGAGACACCGGGCGTAGACATTACAGCCTTGATCGAAAGATTGAGCGTATTGTCAGCGGTAGATACGTCTAACGCAACAACAGATAGCGCAGCAGCGTTTAATGCTCTTCTTAAAGAAGGATATGATCTTGTGGCGACAGGAGCACAGACACAGGAAGAAGTAGCTGCTATGATTAAGAAACTGGAAGGCGCAGAAGCTAAACTTGTAGATGCATCCGCTCTGAAGAAAGCAATCGCAGACGCAGAGAAGAAAGTTGAAACAAGTACAGTAACAAGTGCAGAGCCGGTAAAAGCTAAAATTGCAGAAGCAAAACAGCTTCTTGTAAACGGTACAAAAGATGCGATCGACGCAATGGTTGCAGAATTAACTGAAGCTGTGAAAGGACTTGTTGCTCGCGGAGATGTAACAGATCTGAAAGCTTTGATCGATCAGTACGCAAAAGAGAATTTGAAAGCAGAGGATCATACAACATCTACATGGAGCGCTTATGAGACTGCTCTGAATGCGGCAAACGCAATCGTAACAGATAACAGCAACAGCGATCAGGCGGCGGTAGATGCAGCGAAGAAAGTGTTAGAAGATGCACATGCAGCATTGGCAAAACGCGGAAACACAGATGCATTGAAAGCTCTTATTGAAGAGTACAAAGAACTGAAAGAAGCGGATTACACACATGAGACATGGGTGAAATACGAAGAAGCTCTTGAAGCTGCAAATGGAATCGTGGCAGACAACAGCAATAAGACACAGGCAGAAGTAGATGCGGCGAAAGACGCATTGAAAGCGGCAAAAGAAGCTCTCGTAAAAGCTCCGGTAGATCCGCAGCTTGATAAGAGCAAACTGCAGGCAGCAGTAGATGCGGCAAAAGCAAAAGACGAAAACGCATATACAACAGCTTCTTACAATGCAATGGAAAAAGTTCTTGCAGAAGCAGAAGAACTTCTGACAAACGGTAAGGATCAGGCGGCAATCGATGCGAAAGCAAAAGATTTGAATGATGCGGTTGCTGCGCTTGTAGAACGTGGAAACACAGATGCGTTGAAAGCTTTGATCGCAGAATATAAAGCAGAAGGTCTGAAAGAGGCAGACTACACAACAGATTCCTGGAAAGCGTACACAGATGCGTTGACAGCGGCAGAAAAAGTTGTGAAAGACAACAGCAATCTTGATCAGGCAGCGGTAGACGCAGCGAAGAAAGCGTTAGAAGATGCTCATACAGCATTAGTAAAAGTAGAGCAGATCAATAAAGAGGCGTTAAAAGCAGCAATCGATGCAGCGAAAGCGGCTGATGCGAACTTGTACACAACAGATTCTTACAAAGCAATGAAAACAGTTCTTTCAGATGCAGAAAAGGTACTGAAAGACAGCAAAGATCAGACGGAGATCGATGCAGCAGCAAAAGCGTTGAACGATGCGGTTACAGCGCTTGTACAGCGTGGAAACACAGATGCATTGAAAGCTTTGATCGAAGAGTATAAAGATCTGAAAGAGGCAGACTATACAGCAGATTCTTGGAAAGAATATGCAGATGCGCTGAAAGCGGCAAAAGCAATCGTGGAAGACAACAGCAACAGTGATCAGGCAGCGGTAGACGCAGCGCTTAATGCGTTAAGAGACGCTCGCGTAGCATTGAAGCTTTCCGGAAAACCGTCTGTTGATAAGAGCGAGCTTCAGGCAGCTTACGACAAGTACAAAGATAAGAAGAACGACGGTTACACAGCAGAGAGCTGGGCGAAGTTTGAAAACGCTCTGAAATCTGCTAAGGCAATCTTGGATAACGAGGCTGCAACAGCAGATCAGGTAAAAGCTGCTTTGGCACAGTTGAATTCAGCGGCAGAAGGTTTGACGAAGACAAAGACTCCGCCGAAGAATGATCCGCAGACTCCGTCAACTCCGTCACAGGGCGGAAGCGTACAGACAGGAGATACGGCACATGTAGCTCTGTGGCTTGTACTTGCGGGAATGTCGGTAATTGCTTATGTAGCGGTTAGAAGAAAAAGAGCATAGTGAAAACTTGTCTTTTGATTAAGGCAGTAAACATTTAAGCTTTTATGGAATAGGGCGTTCGGTAACGGACGCCTTATTCTTTTTTGCAGAGACAGCAACATTGTCAGAAAATTCATACAATATAAAAGTAAAATGTAATTATTTAAAGTTTTTTATAAAAATGTATTGACAAAATAAAACTCAGGTGATATTATAAAGACATCCAAAAGAGATACAACAAAATAAAAACAAAAGCATCTCAAAAGGATATTTAACTAAGAAGGCATCGTATCAGTTGCCCGATTAGATTAAAAATAAACGGATAGCAGGAGGGAAAGACCAATGGACAGCGTGATTTCAGTGAATCATCAATATGTTAGTGGTACGGCAAGTGTAAGTTCCTGTGGAGAAGAGACCTTTGCTCAAGGATAGATGATCCGGAATAAAAATAACGAAAGAATTGATCGGAGAGTTGGAAGTCCGGATAGAGATCAGAAAGATTTAACATTTGCAGACATATTGAATATAGATACCACATATAGCAGAATTTCAAAAGATGTGTAAAGAAACATTGAGTAGATTATCATTCGTGCATATCGGGTTTAATATGTGTGGTGGTACCGGAAACAAGGAACGTAAGTGATATGTGATAAGGATACTGTTATGAACTCGAATTTGTTAATTGAAGGAGGGAAGATTTAATAAGCAGGTCTTAATAAATCGACCGCAGATCAAATAACAATGGCAGAGGTCTTACAGGAACAGAATCTAATATTTGCCTCCGATTTAAAAATAAAGAGAATATGAAAAAATTAAATAGATTATAAAAATGCATCTTCAATGTTAATTGAGGGTGCATTTTTTTGACATTGCGAAATGCATATGATAAAATATTGAAAGATATAGTATGTAAAGAAACATAGAAGGAAAGACACTGCCCTGTACAAAACTATTTTTTAATGAGGTGAATGCGGTGGATAAATACGAATATAAATCAAAGACTGAACGGATGCTCGAACTTATGGAGAGCGGCGCGTACAGCAGAGCGGCGGCGATCGCAGATGAAATTGACTGGAGGCGCGTGCGCAATGCAGTGATGTTGTCAAACGTCAGTGAAATTTATGAAAAAACCGGAGAATATCAGAAGGGATATGACATTTTGACGCTTGCATATCAGCGGGCGGAAGGAAGCCGTAAGATTATCAGCCGTCTGTGCGGATTGGCTCTTAAGACGGGAAATGTCGATGAGGCGATCGATTTTTACGATGAGTTTATGCAGATCGCGCCGAAAGACCCGAATCAGTACATTTTAAGATATAAGATTCTCCGCGCGCAGAGGGCGCCGATCGAGCAGCAGATCGAAGCTCTTGAAGAATATAAGAAATCCGAATATATTGAAGAGTGGGCATATGAACTGGCGAAGCTGTATCAGGAAGCCGGTATGACATCAGAATGTCTGGAAGAGTGTGACGATTTGATTCTTTGGTTCAGCGAGGGGCAGTATGTCTATAAGGCGATGGAACTGAAGATGCAGTACAAACCACTGACTCCTTCCCAGCAGGAAAAGTACGATAAGCGTTATGCAAGGACGTCCGAGGAGACAGAGGAGATTCCTGATATTTTTTCTTATGCAGAGGCAGATGAATCCGAGCAGGAGGAAGAAGAAAACGGTTTGCCGGGAGCTGAACTTATGGCTGCCGACTCCGAAGTTGCCGATGCTGATTTCGCTGCCGAACAGCAGGTGAACGCACGAGTTCCGAAGGGAATGGAGGAACTTGTTCCGGACATGATGCCGGAAACGATCTCAGAAGGAGTAAGAGAGATCACTTTGCCGAACGACCCGGTGGAAGTAGATACGGAAGCGTGGGAAGCCGACGAGATCAAGGCGTTAGAAGCGGATTCACCGGCGGAGGATGCAGAGGATCATGTTGAACAGGACGAGCAGGTGCCGATAGATGCG
>OHXM01000674.1_pt1 | contig 11210 bp, 6 predicted proteins | sample 1579901 | NCBI WGS metagenome assembly OHXM01 (sample SAMEA3882528, study PRJEB24775) | human gut metagenome | biome: human-associated habitat; feature: intestine environment; material: feces | place: Netherlands | collected 2009/2010
GCTTTTCATACTGCTTGATGATGGCATTTTTGGGCTGCGTGAGGATCGAACGCAGGGCCTCGCGGCCGAGCGGCTCCATATAGGTCAGCACCGGCAGGCGGCCCACCAGTTCGGGAATCAGACCGAACGACCTGAGGTCCTGCGGCATAAGGTATTGCATGAGGTTGTTGCGGTCCACGGAATCGGCATTCATCCGTCCGTAACCCATCGCCCGGGTGTTGAGCCGCTGGGCGATCTTCTTCTCGATGCCGTCGAACGCTCCGCCGCAGATGAACAGAATGTTGCGCGTATCGACCTGCACGAACTGCTGCTCGGGATGCTTGCGCCCGCCCTGGGGCGGAACATTGACCACCGTGCCTTCCAGAATCTTCAGCAAAGCCTGCTGCACTCCTTCACCCGATACGTCGCGCGTAAGCGACGGATTGTCGCTCTTGCGGGCGATCTTGTCGATTTCGTCGATGAAGACAATTCCCCGCTGGGCCAGCTCCACGTCGTAGGAAGCCACCTGCAACAGCCGCGAGAGAATACTCTCGACATCCTCGCCCACGTATCCCGCCTCGGTAAGTACCGTAGCGTCCACGATGGTGAAGGGCACGTTCAGCAATTTGGCGATCGTGCGGGCCATCAGCGTCTTGCCGGTACCCGTCGGGCCGACCAGCAGAATGTTCGACTTGTCGAGCTCCACTTCGCTCGCCTCGCCCGAAGCATGCAGCAGCCGCTTGTAGTGATTATATACGGCCACCGACATATAGCGTTTGGCATCGTCCTGCCCGATCACGTACTGATCCAGAAACTCCTTGATTTCATTGGGCTTGAGCAAATCCTCGAATTTCAACGAAGTATTCTTTTGCTCCTTGCGACGGGATGCGGCTTCGTCATGCAGCACATCGTTTTCGATGAGCATCTGGTATCCTTTCGCAATACATTTGCTGCAAATATTGCAACCCTTGGACGAACTCAACAGGATCGCACCGTCGCGGCGTTTGGCCCCGCAGAACGAACACGCATCGCTCTCGTTGCCGTAAAGGTCTTCTCCGTAATTTTTAGCCATAGGTCTTTAGTTTTCCTTCGAATTTCGTTCTCGTTCCCGGTCGAACTTTCGGACGAGCCTCTGCCGGGATAAAGTCGAAAACAAACTCCCGTCATCATCTCTACCCGGCCGTCGATCGGCCTCGTTCCGACGTCGCACACCGGAAATATCGAACCGGGTTCTTCATTTATTCCGCTCGGCCTATCGAGCGCCCCGCTCTGCCTCCGCTGATCGGAAACGATGCATTTTCTCTCCCGAAATCGACCGTCCCCTGCAGATTGAAACAGAAATATTATCCCCGCTTGGTCAGCACCTCGTCGATCAGCCCGTACTCCTTGGCCTCCCGGGCCGACAGCCAATAATCGCGGTCGGCATCCTTTTCGATCTTCTCGATCGGAGCGCCCGAATGGGCCGCAATGATCTCGTACAGCTCCTGCTTGGTCTTGCGGATCTCGCGGGCCGTGATCTCGATGTCCGATGCCTGCCCCTGGGCCCCGCCCAGCGGCTGATGGATCATCACCCGCGAATGAGGCAGCGCCGAGCGCTTGCCTGCAGCACCGGCGGTCAGCAGCACGGCGCCCATCGAAGCGGCCAGTCCCGTGCAGATGGTCGCCACATCGGGCTGCACCAGTTGCATCGTATCGTAGATTCCCAGACCGGCCGTCACCGATCCGCCCGGGGAATTGATGTAAATCTGGATATCCTTTTCCGGATCGGCCGACTCCAGGAACAGCAGCTGTGCCTGGATGATATTGGCCGCATCGTCGTAAATCGGAGCCCCCAAAAAGATGATGCGATCCATCATCAAACGCGAAAAGACGTCCATCGTCGCCACGTTCAACTGGCGCTCCTCGATGATCGTCGGCGACACGTAGGCCGCGTACTGCGAGCGGAAATCATGCAGTTTCAGACTATTGATACCGCAATGCCGGGTGGCGTATTTTTCAAATTCATTCATAACCGAACAGTTTGCAAGTTAATAAAAAACATCGGAAGCCGGTTCAAAAATTTTTCCGCGACTTGCCTCCGGTCCTACTCGATTTCCCGTACCCGGCCAACACACGATGCAGGCTCGAATCCGGCAAAAACGAGGGAAGAAGCAAAAAACAGAAGTATGACTACTAAACAGACTTTGAGGGAGTGATTGCAAAAATCAAACCCTCAAAGCTCTGATCGGATACCAATTTTCCGCTGTTTCTTAAATCTCCTTGGCCAGTTTTGCGAACTCTTCGGCAGAAACGGCCTTTTCGGTCACCTTGATCTTGGACTTCACGTCCTCGACCACCTTCATCTCATACAGCTTCTCGTAGATCTTCTGTCCCTGCTCGCGGTCCTCGAGAATCTTCTTGGCGTAATTGGCCAGCATATCTTCCGGAGCCGTCGGCAATCCGTATTGAGCGAACTGGGCCTGTGCCAACGCCTTGGCCTCTGCAGTAGCCTCTTCGGGGGTTACCGTAAGGTTATCCTGCTTGATGAAATATTTCTGGAGATAATTCCAAGTGAACAGTTTTACGAAAGCGTCGAAATCCTTCTCGATCTCCTCCTTGGTGAACTTGCCTTCGTTGATGACGTACAGCCAGCGCTTGAGGAACTCGACCGGCATGGTCAGCCCGGCTTTCTTCAACAGGAAATCACGCAACTGCAACGTGAACAGATAGTCGCTCTCGCGGCGCAGCTCTTTCGAAATTTCGGCATCGACGAACGCCTCGAACTCCTCGGCGGTTTTGACGTTGCCCGCAGGAAAAGCCATCTTGAAGAACTCCTCGTTCAGCTCCGGTTCCGCGAACTTGCGGATCTTGGTGATTTCGAGAGAAAATTCGGGTTTGATACCCTCCAATTCGTTCTCCTTGACCTGCAATACGGCGGCACGCTGCGCCGGAGTCTTGTAAAGCTCATTGACATTGACCTGCGTCTTGAACCCGACCTTCTTGCCGATGAAGGGCTTGCGCTCCTCCTCGTTCATCGAAATCAGTCCGACGTAAGCGCCCTCAATCTTCATATCGCCGTTGTCGAGCGTCACCTCCAGCGCTTCGTCCGCCGTTACCTTGTCGGTATCCACCAGACGGCCGAAACGACGCAGGAAATTGCTGCGGTAATCGTCGTGCATCTTCTTATCGACCTTGATCGTGTAGTAGGTCATCTTATCTTTCGCCGACAGCTCGAGTTTCACCTCGGGAGCTTCGCCGATCTCGAAGATGAATTCAAATTCGGTCCCGTTCTCGAAATCGAAGTCGCCCTGCTCCTCCGAAGGGATCACGTCACCGACATAATCGATCTTCTGCTCCTGCAGATAGTTGAACGCTGCTTCCGAAGCCTGGCGGTAAGCCTGCTCCGCAAGCACGCCCTTGCCGTACATCTTCTTGATCACGCCCATCGGCACCATACCGGGGCGGAAGCCCGGAATATTGGCCTTGCGTTTGTACTCACGCAGGGATTTTTCGACCGCATCGCCGTAATCCTTCTCGCCTACGGTCACCTTGATGAGCGAGTTATTCTGCTCGCGCTGTTCTCTTACGATATTCATATTTCAGTTGTTTTATACGTTACAGTTCGGGTCGGCAAAAGTACAAAATAATTCATTAGCAAGCAACAAACACCCGATAAATATCTCCGCACCGATCCGTTTTTCTTTCAGGAAGGGCTTCGGAGAAGAGCACCCGGATCGACAGCCCCTCCGATCCGTAATTCGGGTGCCGAAATCGACGTCTTTTCCCGAAAAATAGCTATCTTTGTTGCCTAATTATAATAAGGACATACCGGCTATAAACGGCCAACACCGCAGCCGGACAGAATATAAACAATACGAAATCCAATGACAAAAATCGTATGGATCGGACTGCTGGCGATGACGCTGGCCGCGTCGTGGGCATCGATGCAGATGGGGAAGGCATCCACGGCGCCGCGCACCTACACCTACCGGGTCATCGAAAGCTATCCCCATTCGACCGACAGCTACACGCAGGGGCTCCTGTTCGCAGACGGAGTGATGTGGGAAGGTACGGGCGAATACGGACACTCCCGCCTGCAGCGCATCGACCTCGAAACAGGACGCACGGACGTAGTGGCTACGCTGCCCCGCAGCGAATTCGGCGAAGGCATCGCGCTGCTCGACGGCAAGATCTACCAACTGACCTGGGAAAACAACAAAGCCTACGTCTATGACGCGGCAACGGGCCGGCAGCTCCGCACTTTCGCCTATGCGGGCGAAGGATGGGGCCTCACGACCGACGGCGAGCGGCTCTACATGAGCGACGGCAGCGAATACCTGCGCATCCTCGATCCGGAAACCTTTCGGGTGCAACGCAGCGTGCCGGTCACCTTCCGGGGTGCCCCGGTACAACTGCTCAACGAACTGGAGTGGATCGACGGGAAGATCTGGGCCAACGTCTATGTCACCGACCAGATCGTCATCATCGACCCCGCCAGCGGCATCGTCGAAGGGGTCATCGACCTGCGCGGCCTGCTCCCGGACGAAGAGATCGCCCCGGATACCGACGTACTGAACGGCATCGCCTACGACGCGGCCTCGGAACGTATCTTCGTGACAGGCAAAAGATGGAGCAAACTCTTCGAAATCGAAATCATACCCCAATAAAATACCACACGACGTGACAAAAAACCGCGACATACGACACGAACTCGAACACCGCATCCTGCTGCTCGACGGCGGATTCGGCACGATGATACAGCAATACGGCCTGGACGAAGCCGACTACCGGGGCAAGGAGTTCGCCGCGAGCGAAAAACTTCTCAGAGGCTGCAACGACCTGCTGAACCTCACCCGTCCGGAAACAATCCGCGAAATCCACGAGAAATACCTCCAGGCCGGATCGGACGTAATTACGTCCAACACGTTCAACGCCAACTCCATTTCGCTGGCCGACTACGGACTGGCAGCGGAAGCGTACCGCATTAACCGGGTCGGCGCAGCCATCGCCCGCGAAGCGGCGGACGCCTTCACCGCCCGCAATCCGCAGAAGCCCCGCTTCGTGGGCGGCTCGATGGGCCCGACGAGCCATACGCTGTCGATGTCGGCGGACGTGGACAACCCCGGCGCCCGGGCTTTCACTTTCGAACAGCTCTCGCAGGCGTACTACGATCAGGCCCGGGGCCTGATGGACGGCGGCGTCGATCTGCTGATGCTCGAAACCGTCTTCGATGCGCTGAACGCCAAGGCAGCGATCTTCGCCATCGAATCCCTCTTCGCCGAACGCGGCATGCGACTGCCGGTCATCGTCTCCGGCACGCTCACCTCGTCGGGACGCACCCTGGCGGGACAAACCATCGAAGCCTTCTACACCTCCGTCGCACACGCCGAACCGCTGGCCGTGAGCCTCAACTGCTCGTTCGGCGCCAAGGCCCTGCTGCCCTACCTGGAGCGGCTGGCCGCTGTTTCGGAATTCCGCGTGGCGGTCTATCCCAATGCGGGTCTGCCGAACGTCATGGGCGGCTACGACGAGACGCCCGCGATGTTCGCCGCCGACGTAGAGGAATACATGCGGCGCGGCCTGGTCAATCTGGTGGGCGGCTGCTGCGGCACCACGCCCCTGCACATCTTCGAACTGGCGAAGATCGTAAACAACTATGCGCCCCGCCCCCTGCCGCAGCGGCGGCACGTGACCTGCCTGAGCGGGCTGGAACAACTTCGGATCGTACCCGAAGCCAACTTCGTCAATGTCGGCGAGCGCACCAACGTCGCCGGCTCGGCCAAGTTCGCGCGGCTGATCCGCGAAAAGAATTACGAGGAGGCTCTCTCGGTGGCCCGTGCCCAGGTCGAAGCCGGCGCTCAGATCGTCGATGTCTGCATGGACGACGGCCTGATCGACGGTCCCGAAGCCATGCGCGACTTCCTCAACCTGATGGGTTCTGAGCCCGAAATCGCCGCAGTACCCGTCATGATCGACTCTTCGAAATGGGAGGTGCTCGAAACGGGCCTCCGGGTAGTGCAGGGCAAGAGCGTCGTCAATTCCATCTCCCTGAAGGAGGGCAAGCAGGAATTTCTGCACCGCGCCCGCCTCATCCGCCGTTACGGAGCCGCCGCCGTAGTGATGCTCTTCGACGAACAGGGACAGGCAGACACCTATGCCCGCAAGATCGAGGTGGCGCAGCGGGCCTACAAACTCCTCACCGACGACGGATTCCCCGCCGAAGACATCATCTTCGACCCCAACATCCTCGCGGTGGCCACCGGTATCGAAGCCCACGACGCCTACGCCAGGGATTTCATCGAAGCCGTGCGCTGGATCAAGCAAAACCTGCCGCACGCCAAGATTTCGGGCGGCGTGTCGAATCTCTCGTTCGCCTTCCGGGGCAACAACGCCGTGCGCGAGGCCATGCATTCGGTGTTTCTCTACCACGCCATCCAAGCGGGTATGGACATGGCGATCGTCAATCCCCAGATGCTGCAAATCTACAGCGACATCGAACCGGAACTGCTCGAACGAGTCGAGGATGTCATCCTCTGCCGCCGCGCAGACGCAGCCGAACGCCTCACGGAATACGCTTCGCAATTCACCAAAACCGCCGCGACGCAGACGCAGCATACCGACGCCTGGCGCTCGGAGCCGCTCGGCAAGCGCATCGAATACGCCATGCTCAAGGGCGTGGCCGACTACATCGAGCAGGACGCGCTCGAAGGCTACCGCACGCTGGGCTCGCCCCTGGCAGTGATCGACCGGCTGCTGATGCCGGCCATGGAAGTCGTAGGCAATCTGTTCGGGCAGGGCAAAATGTTCCTGCCGCAAGTGGTCAAGACCGCCCGCGTGATGAAAAAAGCCGTCGCCGTACTGACTCCCTACATCGAGCAAGGTTCCGAAGCGAACGCCAAGAGTGCCGGCAAGGTGCTGGTGGCTACCGTGAAAGGCGACGTACACGACATCGGCAAGAACATCGTGGCGGTAGTCATGGCCTGCAACGGCTACACGATCCGCGACCTGGGCGTGATGGTCGAGTGTCCCCGCATCATCGACGAAGCCGTCGCCTGGGGCGCCGACGCGATCTGCCTGAGCGGACTGATTACCCCTTCGCTCGAGGAGATGATCCACGTCTGCGAAGAGCTGGAACGCCGGGGGTTGCAAATTCCCGTACTGATCGGCGGTGCGACCACTTCGGACGTACACACCGCCGTAAAAATAGCTCCGACCTACTCGGGCCCGGTGATCCATGCCGACAACGCCAGCCGCAACAACAAAATCCTCGGCGAACTGCTCGGTCCCGGCCGGGAAGAGTATCTGGCTCGCGTGCGCGAGGAGCAACAGACCCTGCGCGACCAGTACCGCCGCCGCGAGGAGATCCGCACGATCCTACCCTTCGGTCAGGTGCGCAAGCTGCGCGTGCCGAAACCCGCGTCCGAAATCGCTGTTCCGGCCCATACGGGACGGCTGGTGTTTCCGGACATAAGTATCGCCGATGTGGAGCCGCTGATCGACTGGAACTTCTTCTTCCCGGCGTGGGGGCTCAAGGGCCGCGTACCGGAGATCTTCGAAAACCCCGAACACGGCGCCGAAGCCCGCAAGCTCTACGACGACGCGCAAAAGATGCTGGCCCGCATCCGCGAAGAAAAACTCCTCACCCTCCAGGGCGTAGCGGGCATCTTCGCAGCCGTCAGCCGGGGCGACGACATCGTGGTCACCGGCCCGAAAGACAAGAAATACATCCTGCCGATGCTGCGCAGCCAGGCCCCGGTCCGGGAAGCCCAGGCCCGCTGTCTGGCCGATTTCATCGCCGACGAAAAGGCAGGCAGAACCGACTATATCGGGGCCTTCGCCCTCACGGGCGGCATAGGGCTCAAGGAGCTGACCGAAAAGTTCCGCGCGGAGGGCGACGACTACAACGCCATCCTCTCGAAGCTGCTGGCCGACCGCCTGACCGAAGCCCTCTGCGAATGGGTGCATATCTTCATCCGCCGCCAGATGTGGGGTTACGAAACCGGTCCGGCGCTCACACCCGAACAGATCATCCGCAGCAAATACCGGGGTCGGCGCATGGCCTTCGGCTACCCGGCCTGTCCCGACCACTCGCTCAAACGCGAGGTCTTCGACCTGCTGGCCGCCGACAAGACGACCGCCATGCGTCTGAACGACAACTATATGATTACACCTGAGGAGGCGCTCTGCGGCCTGTTCTTCGCCGACGCCGAATATTTCTCCGTCGGCCGAATCGACCGAGAGCAACTGGCCGACTACGCCGCACGCCGCAACATGGACATAGAAACGATCGAAAAACTGATACCCAATAACATCTGATGAATATTACGGATCTCATACAGGGCGCCGTCGCTTCGCGCACGACCCGTTTCGCCTTCGAGCTGCTCCCGCCCCTGAAGGGGGACGGTACGCGCAGCGTCTTCGGAGCCATCGACCCGCTGATGGATTTCAACCCGGCCTACATCAACGTCACCTTCCACCGCGAAGCCCTCAAAGAGGACATCCGCCCCGACGGAAGCCGCGAGTGGCACATCATGCGCCGCCGTCCGGGCACGGTCGGCATCTCGGCCGCGATCCGGCGCAAGTACGACGTGGAGGTGGTTCCCCACCTGATCTGCGGCGGCTGGTCGAAATACGACATCGAGGATTCGCTGATCGACATGGATTTCCTGGGGCTGCACAACGTGCTGGCGCTGCGGGGCGACAAGCGGCAGAACGAACCCCGCTTCGTCCCCTACGCCCAGGGACACGCCCACGCCGCCGACCTGGTGCGCCAGATCCAGGCCATGAACCGGGGAGAATTTATCGACGGCGAAGTCGAGGAGTGCCACCACTCCAAGTTCTCGGTAGGCGTGGCGGGCTATCCCGAAAAGCATTTCGAGGCGGCGAACGCCCAAAGCGACCTCCAGTACCTCAAGGAGAAGGTCGATGCGGGAGCCGACTACATCGTGACCCAGATGTTCTTCGACAACAGCAAGTACTTCGATTTCGTGGAGCGCTGCCGCAAAGCGGGCATCACGGTACCGATCATCCCGGGCATCAAGCCGATCTCGACGCCCAAGCACCTGGAGATCCTGCCCCGCACCTTCAGCGTCAGCCTGCCCGAAGAGCTGGTGAAGGCCGTCCGGGCCTGCGGCGAGGACACACAGGCGGCCCGCGAGGTCGGGATAGAATGGGCGATCCACCAGGCCAAGGAGCTCAAGGCGGCCGAAGTGCCGATCATCCATTTCTACACGATGGGACGCACGGACAACATCCGCAAGATCGCCCGCAACGTATTCTAATTCCGAATAGGGCAAAGTAATTGCTATTAAACGCTTAACCATGACACCCGTAGAGTTTCGCCGCCACCTGCACCGCCACCCGGAGCTTTCGTTCCGCGAAACGGAGAGCGCCCGCTTCATCGCCGAGGCGCTCCGCGAGGCAGGCATCCCCTGCCGTCCGATCGCCGGAACCGGCGTACTGGCCAAAATCGAAGGACGCGGCGACCTGCGGCGAGCCGTCGTGCTGCGAGCCGACATCGACGCCCTGCCCATCCGCGAACAGAGCGGCGCGGCGTGGAGTTCCGAGAACGACGGAGTGATGCACGCCTGCGGGCACGACATCCACGCAGCGGTGCTCTACGGCACCCTGCTCCGGCTCTCCGCCGAGCGGAATTTCGAGGGTACTCTTTTCGGAATCTTCCAACCCGGAGAGGAATCGAATCCCGGCGGAGCCTCCAAAGTGCTGGCCGAAAACCCCTTCGAAGGCTATACGGTGCTGGCCGTCGTCGGCGAGCACGTCGAACCCGCTTTGGACGCGGGCACGCTGGGCTTCCGCGCGGGCAAGTACATGGCCTCCAACGACGAACTGCGCCTCACGCTCGAAGGCGCGGGCGGCCACGCGGCCATGCGTGCCGAACACCGCGACACGGTGAGCGCCGCCGCACAACTGATCCTGCACCTCACGGCCCTGAACACGCCCGAACGGGTCGTTTCGATCGGCAAGGTCGAAGCTGCGGGCGCTACGAACGTCATCCCGGACCGGGTCTATATGGAGGGAACGATGCGTACCTTCGACGAACGGGAACGGGCCGAAGTGAAACGCAGGATCGAAGAACTCGCCGCCGCGAACGACGCCTCGTACGGCGTACGAACCCGGGTACACTTCACCCCCGGCTACCCGTGCGTGGTCAATGACCCGGAGTTGATCCGGCAGGCCGTCGCACTGGCCGAAACCGAAGGAATTCCCTTTCAAATGCTGCCCCTGCGCATGACTTCCGAAGATTTCGGCTTCTACGGCACCCGCTACCCGGCGATCTTCTACCGCCTGGGCGTCGGTCCCGGAGCCGGAAAACTGCATACATCCACCTTCAATCCCGACGAGGCGGCCATTCCGACCGGCATCCGGTTCATGGAACTCCTCGCCCGTAACTATTTCAACCGATGAATAAACTGAAAAATACGAAGAAGTCGGCCGCATTCGACCGCTCTTCGCTGATCATTAACCTGTTCCGGGAATTCCCGAACAACAAGTTCTCCCTCAAGCATCTGGCTTCGGCCTCGGGCGGCGCCACCAAGGAGGGCCGTCTTCGTACCCGTGAAATCATCACGGAACTGCTCGCCCAGGGCACTATCGAGGAGTGCGGGCAGGAAAAGTACCGTCTCAGCGGCAAGGAGCGTCCCCGTCAGGAGGGCATCGTACAGATGATCTCGACAGGAGCGATGTATATCCGCTCCGAGGAGTTCGAAAACGACGTATATGTCAGCCAGCGCAATTCGCTGAATGCTCTGGACGGCGACCGCGTGGAGTTCGTCATCACCCGCCGCTCCCACGCCGGGTCCCTCGAAGGCGAGATCACCCGCATCGTGGAGCGCAGCCGCAAGCAATACGTGGGCACGGCCGACGTGAGCGACCACGCCATCTTCGTCAAGATGGATCCCCGGCGCATGCCGATGGACGTCTATCTCTCCAAGCGGGACAACCCTAACGTACAGCACGGCGACAAAGTCGTGATCCGCATCACGGACTGGGCGCTGGGTTCCAAAAGCCCCGCCGGAGAGCTGGTCGAGGTATTGGGCCGCGCCGGAGAGAACAATACCGAGATGCACGCCATCCTGGCCGAATACGGCCTGCCCTACCATTTCGAGCAAAAGGTCGAAGATGCGGCCCAGGCCATTCCTTCGACGATCACCAAAGCCGATTATGCCGCCCGGCGCGACTTCCGCAAGATAACGACCTTCACCATCGACCCGGCGGACGCCAAGGACTTCGAC
>OHXM01000682.1_pt1 | contig 11094 bp, 7 predicted proteins | sample 1579901 | NCBI WGS metagenome assembly OHXM01 (sample SAMEA3882528, study PRJEB24775) | human gut metagenome | biome: human-associated habitat; feature: intestine environment; material: feces | place: Netherlands | collected 2009/2010
ATTGGTGTTTTCTTTACTAGGAAGTTTAAACCCGCTAAAAATAAACATAAATATGCTATATTGATAGCAGCAAGAAATGAAAAAAATGTTATTGGTAACTTACTTGATAGTATTAATAAACAAGATTATCCAAAAGAACTTATTACTACTTTTGTAGTAGCGGATAATTGTACTGATAATACTGCAGAGATTGCTAGAAAGCATGGAGCTATCTGCTACGAAAGATTTGATAATGAACATAAAACTAAAGGATTTGCTCTTCAATATTTATTAGAAAAAATAGGTGAAGATTATGGTAGAATGAGTTTTGAAGGATACTTTATCTTTGATGCTGATAATCTTCTTAATGGAAATTATATTTCTAAGATGAATGATGCCTTTGATTCTGGTGAAAAAATTATTACTTCTTATCGTAATACGAAGAATTTTGATGAAAACTGGATTGCTTCTACTTATGCTATTCACTGGATTAGATCGATAAGATGTAATCATAGAGCTAGGTCTGTTCTTAGACTAGCTACTAATATACAAGGTACTGGTTTCTTATTTGCTAGTGAGATAGTAAAGGATGGGTGGAAGTATACTTCTCTTACTGAAGATAGAGCACTTACAGCAGATGCTGTTGCACAGGGATATCAGATTACTTATAATGATGAGGCTATGTTTTATGATGAACAACCGACTAGCTTGAAGATTGCATTAAGACAAAGACTTAGATGGTCAAAAGGTCATTTACTTGCCTTCTGTGAAAGTGGTCCTTATTTATTTTTAAATATTTTCTTTGGTAAATTATTTATTAAAACTAAGTGGAGAGAAAATACTAAGAAGAATAATAAATCTTTTAAAGATATTATTCTTAGTATTATTGAATCTATTAGACATAGATTTGCTTCTTATGATACTTTACTTCAATTAACACCTTTTTCAGTATTTAATTTAGCTAAATGGATTATTGTTATTCTTATTATGGGAAGTTGCTACTACTACAACAATGGTATTAATAATATTGATTTACTTAGTGGTGGTACTTATTTGGCTAAAGGTCTTAGAAATTTATTTTCAATTAAGATTTCTGTAGAACCTGGTATTAATGCTTTATTTATTGGAATGATTACTGCTATTTGGCTTAGATTATTCTATCGAATGGGTATGTATATACAGAATATGTGGGTAGCTGTTTATGTATTTATTATTGAAAGAAAAAATATTAAAAAGATGACTTTTAAGAAAAAAGTATTATATACTATTACTTGGCCAATATTTGATATTATTGGTAGATATACTACTTATGCAGCATTATTTATGAAAGTTACATGGAAACCTATACCACATGATAGTAAAGTTACTATTGATGATATTGATACTAATGTAAAAGAAAAAGTTCACTAAATTAAAGTGAGCTTTTTTTATACTTCTTTATCTTTTGAAGTAGATATCTTTTTGAAATAATTATATTTTAATGTTAAATCGTTTTTTCTTATAATGTAGTTTATATAATAATTTTTATCTTCTAATGATACTTGGTCGATGTATTTGTTATTGGTTACTGCTCCGCCATCAACATATACATTTCCATCATACCATGAATAATCACTAAAGAAGACTATGCCATTGTAACTACCATTTAAAGCATCTTTTCCTATATAGTAATTAGGATGATATTCTAAACCTAATAGATTTATTATAGTAGGTAATATATTTAATTGTGATGTTACAGATGTTACTTTCTTTTTAGTATTTCCATTGTCCCATATAAAGAATGGAGTATGATTTATTAAATTATTACTTGTATCTTTATATTTATCTAATATTGTTTGATCTGATAAGGTATATAGATAATGGTCAGTGAATACTACTATTACTGTATTGTCTATTAAATTCTTCTCAGTTAGTGTATTTATTAGAAGTTCAACCATATAATCTGTTTCTTTAGCTTGTCTTCTAGCGCAATCTTCTTCACTCATAGTAGGTAGAACATAATCTGATGGAAGTTCTTCTAATCCTTGTTCTTTTAATATATCTTCAGTTACTAATTTTTTACATACACCTTTTTCTGTAGTAAATGGTAAGTGTCCTGAGTAAGTTATTATATAATCGGCAAATTTTTCTTCACTAAACATTTTTTCTTTAAATGTTTCATTTAATATTAATTCTCTATCTAATGTATAGGCATCATCTTTATATGTTCCTAGTTCTTTTAAACCATAATAGTTATCATAACCCCAATTTTTATAATTTGTTGCTCTTGAATAATATTCTCCATCATTCATATGGAAGGCATTAACACTATAATTTTCATTTTTTAATAATTTTGCTAATGAATATGGGAATGAATTTTTATTAAATGAATAAGCGTTTTGGGTATATGATAGAGGAGTTATAAATCCTGTATTTACTGCAAACTCTGAATTGAAGGTTGATCCACCGCCATTATAATATGAATAATGATTAGTAAAGTTAATAGAATTATTCATCATATTATATAGAGTTGGTGTATCTTCTTTTGTTATTAACCAGTTATCGGTTCCCTCTAATTGAAGAAAGATTACATTTTTATCTTTAAATTTTCCAGTATAACTTGTTTGATAATTTTCTTCTTCTTTATTATATTCTTCTTCAAGAAAAGTTATATCTTCTTCATTATCTGTTTTTTTAGCTTTAATAAATGTTATATAGAAATTTCTAACACTATATTCATATATTCCTGATACCATCATACTTTTATTGTTATCATTGAAATTTATATATATATTTCTTGGATTTCTCCATGTACTCCATGTTAAGGCATCATTTGGTTTTCCTAAGAATAATGGAGTTATTAAATGAAGAATTAAAAATAAGAAAAATACTTTTATTATTTTTTTTAAGTCTGTTTTCTTTCTTTCTTTAAATTGTTTTAATCCAAATATATAAGATATTATTATTACTACACTTGATATATATACCCAAATATTACAATTTAAAATAGCATCCATAAAGTAGTCTGAGCCTTCTCCTGCTAACATAATTAAACTAAAATCAAAGAATGTGTTAGTCATTGAATAGTAGATATTGTTAGTTATAAATAAAGCAAAGGCTAATATAAAAAAGATTGTATATACTATCTTACCTTTCTTTTTTTCTAAGAATAGGGATATTCCAACCATTAGGATTATATATGTGAGAGTAAATAAACATGGTACTAATCTAAATATTCCATAGAAATGTATTTTGTATCCCAATATTTTAGTTATTATATCGATTAATATAAAAGGTAATGATATAATTAATATATAATAATATTTTAAAATAAAATCTTTAACTTTATTTTTTATTTCTTCATATTTTGTTTTTTTATTTTTATTTATATTTTTTTTATTCTTTTTTTGTTTTACTTCTTTTTTCACAGAAATCACCACTAATGAAATTATACTATATATTTAATATTTTGTAAATATTTGAAGAAAAATATTAATTTTAAGACAATTTTGGCTTAAAATTATTTTTTAAAGACTTGAGGCTTTAAAAATAGTGAGCAACAAAGTGCGAACTACTCTAAAAAATTATTAAAAAGTTATTTATTTTTTGATATTTATTTGGTATAATTTACTTGGAATAGAAAGAAGGGCGATTATGTTTAAAGAAATTATTGCTATTAGTAAAAATTATGCTATTGTTAAAATTGATAATGTTATTACTGATGATTTACTTAACTTAAATGTTGTTTTTGAAGAAAATAATAAAAAAATATTAGGTGAAGTAGAAGAAATTATGAACGGAGAGGCTAAAATTAGTTTTTTAGGAGAATTTCATGGAAGTAAATTTTATGATGGTATTATTAGAAAACCTAGTATTAATTCTAAAATTAGAATTATTAATGCTGAGGAATTAGCAGAACTTACTGGGTATAATGACAATACTGCAATGATGCTAGGACTTTCTCCTTTGTATAACGATAGCCCTATTAAAATTAATATTGATGATATGTGGAGCAATCATAGTGCTATTTTTGGTAATACTGGTTCTGGTAAAACTTATGGTGTTGCTAGATTAGTACAAAATTTATTTACTATGCCTAATTATATTCCTTTTAATAGTATTATTTTTATATTTAATAATACTGATGAATATGATAGTGCTTTTAGTAGTATTTCTAGTTATAATTATAATTTTAATTACAAGATGTTTAGTACTGATACTGATAAGGGAGTTAATATTCTTAAATTACCTTTATGGTTACTTTCTGTTGATGATTATGCTAATATACTTGATGTAACTGATTATTCACAAATTATGATTATTGAAAAGATGCTTGCTTATGTTTCTTTATTTGCTAAAAATGATGAGGAATCTAATAGATATAAAAACCATTTAATTGCATCCGCTATTGTATCAGTTATGTATTCTAATCAAGTATCTGCTAGAATTAGAGACCAAATATTTTCTATTTTAACTGATTGTCATACACCTGAACTTAACTTAGATGTTGAAGTACCTGGTGTTGGTTATACTAGAACTTTTAGAAAATGTTTTGAAATTGATAGTCAGGGACAATTTGTAGAAAGAATTCTTATTACTGAATATATTAAAAAATTTATAGATAATGAGACTAAGTGGAATGAAGATTATGTACCTACTTTCTTTACAATTGACGATTTAGAAGTAGCTCTTAACTTTACATTAATATCTGAAGGACTTCTTCTTAATGAGAAATCTTATGCTGAAGCTACTGCTTTAAAAGTTAAATTACATACTATTGCTAATAGTTCTATGAGAAAGTATTTTGAATGTGATAAGTTTATTACTGTAAATGAATTTATATCTGATTTAATATTAGTGGGTAATAATAAGAGAGCACAAATTATTAATTTTGTATTAGAAAATATAGATGATAGATTTGCTAAAGCTCTTGTTAAGGTATATGCAAGAATTATCTTTAACTTTGCTAAAAAACTTCCTACTAGAGGTAGTATGCCAATGCATCTTATGCTAGAGGAGGCTCATAGATATGTTCAAAAGGATAATGATATTAATATTCTTGGATACAATATATTTGAAAGAATTGCTAAGGAAGGTAGAAAATTTGGTATATGTCTTGACTTAATTACACAAAGACCTACTGAACTATCTGAAACTGTTTTATCACAGTGTAGTAATTTCTTAATATTTAAAATTAACCATCCTAGTGATTTGGAGTATATTGAAAAGATGGTTCCTAATATTAGTAGTGATGTTATTGAAAAACAAAAATCACTTCAATCTGGTACTTGTGTTGCATTTGGTAAGATGATGAAGATTCCACTTATTGTAAAAATGCAACTTCCTAATCCTGAACCACAGAGTACAAATGCTAAAATATTTGACAAGTGGATGATACAGTGGAAAAGTAACTAGAATAAAGCCTTATAAATCAAGGCTTTTTTTATTTATCCACAATATCCACAGGGCTGTGGAAAAGTAAACCTGTTGACTGTTGACAACAAAAATTGACAAAAATTGTGGAAAAGTCTTTTAAAGTCTTATTTTATATGGTATTATATTGTTGATAAGTTGTGGATAACTTGTTATTTTACCTGTTAATTAAAAAAAATATCTAGACAAAATTTTTTTTTGAGATATAATAAGATTAATGGCAGATTTGATTAAGGAGGTTTTGATATGAATACGGATAATTTATGGAATGAATTTCTTGATAAAATTAAAGAACGTATTACTCCTTTATCTTATGATACTTGGTTTAAGGATACTAAATTATATAAGTTAGATGGTGGTACTGCCACTATTATTGTTCCTTTAGCTTTACATAAAAAACATTTAGAAGAAAATTATATTGATGATATTGAAGAAACTTTTAATTCTATTACAGGAACAAATTTTAATTTTAAATTTATTTTAGAAAACGAAATTAATGAAATTAGTGATAATAATGAAGAGGTTATTATTGGTACTTCTAATGAAAATATGGGAGTTCCACATCAAACTAGTGCTTCCGCTAATCTAAATAGCGAATATACTTTTGATAGTTTTATTGTAGGTAACTCGAATAGGTTTGCTTTTACTGCTGCTAGAGCGGTGGCGGAAAAACCTGGTAAAGCATATAATCCTTTATTTTTATATGGTAAAAGTGGACTTGGTAAAACACATTTAATGCATGCTATTGGTAATTATATTATTCAAAATACTAATAAAAAGGTTTTGTATGTGTCAAGTGAACAATTTGTTAACGATTATATAGCAGCAGTTAGAAATAATGAGAAGAATACTTTTGATAAGATTGATTCTTTTAAGAATAAGTATAGAAATATTGATGTTTTAATTATTGATGATATTCAATTTTTGGGATCCGCTACTAAGGGGCAAGAAGAATTTTTTCATACTTTTAATCAGTTACATGACTCAAATAAACAAATTATTATAGCTTCCGACAGGTCTGTTGATGATTTGAAGATGTTAGAAAATAGGCTTATTACAAGATTTAATTGGGGTCTTACTGCTAATATTACTCCACCTGATTTTGGACTGAGAGTAGATATTATTAAAAGGAAGATAGCACATCAGGAAGCAGCGGAAGATATTCCAATTGAAGTTATTGAATATATCGCTAATATTAATGATTCTGATGTTAGACAGTTAGAAGGAGCAATTACAAGGGTTTTTGCTTATGCACTGATGATGAACCATGGAGTTGTTACTTTGGATATTGCTATTGAAGCTTTAAAAGATAAAATAAGTGAGCGTAGTGTATATAAAAATGATATTCATAGGATTCAAAGGATTGTCTGTGAGTACTTTAAGATAGATATTGAAGATTTAAAAGGTAAAAAAAGGAGTAAAGATATAAATTATCAGCGGCAAATAGCTATATACTTGTGTAGAATAATGACAAATGAATCGTATCCAAAAATGGGAACTTACTTTGGAGGTAGAGACCACTCAACTATAATAAGTGCATATCAAAAAATAGAGAAAGATTTGGAGACAAATTATCAGTTACAAACAGTAATTGAGGAGTTAAAAAAGAGAATATAGTTGTTGATGGTGGATAAGTTTAAAGTTATCAACAAGTATTGTGGATAAGTAAAGGTATATAAAACAAGGATATATGTGAGTTTTCCACAATATCCACAGCATAATAATAATAATAATAATATAATAAATAATAAAAGAAAGAGGATGATAAAAATGAAATTAGTCGTAAAGAAAGAAATATTATTAGAAAGTTTGAATAATACAGCAAGAGCAATATCTACTAAAAACTTAATTCCTATATTAACAGGTATTAAGTTTGATTTAAAGGATGATGGATTATATTTATATGCAAGTGATACTGATGTTTCTATTAGATCTTTTATACCAAAGAATAAGTTAACAAGTTTAGAAGAAACTGGTAGTATAGTAATAGGAGGTAAGTATATTGTTGAGATAATAAGAAAACTTCCTAATACCGATATATCTATTGAAGTTATTGATGGATATAAGATGATTGTTAGTACAGATAATACAGAATTTAATTTGAATGGTATTAATCCTAATGAATTTCCTAATTTAGATTTAGATGAAACTAAGGAACCTATTGTTATTAATAATGGGGTATTTAAGGATATTATTAATCAAACAGTATTTGCTATTTCACAAAGTGAAACTAGACCACTTCTTACTGGTATTAATTTTAGAATTAATAATGGTGAATTAGATGTTATTGCTACTGATTCATATAGACTTGCTAGAAAATTAGTAGCTATTGATAAAGTTGATGAAAGTGATATTAATATTGTTATTCCTGGTAAAAACTTAATAGAACTTACTAAAATGCTTGATAATGATGAAGAATCTTTAGAATTACATTTATTTAGTAATAAAGTTTTATTTAAATATGGTAATATTGTATTTTTATCTAGATTACTTTCTGGTACTTATCCTACTACTAGTGATATTATTCCTAAGAATTTTAATATATTACTTGAATGTTCTTTTAATGATTTATATAATATGATTGATAGAGCTAGTTTACTTACTTCTGATAGAGAAAAGAATACTATTAAGTTATCTTTAAAAGGTAATGAACTTATGATTTCTTCAAATAGTCCAGAAATTGGTAAAGTAGAGGAAAAAATCAATGTAGAAAATGATAAGAATATTGAAATTTCGTTTAGTTCTAAGTTTATGTTAGATGCTATTAAGAGTTTTAATAAAGAAAAGATTGTTTTATGTATGAATAATGATAGTTCTCCTATTGTTATTAAGAGTAATGAAGATGATTCTTTGGTACAACTTGTTTTACCTATTAAGACTTGCTAATTTTGATTTATATTTGTTTAATAGATAAGAGATTTGATTCTTTTATCTATTTTTTTGTGATAAAACAGTAATTTTGATGATAGAAATGTTAAGAAAAGAAAAATTTTTGATAATTTACGACATATTTTGATAAAATTCGACATGATTATATGCTTTAATACATGGTACATATTTTTATATGTGGAGAGGGGGATTTTATGAGAAATTATATTATTACTGATGATGTTTTGTGCTTTACTTCTAATGGATATGGTACTTATGTTGTGGAGAAGAATAAGGATTTTTATTTGAGTATTGATTGTCTTAAATTACTTAAATATGGGTGTAATTTTTATGGTAATTCTTATAATATTCAGAGGCAATTTGTTATTGATATTTTTAATTATTATATTAAGACTCCTATTATTGTATCTTCTTATAATATGATTATTTTCTTTCCTACATGTACTCCTAGTTCTAAGAAATGTATATGGCTTGCTTATAATAATATTACTAGATATGTTAAAGAAAGTAATGGAACAAAAATATATTTTGAGAATGGTAAAGAGATGAATATTAAGGTACCTTATACTACGATTGATAATCAAATTACTAAGTGTATAAAGATAGAAAAATACTTAAATGGAATTATGAGAAAAACCGTTGAAAAATAAGGAAAAAATACATAGAAAATATGTTTTTTTTCTTTTAATTTTTATTGAAATATGGTATAATTATATATGTATAGGGGTACATGAGATTAGTAAAGGTGAAAATATGGGCAAGAAAATAACTTTATATTGAAATTACAAAAAATTTATTTAAAAAATTATCGTAATTATGATGATATTTTATTAGAACTTAATAATAATTTAAATATTATAATAGGAGATAATGCTCAGGGAAAAACTAATTTACTAGAATCTATTTATGTACTTGCTGTTACGAAGTCTTTTTTATCTATTAGTGATAAGAATCTTATTAATTTTAATAGTAGATATTCAATGATTAAAGGAATTGTTGATTATAATGGTTCTTATGATGAACTTGAACTATTAATTAATGAGAATGGTAAGGTTGTTAAGATAAATAAAAAAGAGATCAAAAAATTAAGTGACTATATTTCTAAAATGAATGTTATTCTTTTTAGTAGTGATAGTATTAGAATATTTAAAGATAGTCCATCTTGTAGAAGAAAATACTTTAATATTCAAATTAGTCAAATTAATAAGATTTATTTAGCAAATTTAAATAATTATAATTTAGTTTTACGCCAAAGAAATGAATTTTTGAAGATTATTAATATTAATAAAGAGAGTGATATGAATTATTTAGATATTCTTAATGATAAATATATTGGTTTATCAATAGTTATTTATAATTTTAGAAGAAAATATGTTGATTTAGTTAATAATTATATAGGTGATATATTTAGTTCTATTACAGGATTAGAAGGACTTAAGATGATATATACTTCTAATGTTAGTAATTTAGATAAAGATATGTTTAAAGATAAACTTAAAAGTAATTTATCAAGAGAAATTCAGTATAAGATTACTTTTATTGGACCTAATAGAGATGATTTTTATTTTGATTTGAATGGGAAGAATTTATCTTTATATGGTTCAAATGGGCAAATAAGGAGTGCTGTACTTGCTCTTAAGTTAGCAGAAGTTAAATTATTTACGGATGTTTTATCTGATACGCCTATTTTACTTTTGGATGATATATTTAGTGAATTAGATATTGATAAGAGAAATAAGGTAATTAAATATTTAGATAATGATATTCAAACAATAGTTACTACTACAGATATTGAAAATATTGATAAAAATGTGAGAAATAAAGCTAATGTTTATAAAATAGAAAATGGTAAAATTATTTCCCGGGAAATAATTTGATGCAGGAAGGTGATAAAAAATGAATAGTAATGAACATTATGATGCTTCGGATATTCAAGTATTAGAAGGACTTGAAGCAGTAAGAAAAAGACCTGGTATGTATATTGGATCTACAGACAGTAGAGGATTACATCATTTAGTTTGGGAAATTGTTGATAATGCAATAGATGAAGCTCTTTCTGGATATGGTAATTTAATAGAAGTCACTATTTGTAAAGATAATAGTATTATGGTACAAGATCATGGACGTGGAATGCCAACAGGCATGCATGCTTCAGGAAGACCAACAACAGAAGTTATTTTGACAATTCTTCATGCAGGGGGTAAATTCTCTGAAGATGGTGGTTATAAGACTTCGGGAGGACTTCATGGAGTAGGTGCATCTGTTGTAAATGCCCTGTCTGAGTGGCTGGAAGTTTTAGTATACCGTGATGGAAATATTTATAAGCAGCGTTATGAAAGAGGAAAGGCAGTAGCACCACTTGAAAAAGTGGGAACATGCAGAAAGAATGATACAGGAACTAAAGTAACATTTCTTCCTGATGGTGAGATATTTGAAAAGACAAGATTTAAGTCAGATGCAATAAAGAGCAGAATGCACGAGACAACTTATCTTAATCCGGGACTTACAATACATTTTGAGGATAAGAGAAGTGGAAGCGAGGAAAAGATTACATATTCAGAACCAGATGGTATCAAGGCAAGGAAGCTGTGACGGATATTATCTATTTTAAGAAGAGTGAAGACGGCATAGAGGTAGAGTGTGCTTTCCAGTATGTTAATGAGTTTGAGGAAAATATTCTTGGTTTTTGTAATAACATATACACTCAGGAGGGTGGAACGCATATTACAGGCTTTAAGACCAAGTTTACAATGATTATTAACCAGTATGCGAGAGAGCTTGGAATACTTAAAGATAAGGACGCTAATTTTACTG
>OHXM01000685.1_pt1 | contig 11031 bp, 5 predicted proteins | sample 1579901 | NCBI WGS metagenome assembly OHXM01 (sample SAMEA3882528, study PRJEB24775) | human gut metagenome | biome: human-associated habitat; feature: intestine environment; material: feces | place: Netherlands | collected 2009/2010
GAAGCTTCATACCTGTGACCCCGTCTGCAGTCTCTATTGGTACAATATAGTTTTCCTGTCTCGACATATTTGAAGCTATCCTTAGCTGACTGCATAATAGCTTCATCTGTCTGAGGTCTATTGAACCGGTGTGCCTATCCTCTATAATCATCGAATCCATAACATGCTCTGCTGTATCAGCCAGCGTTTCCTGCGCCTGCGCAAGCTCCTTTGGATTTTTGACCGACTCAGAAAACCGTCTGAGAGTCTCATCCAAAAGAGCCCTTGCCGTAGCACTGTCTCCACGCTCCCAAAGATTTCTTACTGCCTCTGACGGATTTTTCATTAGCCGTGACGCAGCCATGAGGTTTACTGCGGTTGTTTTTACATCATATTTCTCCAGAAAAGCATATACGTTCTCAGGCACCGAAACTGCCTGATTGAACTGTCTTAGCTGTTCTGTGGCATATTGCTCTGACAGTGCGTTATCCTCGTTGGCCTCATATACAGCCTGCCTTAACTGCTCCGGAGTCATATCAAGCCAGCTGTCATACTGCATAAACTCCATTTTCTCAGGTGAAAGTGTATCAAGCACATCCCTTAGGCAGTTTGTATGATATGCGCTTTCTATCTGTGAGTCAATTTTAATGCCACTGCTTACACTGTCCACTCCGGCAAAGGTATCGTCCACCTTATAGTCCATGGCACTCTTTCCTCGTACCCGGACCGCTGTAAGCAGATTTTTCATTGTAATATCTGCTCCCTGATTAACAAGTGAGCCTATCACAGCACCATCTGACTGCTCCACCTGTGAAATAAGCCTGTATATGCCTATATATGAGTCTCTTTCCTCCTCTGAGATTTCATTTTTCTTTTCAAGCTTCCAGAGAAACTCGCTGAATTTCTCATCCTTTTCGTCAGGATTTTCTGATTTTATCCGTCTGGCAGTGTCACTTATGTCACTCATGCTCATATCAAGCGGTGATATGCCTCTTTTTATCATCTCAATCGTCACCGCCGGTGTCATATCGCTGAATGCTCTCTGCACCTGCTCATCTACAGACTTTATCTGCTTTATATTGTCCTCTGTGATGTCGGTACTATTGTACGCAAGTATCCGCACAGCCCTGCGATTGCTTTCAGATGTATCTATCTGAAGCTCTTTAAGTATATCATCCACATTCTGAAATGCTTTTGACATACTATCTCCCATATCTGCCCGCGGTGATGTCATAAGAGTCTCATATCCTGAGGCTGCTGCTTCTAATGACTGCTTCATTGCTTTGCCTGCTGTATACAGCTCATACACAGTGTCATCAGCGGATTCCAGGGTCAGTACATACGCCGGCTGCTGCTTCATCTGATTGAAAATATCACAGACATTATTGTACATACGTACCCTATCATCAGATGCCTCTACACTGCTCTCACCAAACAGCGCTCCGTAGTATTTATTTTCCTGCTGCTTAAGCAGCTCCACTACACGTTCAATAGGCTCTGTGTCTATTGAAACTCCTTTTTTTATGAGTGAAAGGTTAGCTTCTGCTGTCATGGAAAGTCTCGCTTCCTCAAGCTTTCTTTGAGCTGTCACAAGCCTTGCTTCCCGGCTGTCTGTAATCTGATTATCCGCAGCTTTATTCGCTGAGGCTTGCGATGCTGCACTATCCTTGCCCCTTGCAGCTATAAGCTTTGACAGATTCTCTATCGTGACAGGTATGTTATCTGACTCTAATGTGACAATGTCATCTGCAGTCGCCTCACCTAATACATCACAGGCTTTCTTTGCCATGTCAAATGTCAGACCATCTTGTGACATAGTGGCATCTGTAGCCTTTTTTCCCATTGCCAGTGCTTCTGTCACTGCCCTTGCATAAAAATCACTGCTCACATTTTCTTCTGCTGCGTTGATGCAGTCTACCTGATTCGCAAGCAGCACATTATCAGGTGTAACGGCTATATCTTCATCTATCAGCCATCTGCACTGATTCAGATTCTCATCACTACTGTCTATATGAGCTTCCTCTAATATCTGTTTAAGCTGTGGCTTAAGCTCCTCAAACAGCTCATCTGATATCTCCGTCATTTTGGTTTTCTGCCTGTAATCTTGTACCTGACTGCTGCTGTACGTAGCCTTGTATACATTGGAAACCGTCGGATTCATGTTATTTCTGACCAGATATGCCTTTGTCTCATTGGATATATTTGTAAGGCTCTTTGCCCGGTCTATGGCATCTGTACCTGCCTTTATATTGTCATCTGTAGCAGGAATATCATATGCTTTCATCTGATTGACAAGCATGGCCGCTTCAGTCTGGCTTCCCGTGATGTCTGTAAGCTGCTCCCTGCTCAGATCATCTCCATATATGGATATATCTACACCTGCCTTTGCCAGCACTGCTTTTATCTTATCGGTCTCAGTGACAATGACATCGTAGCCGTCATCCTTTGCAGCTTTGTAATCATCACTCGTGGTGGTGCTTGCAGTGACAATCATATCATTTCGCCTGTTTTCTGAGGTCTGATTCATGTCATTTAGCAGATTTTCTGCCATATCTGTGTCATCGCTGTTCCCGGCTTCATTTTTAGCCTGTGGTCTTGCATATATAGTATCCGACATATCAACAGAGTTTGACGAACCGACAACAGCCGCCTTTTTTGACATATTGTCACTGCTGTCTGTCTTTATGTAGTCTGACACACGCATACCCGCTGTCATGTCATTTATGGTTTTTGTGTCCGTATTTTTCGTATCTGTGCTTTTATTAATCAAATTCTCTATCTGCATATTTCCTGCTCCGTGCCCTGCATATATACCATCTCTGCAGCCTTTATTTATGGATATTTTTTTCTCATATGTGAGGGGGTGGTTCTGAATAGTTATCTTTTTATTATATATCGACATATAATACGCAAAAATAAAGACCGCGCCTTAAATTGGCGCGGTCCTTTACCCTGCTATTTACCGGTATATTAGTATTTAAATACAGCAACTCCGTAAGGCGCAAGTGGATAAGCAAATGAAAATGGTCTGCCGTCACACTCTGATTTGACTGCCTTATAGTCCAGCTTCTTATATGACTGTTTTGCTGCCTTGCCTCTGCCCTTTGCAGCCTTCTTTACAGGCTCTTGTACCGTTTTGCCGGTAAACTTAGGATCCTCACTATCTAAAACGAGCTGATATGTCTTGCGCTTTGGCACTCCGACTCTGTAATCAGGTCTCTCTACCGGTGTGAAATTGATGACAAAGAGCATATTATTCTTGCCATCCTTGCTCTTTCTGATAAAGCTGAAGATGCTTCTGTCTGCATCGTTTGCATTTATCCATTCAAAGCCTTCCCAGCTTGAATCCAGCTCATACAGACAGCGGTTTCTCCTATAGAGGTGAAGCAGCTCCTTTACCCAGTTCTGGATCTTTTTATGCTCCGGATTCTCAAGCAGATACCAGTCGAGTTCTCTTTCCTCACTCCACTCCTGCTTCTGTGCAAACTCCTGTCCCATGAAAAGAAGCTTCTTTCCACAGTGTCCCATCATAAATGCATATCCTGCCATGAGGTTCTTGAATTTATCCCCTTCTAAGCCCGGCATTTTGTTGAGCATAGAACACTTCAGATGTACCACCTCATCATGTGACAGTACCAGAATATATTTCTCACTCTCATTATAGCTCATCGCAAATGTCATCTTGTTGTGGTTATTTTTACGGAAATATGGATCCAGCTTCATATAATCAAGGAAGTCATGCATCCATCCCATGTTCCATTTGTAGCTGAAGTTCAGTCCGTCTTCCTCTACCTTGCCTGTTACCTTTGGCCATGCGGTAGACTCTTCGGCTATCATTACAGTTCCGTGATTTCTTCCAAGTATGAGTGTATTGATATGCTTGAAAAACTCTACTGCCTCGAGGTTCTTATTTCCTCCAAACTTGTTTGGCACCCACTGTCCGTCGTTCTTTCCATAGTCAAGATAAAGCATTGACGCAACTGCATCCACACGGAGTCCGTCTACGTGGTAATTTTCTATCCACATAAGTGCACTTCCGATAAGGAAGTTCTTTACTTCATTCTTACCGTAGTCAAATATCTTTGTGCCCCAGTCGGGATGCTCTCCCTTTCTTGGGTCTGCATACTCATATGTGGCTGTTCCGTCGAAATTGGCAAGTCCATGCGCATCCTTTGGGAAATGTGCAGGTACCCAGTCGAGGATTACTCCGATATTATTTTTATGGCACTGATCAACAAAGTATGCAAAATCCTCAGGCTCTCCATACCTCGATGTAGGTGCATAGTAGCCTGTCACCTGATATCCCCATGAGCCATCAAACGGATACTCTGAAATACCCATAAGCTCAATATGTGTATATCCCATAGTTTTCACATAGGATATGAGTGATTTTGCAAGCTCCCTGTATGTATAAAAGCCCTCATCATCCCTGCCCGGATGTCTCATCCATGAGCCCGGATGGCACTCATATATAGCCATAGGTGAAGAATATACATCAGCATCTGACTTTGCTGCTCTCTTATCCATCCACTCTTTGTCAGTCCATGTGAAGTGCTCGATATCTGTGATGATTGACGCTGTTCCCGGACGAAGCTCTGCGTAGTTTGCGTATGGATCCGCCTTGTACAGCTTATCACCCTGTTCAGTGACTATAATAAACTTATACATCTGACCCTTTTGCGCTCCCGGTACAAAAAGCTCATACACTCCCATGGTTTCCGGCTCTACACGCTTCATCTCATGACTGGTCTCATTCCAGTCGTTAAACTCACCAAACACGTATACTTCCCTCGCATGTGGCGCCCAGACGTCAAAGCACACTCCTTTTTTTCCTTTACGCTCAGCTAAGTGAGCACCCATCTTCTTGTAGATATCATAGTGTGTTGCCTGACCAAACAGGTAACAATCCATTGCTGTAAAATTACACATATATATACCCCCATAAGTATTTATTTTTCCCTGAAATGATCCTCTTTGAGTACAATTCGGTCATCATCTGTATATCGCCTGGCTGTCAGAATACTTATAGCCTTCTTAAGTCCGCTGTGAGCCTCCCTGTCTATGGCCTCGTCAATTATATCCTTGACCTCTGTCAGAGTGGTAGCCTGGTCTATCCTCTCAATATTGCTGATTCTGTTATGCAATGCCAGAATAGCCATCTCATCTATCTTGTACCCAAGCTCTGCAGAGTACGATTTGGCAAACAATACGAGTTCATCATTTGTAAAAATAGGAACCGATATCTTTTCCGTGAACTTGGATGCAAAGCCCTCATCCATTGAGAGAGCCTTCTTTATACCCTTTGATGTATCCTCAAGTATATAGAGTGTTCCTGTAATATCATGCTCCATCAAAAATGATAGCTGGGCAGCTATGCTGCGGTCGATATCACCGGCTCTTTCTATGATGAGACAGCCTCCTGTTATCTTTCTGACTACCTGCTGCACATCCTTTTTATTGAGTGCGGCAGCATCAATCTTGCCCATCTTTCCTGTAAGCTGTTCACCATCTTTTTGTAATACCTTTATAAAGCTTGTAGCAAGCATTGTCTTTCCGCAACCCTGCTCTCCCTGTATAATGAGGTTGCCTGTGGATGCGTTTTCTTTCCTGTTGAAATGATCAAGCACTGCATTATATGCCTTGCAGATCTGATCCTCCATACCCTTTACCGGTATGAAATATGAAAATATAGCTTTCTGTTCGCTTGTAAGCTCTTTTATATGTTTTGTTTCTTTCAATTTCGAGTCATCTTCTTCGCTGTCTAAATCCTCCGGCAATGAAATATCCGGCATTTTTCTTGTCTTAGCCATATCCAGCTTCTTCTCCAGTCCCGGATTCTTTGCTGTCATCTTGGCTATTTCCTGCTCGATAAATGATGTCACATGATCAAAATCTCTCTTCTCAGAAACGTTTTCTTTCTCCTGTGAAGTCTCATCATCTGATGTATCATCATCGACATTTAACATATCATCTGTTATTTCAGGCATCATGGTAGTCGGCTGCGTGAATATCTCGTCTTTCTCAGACTCCTCTGCCACAATTATATCCTCCGGCTCTCCAACCGGTTCCTTGGCTTCATATGCAGCCTCTTCCGGTGCTTCGTCTATAGTATCCTCCGGTTCTTCCTGCGGCTCCGGTGCTTCGTCTATAGTATCTTCCGGTGCTTCCTGCGGCTCCTGTACTTCATCCACAGTCTCCTCTGCATAAAGCTCCTGCATATCCGGTTTCTGCTCTTCTTCAGGCTCCTTCACGGCAGCTTTCTGCTCTATAATATCAACCGGCACCTTCAAATACTCCTCCTCAAGAAGTTCCTTCGGAGTGACACCTGCATCCAGCTTTGGAATGACATCATTTAGTCTCTCCATGATGTCTCCTGCCTCCTGAAGTGCTCTTGCCTTAGCTGACTCAAGTTTCTGCTGCTCAGCCTCTTTAAGTGCAATTTCAGCCGCATGTCTGGTCTTTTCCCATTCTTCAAGCACATCCTGTATAGACATCTGTCCTGTAATCTGATGCTCAAGCTGAGTCTTTTCACTCATGACCATAGACATCTGTCCGTCAGCGTCTTCACCCAAAAGCTCCTTGAAATTCAACTTAAGTGAACCATCTATCTCTTCATCTGTAGCGATATGCTCTGTCTCTTCCGGCTGCTGTACATACTCTTCCTGCTCCTTTTCGAGCTTGAGATAAGGAATATCCTCAACTATCTTTTTGATGGTATCCATCGTATCAGCAACTTCATTCTTGCCCTTGGCCTCAATGATCTGCTGCATACCCTTGGCAATCTCCTGCTGTAAATTTACAGTATTGAACTTCTCCTGATTTACAGTAATCTGCGGAATAGTTACGTCATCATGCACTATCTCTCCGCCCTTTACCATCTCCATGGCACCTATCTCAGTGACCTCAGCCTCATCCTTTATCTTAGCCGGCTTTTCCTTCTCTGCCTTGAATCGTCTGTACTTTTCCTCCTGAGCCTTGGTAAGTGGCTGATAAAGCATCTTAAGCTCCAGCGCACGCTCCACATATGGTCCGTCTCCGAACCACAGAATGAGCTCATCGCAGGCATCTATACACTTATCGGCTTTTCCGGCCTTGTGGTATAGATATGCAAGCTCATATGCCCACTCCTCAGTGTATTCTTCATCCTTGTACTCTTCAAGAATAGTGATAAGCTCATCAAATGAAGCTCCCTGCCCTTTTTTGATGGCATATCTTAATACATACTTCATATCATCATGAGGCGCTATCTCAACAAACTCATCATAATACTCTGTAGCAGCATCATAATCACCCATCTTGATGGCGACCTCAGCCAGTCTGTATATAATCATCCTGCCGATTGGTGAACGGTCATAGGCCATTAAAAGTATGTCCCTTGCATCCTGGTATCTTTCGGCCTTCTCGTAGATTTCACCGATTTTAACGAGTGTATTTACATTTTTAATTTTGTTCCAATTTATGCTATCTGCAATCTCTGCTGCGCTCATATAGCCCTCCTCGGCGCTTAGGGCTTTTATCTGATCCAGCTTGAGATTGTATTCGTATTTATCCACTTATTTCACCTACTCGTATTTAAGCTTATTATTTTTTGTATCTACGCCTGTTGTCTTTGTATAATCCATTGTGTCCTCAGGAAGCTTCTTTTTCCTGAGAGCATAATTAACAACTCTTTTCACAATATAGTATATCACAGCAAAGGTTGGAACACCAAGTAACATTCCAAGAAAACCAAACATTCCTCCGCCGATTAGTATGGCAAACATAACCCAGAAGGTCGAAAGACCGGTAGATGAGCCAAGTATCTTAGGCCCTATTATATTGCCATCCACCTGCTGCAGCACGACAATAAATATCAGGAGATAAAGCGCATGCCACGGACTCTGAATTACTACTATGAGTAACGATGGAATTGCACCGATAAACGGTCCGAATACCGGAATCACATTTGTGACGCCGATAATCACTGCAACGAGCACCGATGATGGAATCCTTAAAATCAGACATCCGAAATATGCAATCACACCTATAATCAGTGAATCTATAATCTTACCGCTTATGAAGCCTCCAAAAATCTCATTTGTCTTTCTGATCGTCTCAATGATGATATTGCCTGTCTTTGGCTTGCAGACAGCATATATTATCTTTTTGCTCTGTCCTGCGAGAGTCTCCTGAATACTCATCACATAGACCATCACGATTATTCCGATAATAAAATTAAATAAGCCTCTGACTACCGAAATCACACCGGTTGTAATCTGTGCAACATACTTCTGTGCCTCAGGAATCAGCTTTTCTGTGGCATAATCCTCAATGTAGTCGGTTGCATTCTGTAAACCTGTGCTCGCGAGCTCAGCAATTTTGCTGTCCCCGAAATTGCCGTTCTTTATCATGTTGATGAATGCCGCAACATCATTTGGCAGTGTCTTCATAAGTCCTGATATACTTGCTATGACAGAAGGCACAATAGCCGCAATGAGGAGCGAAATAATCGCTACAAGAATAATCACCGAGCCTGTGATTGCAAGAGCTCTTGAAACCTTTCGCAGCTTGCTTTCGCTTTTCATCTTTTTGGAAAGAAGCTTTTTAAAGCATCTTTCCAGCCACAGCATGACAGGATTCATCAGGTATGCAAGCACAAGTCCCATTATAATAGGCATTGCTGCCGCAAGCAGCTTGCTCCATATGCCTGCAAAGCCCTCAAATCTGTACAGTGCAAAGAAAAACAGTATACTGACTGCAAACGTGACAAATACCATGACACCTATTCTGATCAGATGTGGCCATTCCTCACGCCCCGGGTGCGAATTCTGCTTCGCACCCTTATCTGCATTTATCTCAATGTTTGATTTTTTACCAGCTTTTCCGGTTTCTTCCATCGGATTAAACTCTCCTTATTTACGATTATAGTTGATGAGACATCCCTTTAATATTATCTCTCTTTCATCATCTGTGAGCTCACCCATCTTCAGTGTAAATGGCTTTAATTCACCATCCTTGACAACATATGCCTCAAACTCCGTCTTTGCATCCTCGATTTCCTTCTTGATTCCCGGAAGGAAGATATAGTCGAGGTTGTGGAACGGAAGCTCTCCCTCATCGATGATGAATGGAAGCATTCCCCAGTTGATAAGGTTTGAACGGTATCTCTTTGTGGCATACTCGTTTGCGATATTTGCCCAGCCTCCGAGTACCTTCTGGCAGCTGGCAGCCTGCTCTCTTGCTGAGCCGTCACCCGGCTTAACAGCAAAAATTGTGCTTCCGAAGCCCATATTCTCATGGCTTGCCTCAGGGAATTTTTTCTTTACTACTCCCATGATTTCAGCAACCTCAGGAACAGCCTTTCCTGCGCACTCACCACTCTCTATAGCCTTCTGGGCCTTCTGGATTTCCTTTGCTCTGCCTACATACTCAGGATCCTTTCTTGAAAGTGCGAACTCTGCAAGTCCAAGAGGGTTTGAACGATATGATGATGTCTCTCCTGAAGGAATGAGCTCATCTGTTGTAGTAACAGGATCATGAATCTCTGAAACCACCTTAAGGAGCATATTCTCCGGAAGCGCACTCATTGCCGGCCAGTCCTTAATGTTTGGTCCGAACTGGATTTCAACTGAAGGATCTGCCACTCCATGGCTGTCAAATACACGGTTCTCATATATAGTCTTGTCAAAGAAATATTTTGGCTTTGTAAAGTTGACATCAATATCCGCTGCTGATGTAAGGAAGCCCTTGTTTGCTGCTGTTGCAGCGATTGAACGTGCATCCATGAGTGCCACTGAGCTGATCTGTCCGTTCTGTACCTTAGAACCCTCTCTGTTAGGGAAGTTTCTTGTTGAATGACGGATAGAGAATGCGTTGTTGGCAGGTGTATCTCCTGCACCAAAGCAAGGTCCGCAGAAAGCAGTCTTTACGATTGCACCTGTCTCAAGAAGCTTTGCTACAGCTCCGTTTTTCACAAGCTCCATGTATATTGGAGTAGATGCCGGGTAAACACTCAGTGTAAACTCGTCTGCTCCGATTGAATGTCCGTTTAATATGTCAGCCGCATCGCAGATATTCTCAAATCCACCGCCTGCACAGCCTGCGATGATTCCCTGGTCTACATACAGTTTTCCGTCTCTTACCTTACTCTTTAAATCAAGCTTCACCTTGCCGTCAAAGCTTACCTCAGCTCTCTTCTCACAGTCATCGAGAATATCCATGAGGTTTGCATTGAGCTCATCGATAGTATAGGTATTGCTTGGGTGGAATGGCATAGCTGTCATTGGGCGGATCTGGCTTAAATCAATCTCAATAAATCTGTCGTAGTAAGCCACCTCACCCGGATTAAGCTCCTTGTGGTCCTCAGCCCTACCGTGAATCTCAAAGAATTCCTTAACCTGGTCATCTGTTCTCCAGATAGAAGAAAGACATGTAGTCTCTGTTGTCATAACATCGACACCTATACGGAAGTCAACGCTCAGATTAGACACACCCGGTCCTACAAACTCCATAACTTTGTTCTTTACAAATCCGTTTCCGAATACCTCTCCGATAATTGCAAGTGCGACATCCTGTGGTCCAACGCCCTTGATTGGCTCTCCTGTCAGGTAAATGCCTACTACCTCAGGCATATCAATATCATATGTCCTAGTTTGTCTTTACTAAGGAATCGTAATGATACACACGCTGTCGAATCATTTCCTTTATCCTCGTTTGCCCATAAACCCTCTTCGATATTACCATCAAGAAATTGCTTAATTTGGAAAATCAATTCATCAATTAAAGAATCTGAAACATATATTTGCGATGTAATAGTTGCCACAGAAGAGGAACATACAACTTTTAATTCTATTATATCGCCATCTTCCCATATTTTACTAAATGTAATATTATCTTTCACTGTATTGCTCCTTCTCTAAACTACGGTTTAAACTTGAAATCGTCAATTATTTTTAAGGTTTGATTATAAACGTAATGAATGTTAATGTTCCCCTGAGATGTAGGTACTATTTGTTGCATTTTTACCCACCCCTCAGAAGAAGGCCAACGTGGGTCATTCAACGTGATTTTGGT
>OHXM01000695.1_pt1 | contig 10943 bp, 9 predicted proteins | sample 1579901 | NCBI WGS metagenome assembly OHXM01 (sample SAMEA3882528, study PRJEB24775) | human gut metagenome | biome: human-associated habitat; feature: intestine environment; material: feces | place: Netherlands | collected 2009/2010
ACTTAACACAAGGAGGAATAAGATATGCCTTTAATGCCCAAGAGAGTGAAGCACCTTTTCTTCTGTTCCGTGATAAATCGGAAGTTCTGCATTAATCTTAGGAATACGGATATATCCGATCATTCCCGACCCGTTTACATTTAACAGGCTTTGATATCTCTCGTCTACCTCTTTCTTTATAGATGAAAAAGGATCTAATAACTCAATATTTCCCAAAAGCTCTTCGTTATACTGTCTTGCTGCCTCGAGCATTTCACGCTTGTCACTTTCGCTTAACCGCACTGCGTTTTCATCATAAGCCGAAATCACTTTTGAGCCGTTCTTTTCATAAAGATAGTTGCTGACTGTCGGATATAACAGTACGGAGAATGCAATAATCAATCCTATCACGCGAAAAATATCCCCAATATAAAATTGTTTTTTCTCTGTCTTTTTTCTGCGCATCTTTATTTCATTCTCCCTGCTGTTATAACGAATGGGAAGACTGCCCGAAGGCAGCCCTCTCATCCATATGTCTGAATTATAAATGATTAAGCACGTTTTCTTCTGCTGATCACGAAGCTTACCGCAATACCGAGAATCATCACAACTGCAATCACTGTGAAAATTACAGTACCCATTCCACCTGTTTCCGGAAGAAGTGTTCCTGTAGTATTCTCAATGTCGATGATTTTATCATCCACCACCCCATCATTTTGCTTGATTGTCCAGTCATCCACATTCGTAGTATCAGATTTTGTAATTGTAATTTTAACCGGAGCTGTCAACTTGTTGTAACCGTCCGGAGCCTGTGTCTCCACTAACCAGTAGCTTCCTTCCGCAAGACCGTTTAACTTTAAGTTCATTCCTGTGCCTACTGTTGTCCCGTCACCGATAGATTCCATATCGTACATCTTATTATCGCCGACCTGTACCGGGTCTACTGTGTAAGTACCGTTAGAACCTGTAACTGCGATTGCATTCTGATTATTGTTTGCATCCTCTTCGCTTCTATAAAGACGGAATATTGCACCCGCAAGGTAGCTATTCTGCTGATCTTTGATTAATTTGTGAATCTGTACCGGATAAGTTGGTGTTGTTACTACGTCCGGTGTTGTTGTAGTTATGTTATCCGGATCGTTACCATACTCTAAGTGAGCGCTGTTGTTTGTCTGTACTACGGCATCAGCATTAACTTTTGCATAGTAAGTAACTGTAAAAGTCTTTCCTTTATGTGTCTGATTCTCTCTAATCCACTGTGATAAATCCAATGTCATCTTTCTGGCATTATCCGGATCAATATCTGCTTCTTTTATTACTGAGTCTTGCTCTCCTTCAATCTGAACGGATACCTCATATTTTTTTCTGTTGGCAGTTTCCCCATTGTATCTTCTACAAAATCAAGACCTTCTGTCAATGTATCGTGGATTTTATATGTATACTGCGCATATCCTGTTGTATCCGGAATTGTTCCTGTAATTGTATAAGTTACAACCTGTCCAATTTCAACTGTTGTTTTGTCTGCCTCTTTTTCAATGCTCGGCGCTTTACCTTTTAAAGTAATTGTTTTGCTATCTTTATCCACAGATACGAGAGATGACTGAATCTCCTTTGTTCCTGTCTGATATACAAGATAATAACCGTATGCTAAATTATTGAATGTATAACTCTTCTCTGCACTTGTAATTTTTCCGGAAGTTCCAGTTTCTGCCGTTCCTGCTTTCAATGCAGCTGCTGTAAAGTCATTTGCGAATTTCTGAATTCCTGAAGGATTTTCCTTATACTCAGCAAGTTTGTTATATAATTGTTCACTTGTTGCTTCCTTCGATAATCCTAAAGCTGTTGCGATTGCATTTTTATAGTCCGCATTGACTGTATAAGCATAATGTGTATCGCTTACACTCAAATCAAAGAGCTTATAGACTTTAATTGTCTGACCCTTTAACGTGTTTCCTTCATTGACGTTTACTGTCAAATTTCCTGTTTTTATTCTGTCTGCGGCAAAAGCAGTTGTTGCCATTGCCAGTGTCATGATGGCTGCTAAACACAATGCCATCATCTTTTTGATTGAGTTTTTTACTTTTCTCATTCTTTGTGTCTCCTTTTCTTTTTGTTCTTTAGGCATTTGCTAAATGCCGCAACCCATTGATTTTACTGGGTTTTCTCGTTTCTTATATATAAATTTTCTCTCCACTCATGGTAAAATATAAGTAGCCACACAAACATCCCACACATGAGAGGAGAAAAAATTTATGGCTAATAATTATCATCAGCTTTCACTTAAAGATACTTTTTCAGACTGCAAGGACATGTTTATGGATGATGTTCCTTCCTTTTTTCAACTTCTGGAGCAGCATTTTGATATTTCTCTTTTTATTCCACAAACTTTTTATAACGCTTTTTATCAGCATCTTGGTCGCAAAAGAGAGTATCCGCTTACTGGTTTCCTTTCTGCCCTTATCCTACAAAAAATCTTTCCTATCCCCACGGATTCCCTGCTGATACTATTATTGAATCTTTGCAAGGAACTTCGGGATTTCTGCGGTTTTTCCAAAGTCCCTGATGCACCTTTGTTCACTCGCTTTAGACTGGGCTTTTCTGACCACATTGAACTCATGTTTCAGCAGATGGTTGATTATACCGAACCCATCTGCCAGCAGATTGATTCTTCACTGGCTCAGATTCTTACCTTTGATACTTCCGGCATCGAACTCTATGTTACGGAAAACAATCCCAAAACTCTCAATGCACTTATCCGAAAACTGAAAGTTTATTACAAAGATATCCCTGATGTTGACCCTTATAAGATGGCTTACGGTCTTATGCCTTCACAGGCGGCATCCTGTCCCGACGCAAAGCAACAATACATCAACGGACATTTCTGTTATGCGGATAAATTTGCCATCCTTACCAATGGTCTGGGTATCATCCGGCATATCTCTTTTCTGGATGATGACTTTAAAACAGCTCATCCGGAAATGACGATAGAAAAGAAATCTGATTCTCCCGATGAAGATAAGTCCATCGGGGATGCAACTTCCCTGAAGCCTGTGCTTTCTGATTTCTTTTTCCTGCACCCGGACTTCCATCCGGATACTTTTCTGGGCGATTCTTCTTTTGATACCATCAAAACCTATGGGATGCTGTTGAATGACTTTCATTTTTCCAAGGCTCTGATTCCTTACAACCTTAGAAATGAAAGCAATCTCAAAAAAGTCGGATATAACGAATACGGCTATCCAACCTGCCCGGGCGACCCTTCTCTTGCCATGAAGTATTGTGGTATTACCCATGAAAATGGACGTGCTGACCGTGTCAAATGGATTTGTCCCAAGGTTCACATGGTAAAGGGTAAATATGTCTGCGACTGTAAAAATCCTTGCTCTACCGCCACCAAAGGACGCACCACTTATACATACGAGAATCTAAATTTTCGCATGTTCCCCGGAATTCAAAGAGATTCCGAAGAATGGAATTCCCTTTACAAAATCAGAACCATTGTGGAACGTGCCATCGACCATCTAAAAATCAACATGTGTGTTGCCGGAAGGAAATCCAGAAACCACACCACCACAAAAGCGGATGTTTTTCTTGCAGGGATTGCAAGCCAGCTTACCGTCATTGTCGCCCACAGCATGAATTGTCCACAATACATCCGAAGTTTGAAACCTTTAATTGCCTAAAAAAGTATTTCATTGTCATAGTTCATTTATGGGCTTATTAAAGTACGCCCCACATCTGATGATTTATGTCAATTCAGAAACCATTCTGAATAATGACCGTTTTTTCTCTCCTTATATGAGGAAAGTTATCCACATCAAAGAAAAAATTATTTAACAATTACCTAATAACAAGATTTGTAATTTATAATTAATCAAACTCGTTCGTATTTGCTTTCATCCATGCGACAATATCATCGATCGCCTTATCAGGATCGCGATAATATCTTCTGTCGCATATTTCAAACGACACCGTTCCGTCATAACCTCTGTTTTTAATCGAATCATAATATTCTTTCATCGGGAAATCTCCGTCTCCCGGAACAGTATGACCTCTGTCGTTAAAGTGAATATGCTGAAGTTTATCTCCTAGATTATCAAAATAATCATCGATCGTTTCCTTCGCATATGTCATCTGATCCATATCGACCATTCCGACGATTGCCGGAGAATCGATCTCTTCCAGCATCTTTGCGATATCTTTGCTTGTGATAAGCACGTTTGTCGTCGTTACTTTTAACTCTTCCAAAAGTAACCTGACGTCTTTCTTTTCGCAATACTGCGCCAGTGTCCACAACGATTCTCTGCAGTATTTCCAACCCTCTTCTCTTGGCTGATCGAAGTATCCGAATCCGGTACTGATCTGCACACACGGACAGTCAAGAAACTGTGCCGTGTCGATTGCTCGCTGATAATACCGAATGCTTGACTCTCTTGTAAGATCATCCTGCGTACAGAAATTAACCGGATACACACAGTTTTCAGGCGTCATCGCCATCACACTTAAATGATGTGCTTCAATCTCCTTTTTCAATTCGATCAATCTTAAAAGCGGATAATCGAACAGATTAAGCTGCGGTGCCGAACAATACAAATCGATGCTGTTAAACGGTGAGCGTTCCACTTTATCAAGAAATTTTTTGATCGGATATCTTAAATAATGATAATTCATAGGCGCGAATTTCATTGCCATATTCCTCCGTTTCAATACTTAAAATTTGAAAAGACTGCCGCCCGTTCCATACGGATACAAGGCTGCAGTCTCTTTTTGCTTTTCAGCTTTCTTTCTATATTGCCGCAGCACATTGTCTTCTGACTTCTTAGAATACAACCGCTCCTATAAGAAGTGCGACTACTACTGATACGACCGTACATACAAGCCCCGGTATCATATAGCTGTGGTTCAATACAAATTTACCGATCTTCGTTGTTCCCGCCGAGTCGAATGCAAGAGCTGCAACACACTGTCCCGAAGCCGGAATAAAATAGTTAGATGAACATGCGATCCAACCTGCCACGATTACGTTTGCCGGAAGTCCTAAAGCGATTCCGATCGGAATCATGATCATTGTTGTCGAAGACTGACTCGTTGTGATCGCACCTACGATAAATACCGCTACAATGAAAATCCACGGATACTTATTTGTCAGCGCCGACATATTGTCTGTAATAAATGACGACTGATCTCCGATAAATGTATTTACAAGCCAGCACAGACCAAACGCCAGAACAACCGCAAACATACCTGTTCTAAATACCGGCTGATCAAGAACTTTGTTGCTGTCCAGTTTTGTAAGAAGGATCATAGCCGCCGCAGCTACGAGCATAAAGATTTCGATTACTGTCGTAAGCGGAAGTTTGCTTCCGTCTGCCAGCGTCGGAACTAAACCGCTGACTGCGCCGAGAAGAACGATTCCCACCATGGCAATGAGGAAGATCGTAACGGAAATTTTTGCTTCTTTGCTGACTTTTTTCTCTTCTTTTACTTTCTTGGAGAAATCCTCGATCAATCCTGCCTCAACACGAGCCTGAAATTCAGGATCATCTGCAAGCTCTTTGCCTTTCTTAATTACTGCGATTGCCGCAATGACTGTTCCGATCAATGTAGCCGGAACACAAACAATAAGTAATGTGAAGATATTTACTTTCGTATAATTTGTTGCCTCTGCCATGAAAGCGAGGATTCCGACTGTTGCCGCTGAAATCGGACACGCTGTGATCGCCTGCTGTGAAGAAACGATCGATGCGGAAATCGGTCTTTCCGGACGAACGCCTGTCTCAATGGCAATTTCGTTGATAACCGGAAGAAGACTGTAAACGATATGACCTGTACCACACATAAATGTAAAGATATATGCTACAACCGGAGCCAGTACCGTAATCATTTTCGGGTTCTTTCTCAGGATTTTCTCCGCTATGCGGACGAGGTAATCCAAACCTCCGCAAGCCTGCATTGTTCCGCCGCACAAATAACTGCTATCATGATCAAAATTACTGTGATCGGCGGATCAGAAGGAGTAACATGGAGAATAAATGTCATAATAAACATTCCGATTCCTCCTGCCATCGCAAGGAACGTACCTCCCACACGAACTCCGATAAAAATGATCGCCAAAACGATAATCAATTCTATCCAAAACATAAGCTAACCTCCTAAATCACTCTTTAGTTTACCCTCATTTTGAGTTTTCCTTTTAAAGAACTATGCGCATATTCTTTAACTCTACAAACCAATCCAGTGCATTGTATTCTTTTGTATCGTTCTGTATTGTTTTGTATCTGATACAATAGTATATTTGTTTTGTTGTTTTGTCAATTTATTTTTGCAACTTTGTGTATTTTATATGAATATTAATTACATTTTTGTGCATGATGCTGTATTTCTATTATTTTGTATTATTTATATGTATTACCTATATTTTCCAATTTTTTTCATACCATAAGCATTACTGTTCGCCCAATTTAAAAGAAGCCCGCACACTGTGCAGACTCCTTTTATAAAATAAGTTATATCGCTTAATTGGTCATAAATAATTTGTTTTTATATCCGTTTTTAATACTCTACTTTCCACATATAGCGGCGTGTTGCAAGCGGGTGCTCACGTTTTGTCGCAAGAGCATGGTTGTAGATCGGGTATACATTGTTAAACAAAGCATGATTAAAGTAATCGACAACAGATGCGTCGATTGTTGACAGTCCCAGTTCTTTTGCGTCGAGAACTTCAATACGTTTTGCGTATTTCTTAAGGAATGTAAGAGCTCTTTCATCTAATTCTCTCGTTGTTCCTTCTGAAATCTGGATCATAAACGGGCGGTTTGCATCTGTGATCTCAAATGGACCGTGGAAATACTCTCCTGTATGAATGCTGCTTGAATCAAGCCACTGCATTTCCATAAAAATACAGATACTTTCCATATAAGCAGCTCCGTAAGAAGCGCCGCTTCCCATTGTGTAGATTACCGAATCATTCTTATATTCTTCTGCAAAAGCTTCCGCTCTTTCTGCTACATGTTTGCGGGCATTTTTAATAATGTTGCTGATCATGCCAAGTCCTTCATAAAACTTTTCATAGTTCTCATAGCCTTCTGTCTGCGCTAACAGTTCAACAGCTACGAGCAGCGCGCACTGTGTTTTTTCTCCTGCATAATCGATGTCTCCCGCAAGGTGATCCAAACTTGCATCAAATGTATAACGAATAATGTAATCTCCGAACTCAATGATCTCAGATTCTTCAAGCCATGTAAGGATAATAACTGCGGCGCCTTTTTCTTTTCCGAGTTTTGCCGCCTGAATCGTCTCAGGTGTATTTCCTTTATGACATGCCAGACATATGATTGAGTTTTCTCCGAAATCCTTCGGTGTACTATGAACAAACTCGTTACTGTTGATCCATGCTGAACGAAGTACCTGCGCCTCTCTTTCCATAAATGTCTTTGCCGGATAAAGCGCTCCCAGAGAACCTCCGCATCCTACGAAATAAATATTTTTTACTCCGCCTTTTTCTTTTTTGTTTTCGATAATTTCCGCAATGATTTTCTTAATATCTGTACTTACATATGACATTGTATTACATCTCCTTCTCGTTATGTATTTCTTTGTTTCTACCTAGAGTGTAATACAATATAATACTTATTGTCAATATATAATTTATTTTCTATTTATTATATACATTTTTATGCAAATGTATTATAATGTGAACAGTAATACTTTATATGGGAGGTTGTTTATGGAATTAAATAATACGATTGCAACGCCACTATACAAACAATTAGAAGAAAAGCTTCAGCATGAGATCGAGACAGGCGAACGCCCTGCCGGAAGCCGCCTCCCCACAGAAAACGAACTAAGCGAAACTTACCATGTAAGCAGAGTTACTGTTCGGAAAGCGCTTGCCGGATTATCCGAATTAGGATATCTCGACCGCAAATCAGGAAAAGGAACTTTTGTCGCAGAAAAGAAGCTCCACCGCAGTATAACGGAAGTCATCAGCTTTACTGATATGTGCCGTATGATGAACGCCACTGCCGGAGCAAAAACGATCAAAATCGCATTAGAAGAGCCTTCCGAACGTGAAATAAAAGAAATGTCTTTAAAACCCGGAGAGAAAATACTTGTATTGGAAAGAATCAGATATATGGATGATGAGCCGGTAATTATCGAACTCAACAAATTTCCCGAATCATTTTCCTTCCTGTTCGGCGAAGACTTAAACGATACTTCTTTGTTTGAAGTTCTGAAAAAACATAATATTATTTTAGATCACTCACGAAAAACTTTAGATATCATCTTCGCTTCTCCTCAGGAAGCAAAGGCGCTTAATATTAATAAAGGTTATCCGCTTCTTCGGATCAAAAGCACGATCCACGATGTTGAGAACACGATTACAAACTTATGTCAGCAGTTATGTATCGGTGATAAATTTACTTTTATTGTCTGACTTTACATTTGGACATTTAATTATGCTCCCCATTAAACAGTTCTTATCATAAAAATCTGTTTGATGAGGAGCATTTTTTAACTTATGTCTGATTTCTATTTACACTTTACACTTGGACTTCCGCATCTGTACACTATGCTTACACTCTATGACTGTACTTACGTTCTGTCCCAACATTTCTTTTTATCTTCTTCCGTAATCGGACGGATCACCTTACATGGATTTCCTACAGCCACGCTGTCCGAAGGAATATCTTTCACGACTACGCTTCCTGCGCCGATCACTACGTTGCTTCCTATCGTTACTCCGGGCATCACCTGTACACCTGCGCCAAACCATACGTTATTTCCTACTTTAATTGGATATGCATATTCCAGACCCCGATTCCTCCTCTCGAAATCAATCGGATGTCCCGATGTATGGAATCCGCAATTCGGAGCAACGAACACATTATCCCCGAAAGCAACTCCGCCTGCATCAAGCACAACCAATCCGTGATTTGCATAAAAGTTTTCACCTGCCGATATACAATATCCGTAATCGCACCAAAAGTCAGGTTCAATGTGAATTTTTTCTCCCGTTTTTCCCAGGATCTTTTTTATTAACCGACTTCTTTTTTCCGTCTCTTTTATCGGCAGATGATTATATTCCTGACATAACGCCTTACACTCTATTCTTTCCCTTTCCAATTCAGAGTCATAATTTGCATCATATAGTTTTTGAGACTGCATTTTTTCTTTTTCCGTCATTACCTTCTTCTCCTTCCCATCGCTGTAAAAATTATAGCTGTTTTTATATTCGATGTCTATCGCCCCTGTGAAAAATAGGGTGAATATTTTTCTCTATATCTCCTCTATGTAGATATTGATCGCAAGATGTATAAACGTATGATATTCCCGCAGATCGACGCCGGTAATCTCTTCAATTTTATTGATTCGATATAAAAACGAATTACGATGGATATGCAGTTATTTAATGGCCTTTCATTTTCACAATGTAATCACTTTAGCATCAATCTCCTTTTGAAAAGTAACATCATGCTCCACGAGAAGCATTGCAGGAGAAAACTGCCTGATCAGCTGCTCGATCTGGATTCTTGAATACACATCGATATAGTTTAACGGTTCATCCCATACATATAAATGCGCCGGTTCACAAAGACTTTTGGCAATCAATACTTTCTTCTTCTGCCCTGCCGAAAAATCTTTCATATCCTTTTCAAACTGCACACGTTCAAAATCCATTTTCCTCAATATCGCTTTAAACAGACTTTCATCTATTTTATGAACCTTAGCAAACTCGGTCAATGTTCCTTTTAAATGTGACGTATCCTGCGGAACATAAGAAATGACAAGTCCTGATCCACTCGTAACAGTTCCGGTATGTTCGATCGGATATTTTAAAAGCAATTTCAATAAACTGCTTTTTCCGCTTCCGTTTTTTCCTTGAATAAGAATACGCTCACCCCGGCATATCTGAAATGTAACCGCATCACACACTTGATTTCCTTCATAAATAACCGCTACATCAGAAAAAGATACCAGTTTTTCACTATGATACATAAGCGGAGTTATTTTCAACATTTCTGCATATTCTGCATTATTAAGCAGTTTTGATTTTTCTTCGGCTGCTCTTTCTTTTCTTGCCTCGGCATTTTTAGATCTTTTCATCATCTTTGCCGCTTTATGCCCTACATACCCTTTATCCGCCGCGCCTCTCTTTGACGACTCCACCTTATCAGACCATACTTTTGCCTGCCTTGCAGATTCTTTCATCCGACGAATATCTTTCTTCAAACTTTCATTTCTGTTTATCTCAAAATTCTGCCTCTTCTTAAAGTTCTCCATCCAAGAAGAAAAATTTCCGCTTTGTATTTCTATATTTGATCTGTTTAATGACAAAATGTGATCCACACACTCGTCCAGAAGATAACGGTCATGTGAAACAAGGATAAATCCCCTTTTCCTTTTCAGATAATCTGCCATCTGTCTGCGCCCTTCCACATCTAAATGATTTGTAGGTTCATCGATCAACAGAAAATGCTCTTCTTTTAAAAAGAGCGCCGCAAGAAGCGCCTTCGTCTGCTCCCCGTTTGACATTGTTTCAAACGGCCTCCATAACACTTCAGACTCTATTCCAAGGTAGGACAGCTCTCTTATTAATTCCCATTGCCGGGCATTCTGACATACTTGACGCAAAATACCTTCTGTCATCTGCGTTTTATCCGAAACAGGAAATGGAAAATAATCAAACGTAACAGCGCCTGTTATTTTTCCTCTATACTCATACTCTCCAAGAAGAAGTTTCAGCAAAGTTGTTTTTCCTCTTCCGTTTCTTCCTACAAGTCCGAGTTTCCATTCTGTATCAATCTGAAAACTCACATTTTCAAAAACAGGATCAAAACTTGAAGGATATGAAAACGTAATATTTTCAACACGGATCATCGACATAATAAATTCCTCCTCCGTTTTACAATCTATCTGCCGCACAGAATCACCGGAAGCGGCCGGCAAGATCCCGGACAGGT
>OHXM01000704.1_pt1 | contig 10824 bp, 9 predicted proteins | sample 1579901 | NCBI WGS metagenome assembly OHXM01 (sample SAMEA3882528, study PRJEB24775) | human gut metagenome | biome: human-associated habitat; feature: intestine environment; material: feces | place: Netherlands | collected 2009/2010
AGGGGTAGAGATGATCAGGATATCCTGAATGCCCGCCAGCATAAGGGTGGACAGCGGATAGTAGATCATGGGCTTGTCGTAGACCGGCAGCAGCTGCTTGGAGGTCACGAGCGTGAGCGGGTACAGGCGCGTGCCGGACCCGCCGGCGAGGATGATGCCTTTCATATAAATACCTCCACTGGAACGACTTTATAAAGTATTACTATTTTGGCCTCTCGAGTATAAAACATTGATTAAACGCGCGATCTTATCTGGCCAAAACTTTCGAAGCATCAAGTAATCTTCCGTAGTGCGCGTATTATCTTTAATAAGTGCAGACGTTTCAGATTCAGAATGAATTCTATGCTTTGTTAGTTTTTCTGAACAATAGCAGAAGTCTCCATCCAGTTGAGAAATATGCTCCCATGCTTCCCAATCCAAATTCGATTTAAAGCCTTCCTTAAAAATCGGAGTTTTTAAATTGGGCAGAACTAAGGTCACCGATGGACAACAGATTGATGACCCAAAAGAAAGAGAAAGGCGTTTTACAAACTTTTTCGAAGATAATTGTTTACTTTTCAGGGGAAACAATAAAATCCTTTTTATGTTTAGGAGCAAACTCGACGAGCAGACCGAGCCATCACGAAGCTCCTCATAATCCGTAAAGAAAATCAAAGGTTTGCGGCTCTGATTCACTCGCTCGAGCATAGTTTCGACATATGAGCCGGAGTAAACATCATCTTGATGCGCAATAGTAATTAGCTCAGTTGAACAATGATTGACAGCGCAATTCCAGTCATGAGCTATACCCGCAGCACCTTCATTGATAAATAAAGGCAAATCGTAACGATCAGCGACCGAAGCGATTAGATCGTTAGGAGTGCTTGTCGAGATAATGACATTAGATTTTATGGATTGATTTAAAAGTGATTCAACACAGTCAATCAAATAAGGCGATTTTCCATACGCGCAAACAACAAAGGTATGATTGTATTTGCTATACAATTCCGCTCCCTGAAAGTCTATCAACTGTAAAATATTCTAAAACAACTATACAAGTGTTATTGGAGATAACTCAATGAATCTCGTTTATACGATTGATAACAATTTTGTTCCTCAATTGGCCGCGAATATTCAATCGGTAAAACAAAACAACCCTAATACCCATTTGAATTTCTATATATTATCGATGGGTTTAAGTAAAGCAAGTGTTGACAATTTAACAGGCTTTTTCTCAGATGAGCTATGCGATGTAATCATCATTGACATCAGCGATTTTAAAGACAGGATTGCATTTGAATTCGACACAACGGGATGGAATGAGATTGTCCTTGCACGACTCCTGCTAGACAATTATCTTCCGAATAAAATTGAAAGGGTCATTTACTTAGACGCTGACACAATTTGCAGGTCATCTTTAAGGGGACTCTGGCAAGCTGACCTAGATGGAAAGACTATTGCCATGGCGCCGGAGCCCACAGCAGACAGAAATAGAAGAACAAGCCTCGGCATAGGCTCCTATCCATATTGCAATGCCGGTGTCGTTCTCTTTAATTTGAAAAAATGGAGGGATAACGACATGGAGAAAGGAATACTAAATTTCTGCAAACAGAATAAAGAGAAGTTGTTCGCAAACGATCAGGATGCCTTAAACGTCTATCTCAAGGACGACATCAAAGTAATGCCAATTTCTTATAATTATTCAAATATATTCGATTACTATCCATTTGAATATTTAAATAAACTTATGCCAAACTTCTGCAGCAAAATAGAATACGAACATGCAAGAGCAAATCCGGCTATAGTTCATTTTCTCGGAGAAGATCGTCCTTGGCGAGCTGGAAACACCCATAGGTTCTCTTCAGACTATTTCTATTATCTTAGACAAACCCCTTGGTCTGAAGCTCCAATCGAATATGGCTGGGAGCAGTACTACAAGGCATGGGGTTTGTTCAATACAATTACTTCGCCCTTTCCTTCCGCAAGATACAAAGCCATCACCTCGCTTATTCCTTTATTCATGAAAGTTCGAGCAAAAAAAAGGAGGCAAGATGAATCCCGATAAGAACAAGGCTTGCGTCATTTTGCCAACCTATAACGGGGCTAAGTTTATCAATGAGACTCTAGTCTCGATTAACAATCAGTCCTACAACAATATAGATGTATTTATCAGAGATGACGGCTCCACGGATAGCACCGTTGAAATGATTAAGTCTTTTATTAAAGACAAAGATAACTTTACATTACTAGAAAGCGACAATCAAAATCTTGGAGTCCCCGGCAGCTTCTATGAGATTTTGCGGAGGATTCCGTCTGCTTATGGCTATTATTTCTATGCTGATCAGGACGATTACTGGGAGAAACAAAAAATAGAGTATGCCATCAAGTTATTAAATGATCAGCACAATGATATTCCTAAGGTGTACTTCTCTTCTTTTGAGTATTGCGACTCCAATTTAAATCACATCCGCTATTCTTCCGACCAAACTAAGAACTGCGATTTTTATCACAGCTTGTTTTACACACTAGGACTTGGTTTCACTATCGCATTTAACCGTGAAGCATTTAACCAGTTTATTAAAAATGTTAATCCAGGCGACGAAATGCACGACAGATGGATAATACGCTGTGCCTGCGCACTAGGCCAGCTGGTTTACGATAAAAGACCTACAGCAAAGCATATCAGGCATGACGCAGCCGTAACCGCTTCTGATAACCACATGATTGATTTATTCAAGTATTTTATTAAAGAGGAGTTGTTTGGCACAAAGGCACAGATTGAAGCAGAAAAACTTTCACATTTTAAGAATTGTTTTAACGATAAATTAAATAACGATGAATTGGAAGCACTAAACCTGTTCACTGAAGCAAAAGGCATACCCAGCCAGCTCAAAAAAGCGCTGTTCCCACATCGACTAAGACCAACTTATATAAGTGAATTTTGCCTCAGGTTCCTATTTTTGATTGGAAAAATTTAAGTTGCAAATACAAAATCCCCCCCAAGTTCAAATCGTAATGGCCGTTTATAACGGATCTCTCTATTTGAAAGAACAAATAGAATCGATTATCAACCAGGATTATAAAAACTGGCAACTACTCATTTCGGATGATAATTCAAATGATGACAGCGTAGAGATCATCAATCGCTACGCTGCTAAAGATAATAGAATCAAGGTTGTATTAAAAGATTCAGCCTTCGGTAATGCGGGCACACATTTCTTATCGCTATTAAAGATAACTACCAGCAAATACGTCATGTGTTCCGATCAAGATGACGTGTGGGATTCAGATAAAATAACCACATGCCTCAGCGCTATGATACAAGAAGAGGCGATGTCCCCTGATACCCCGATCCTCATTCATACTGATTTAAGAGTGGTTGACAGTAAATTAAATCGCATTGCCGATTCTTTCTATAAGTATTCAGGTATTAATCCAAACACATCAACCTTCGAATTTCATATTGCAACGGCAAATGTTACTGGATGCACTATGCTAATTAATGACAGTCTAAGAGACCTGATCAAATTAACGAATGATGATCGCTACATTTGCATGCATGATTGGTGGTGCTCGTTAATCGCATCGGCATTTGGACGTATCGGCTTCATAGACAAGCAAACAATTTGTTATCGTCAACACGAAAACAATACTCTTGGTGCGCAAGAAAAATCTTTATGGAATTCTATACTTCAGATAGAAAAGCTAAAAGCCGATACGATTAAAACTATTGAGCAGGCTGAGTCTTTCAAAGAAGTTTATGGCTCCATGTTAAGTAAAAAACAAATAACTCATCTCAATAGCTACATTCAATTAAAAAACTGCAGCACCATTCAAGTACCAATTAATTTGAATAAGGCAAGAGTATGGAGACACAACCTGCGTGGTAATCTTGGGCTCATAGGGACCTTTATCTTAATATCAGTAACAGGCTCTGAAATAGATTCATAACGATTCAAAAATAGAGCTGTTATTTAGTTTTTAACCAATCAGGTGTATAGGGCATATTATATTTCCCCTGCTTAATATGCCTCAATACTTTTAAAGCGCTTGGTTCCTCTGAATTGATCATAGGAAACGTTTTGACGGTATTCTGGTTTTTAATTAGCCAGACATTCAATAAAATCTCTGAGACATAACCAAAAATACGTTTTTGCGACTTTGAATAGTCACTAAGATCAACAATATTCTCGAATTCAAAGAGAATCTTAAATAACCATTCGCAGTACGAGTCAAATAGTTGCTTAGAACAAATCAACATATTGCAATAATAAGCTGATCCTGAATTTAGAACAGCATCATATGTTTCAACATACTCCTTCGATATATTAGATATGGTGTCTCGCAAAACACCTAAATCAGTCTCATGACCGACACTAAGTGCATAATTTGAAAATACAGTTCTATTTTTCCAAATATACTGCTCGGGCAAAACGAAATCGCAATAACTTAGCGCAGAGAGAATGTCATCTTCCTTTAAAAAATACTTATAGCTATTCGAAAATCGATTAGTCGATAAGTACCTACGGTAATGTTCAATGCCGATAAAACCATCAGAAGCTATATTCTTCCATAACCAATATATGGCAGTTAATTCACAGAATGTACTGTTTTTAGCAGAGATGTTATCACCGCTGTTATCCCTAATTATTGGAGCATCGTTCCAAAAAAGCTCATTTCCAAAACCAACCTGAATAGGGCAATAGAGCGGATCGCGGGGAAACTCTGCCTGTTTATGCGTTACGACATAGATTTTATTGTTCACGAACAACCCCTATAACAAGAAATCGGACTGTTTTATAGTACAGAACACTAAAGCATAAATAAATGAAAGCGCCGAAGAGTATCAGACTGAGTAAATAGACCCACGAATAACCCAAATACGTGATGAATACAGGAGAAAAAATTGCAACCAAAAAGAGCATTAATACACCGATAATCACATAGGGAAGCGCACTTACAACCATACGGTATAAATTAAGCTGCTTTTTTACGTAACAACCCTGAACAAACAAGACGGTTAGTTCCGTGAGAACAGTGGCGATTCCAGCACCAATAGAGCCATACGGTTTTAATAGCAAACAACACAGTAATATATTTGCAATTGCTCCGAAAACAACGGACTTAGTGTATTGTTTATCCATGTTCTTAGGCAGCATATATTGAACACCCAGTACATTGCTTGCAGCAATGATTGGAATCATAATTGCTACGATAGGAAGAACAATGGAACACTTTCCGAAGCCTGGCCCAAAATAGATATCTGCAATCGGCTTGGCAACCGCAACAATCCCAAAAGCAAGTCCAAGAGAAATAAACTGCATTATTTCAAAGGAGCTCCGGAGAAGAGATTCAGACTCTTTCCCATTACTTGAGCAACTCATAGATTCAGTCATATGAGGAAGCATCACGGTACCCAATGCAGTAACAACTGCCAAGGGCATTCTTGCCACTTTGTCGCTGTATTCAAACAGTCCAGCCTCATTCATACCAGAAACCAAACCTAAAAGAATCTTATCAAAAGACGAATAGAGCGATATAGCGATTACAGGTGCAAACAACCTGAGATTCGGAACAAAATGTCGCTTAATCTCTGCCCAGGGACACCTAATGAAATCAACATATTGATTTAAAAATGGGAACAGCATGAGGGCATTCAAGAAAAAGGGGAGCGAAATCCCCAACACGTATGCCCACAAATCATTAGAAGTTCTACAAAATACAAAAATGATAAAGGTACCGACTAATTTCGTGATAACACTTCTGACGGTTGGAACAGCGAACTCCTCCACCCCGAAATACAGCCAAGAAATATCAAGGGAGCTTGACACCACCCAAAATAGCCATAAAAATGAGCTGGCAATATAATCTCTATTACTGAAAGCAATTATATAAAGTATATATACACATACAATCGGAAGAGAGACTAAGACTTGCGCGGCCCAAGCGGAGCAAAATACCTTGGATCTCCGCTCTCTGTTATTACCACATTTAGCAATCTCTCGAACTCCATATTGAGCCATTCCAAGCGTAGCAAACAATACAAAATAGTTTGCTATCGAGTACGTATATGAATAAACTCCAACACCGTCCGTTCCAAGTACACGTGACACATAAGGAATGGTAAGTAAAGGAATTAATAAAGATAAAACCTGATACGTAGTATTCCACACCATGTTTTTTACTAATTTATTGCGAGACGACACTCCGAAACTCCAATTAATACCTAGCCAACATAACAGGATAGCTCTCTCGCAATTAAGGCTATATGCTCACCATAACCTTCACCAGGAACAGCCCATTTCCCATTCAACTGTGTTAAATATTGAGCTGAACCCCTTTTAACCATAGAAAATCTTGGATCGACACAATCTCCAAGAAGCGGATCCGTTGATGCATACGCCTTTAGATGCTGAGCCTGGGCCCGCAAACCAATACCCACCGAATCAAAAGAAGCACCGGCTACGCCGCTATCAGTTGACCCCAAGCCTCCAAAATTGCACTGTCCCGCGGAAACATTACCTCCGAATCGAAGCCACCCAGTCTCAATCATAACTTGCGCAAAAAGCACTTCAGGACGAACTCCCTCAAACGATGCTTCGGCTATCAGGGTTTTACAGAATTCAATAATGGTGCCGGCGCCCTTATCTTTAAGAATATCAGAAGGGTAAACACCCATGCCAACCTTAGACAGATAATAACCTGCCATTTGATCATAATTTACAAAAGAGACCCCCATAATCAGCTCGTCATTTGAAAAGGGAGCGCCGGATCGGCCTTCATAAAATCCGAAAGTAAGGTAATGCAAATAATACGAATCGAGTCGATTTCCATATGCAATTTGCAAATCAGTATATCGATTTTTATAGCTCTGCACGTCGAACGCCTCGTTGCCGCGGCGGCCCTCGGCCATGCCGCAGCTGACGAAGTGGCCGATGACGCCCGTGTCATCGAGGAGGACGAGCGACCCGACTGACCTCGAATAGAAGGACCTGACGTCAGCGTTGTGCTCGAGATAGTACTCCGGGTCGTAGACGGCAGAGTAGTCCGTGCCGCCGAGGGACGTCCGCATACCCTTGATCGACGCGCAGCCGGACGGGTGGCGGCCCTCCCCCTTGCCGAAGGTCGCGTAGTGCTCGTAGTACCTGACGATGTCGGTGCCGAAGGCGGCCCTCAGGTCGGGGTACTCGTTGTAGTAGCTCTGGACGTCGAACGCCTCGTTGCCGCGGCGGCCCTCGGCCATGCCGCAGTTAATGAAGTGTTGGAGGGCCTTTTCCTTATCGTTGTTGGCCCATTTAGCAACATCAGGATTATTCTTCAAGTAATAGTCCGCATCAAATACAGCGGAGTAATCCATCCAACTAGAGCGCGGGAATTGAGCAATGATCGCGTCGGCGTCCGCTTCACCCAGGCGCTTGCAGCCGGGATCGCTAAAGTAATTCCAAACATCACCCGAATTTGAAATAAAGCCATGCTCAATCAAAATTCCGGGGATTCCCTGCTCGCGAGCACAACGAATAACTGCGAACTCATCACCGAGCTCCATTTGAAACACTCCGCGATAGCTAAGGCCAAGAGCATGTAAGTTATTCATTACTTTCTGAGCAAGTTCAACGGATGCCTGGGTATAGCCAGAACCGTTTGCCGTGGGGGCATATACCTCAGCTCCGTGCGCACCGGATCCACCTGAGTTGATATGAAAACTAACAAATGCCCGAGCGCCCTGGCTCACACAGCGCTGAACACGGTACAGGAAGTCGTTGCCACTATATGAGCCATATTGATCGCGTGACATAACCACTTTAAAGCCGTACCGCTCAAGCTTCGCCTTACAAGCGACCGCGATCTTCCAAGTTAAGTCGGCCTCACTTTTTCCATTGCCCTGCGCACCAGGATCCATACCGCCGTGCCCGGGATCAAGAGCAATCACATAAGCACCGTTGACGGCGGTGTTTGAAAGCGAAAGCGACTGCTCCCCATTTGCGGCAGCAAGCGCGTCACCAATCGAGGTAGTCTGAATCGCGTTGCCAGAATCGTCTGAATAGTAGACAGATGCATTGGTGTCGCCTTCAACAAGACCGTCGTCCGCGGCGGCATTCGCATCGATGTCGAACGCATATCCGCATTGCATCAAATCGATATTGTGCGCCGTATCGTCGCCCTGCAAATGATAGGCGATCGAAATCAAATCATACCCACACTCGGCATAATCCTTGCCAAACTGAAAGGCAGCCGTGTTGGCATTAATCGCAGAAGCTACAACGAAAAAGGTGTGACCAGTTGTAGATTCAAGCTCGAGAGTTGCGTCGGCAATAACATCAGAATCACTTGGGGTGGCGAAAGCAATCACCTGGTCTACGCCGACCGGCAGCTGAGGGTAAGCGATATAGAGATACTGATACGAGTCCGCTGAAACGTCACTGCCCCCATCGGATATAACGGAAGAATCAATTTCTTCTTCCGCAAGATTGTCAGACTCGTTCCAGCTCCCAACTGAGACAGAGGAGTCGGAGGCGCTAGCCAAGTCTGCATTGTTCGCGGAATCCGCAACCTCAGCAGACGAATCCTGTTGAGCAAGTTCCTCATTGATTGCATAGGCAGTAGCAACCGGCCCAATCAATGGATTAAGTCCAATAACTAACGCCCCAACGAATGTCGCAAGTAGTTGCAGATGACGTTTCATACCAATCCCCATCAGATACAAGTACAGATGATGCTCTCGAAATTATAAGGCAGGTGAAGCCCATGATAATCGCATGAGTCAAGTCCCCATCTAATGATGGCTTTCAAAGCAGCGATAATGCCGTGACTCAGAAACTACTGTTTAATGACACACATTTAAAATAACGATTATACGAAGGGCAACTCATCTTATGCTCTCACAAGTAAATACCATAGCATTTGCAAGTACAGAAGTGACAAATGGCATAGCAATCAAAGGGAGAACCCATGAGCAGCAAGCCAACCGCAAAAGCACTACCCGGAAAACCGATCGAAGCAAATACCGTATCGTCCATGGAACTGAACTACACAAGGGATTCTATTGCGATGACAATAATTTTGCGAACCTCAGAGAGATTGACTACGATGGCCATCTGACTCAAATTAACGACGAGGAGCACCTAACATCAGCGGAATGTCTTCTCCGGGGGTCATGCCAGGCATTCGCCTTGAAAGTCGAAGCGATTCTCGGATACAGGGCATTCATTATTGAAGCATGCGACGGGAAGGGTCAACATGTATTTTGTCAAGCTACTTTAAATGGCAAAAATGCGTTTATCGATGCCCGAGGGGTGACAACAAGCTTCGACGAATTCATGGAGGTGGCCGCGGAGTTTGTCAAAGGGCCTTTTGTCATAAGACTCATAGATAAAGATGACGCCGCCGAATGGCAGAGAAACTCGGACACTAATTCGCACGAAGAGTACCTCGCACTTGCTGAAGCAGTAATCAAAGCAAATATAGAGTGTTACAAGTTAGATTGATTTACATGTATATTGGCCCACGCAATCCATCAGGCCATAAATCAAAACAAAGAAACTGCATTCGAAGTCAGCCACTTTTTTTGACCTGATTTATGCGAGGCCACGGCGAAGAACAACGCAACGGTTTTGGCTGTTTTCACTCATATGCAACTAAAACCGTTGCAAATGCAATTAGGTATAATTCTTCCAAATCGCCTAGAGAAAGTGTTTGAATGCTGACCGTAATCGTGCCTACTTACAATGCCGAGCCGTATCTTTCTCAGGCTATAGGCAGCCTATTAAACGAAAACAAAATCGAACTGGAAATCCTCGCCATCAACGACGGATCCACCGACAACTCTCTCGCCATTATGCAAGATTTCGCTGCGCGCGACTCACGCGTTCGAGTGATCAATAAGGCAAACCAGGGTTACGGCGCAACCTGCAATCTGGGCATTCGCGAGGCAATGGGCGACTGGATTGCCATCCTCGAGCCCGATGACTGGATCGAGCCCGGAATGTACTCCGACATGTTTGCCTTTGCCAAGCGCGAATTTGGCGGTCCGAACAAGCTCGATATTATTGAGACCCCGTATTGGATCATTCGCAACCCCGATACCCCCCAAGAGGTCAAACTACATTGCGCATATCGTGGTCGCATCAAACCGTCTCGGCAACCGTTCACCATTCACGACGCTCCACACCTGCTGGCTCACCATCCGTCCATTTGGTCGGCAATCTATCGTCGCGACTTCCTAATGCAAAACAATATCTGGTTTAAGGAAATCCCCGGTGCAGGTTGGGCCGATAATCCATTCCTCGTCGAAACGCTATGCCAGGCAAAGGCCATCGCTTACTGGCCCAAGCCGTATTATTGCTACCGTGAGGAAACACCCGAAAAGGCGGCCGCCCTGGCAAAGCGTGACCCCTTGATGCCGTTTAATCGCTGGAACGACATGGTCGATATTCTTGAGCGGCTCAACGTCACCGACTCCGCCGTCTGGACACCGCAAATCACACGCGGCTTCACCTATATGGGCATCATGATTGAGCACACCGGAATTGAGGGGCACCCCGAAATCAAGCGGGCTATCCACAGGATGTTCGAACGCATGCCGCAAGAGCTGGTATTTGCCAATCCTCGCGTTACCCCTGCGGCCAAAAAGCTCTATGCCGAGTATATGGGCATCGCCAACCCTAAAATCAGCTACTGTGCATACGCCAAGGACCTCGTGGGCGAGGGCTTGTATAACGTATGGAACAAGGGGCCCAAGCAAACTCTAAAAATGATTACATCGCACTTTGGTTCATACAACGCGCGCGCTGGAAAATAGTCTGATGGGCAGAAAAGCAAGCAGAAATACCTCCATCAGACTATTTT
>OHXM01000715.1_pt1 | contig 10742 bp, 9 predicted proteins | sample 1579901 | NCBI WGS metagenome assembly OHXM01 (sample SAMEA3882528, study PRJEB24775) | human gut metagenome | biome: human-associated habitat; feature: intestine environment; material: feces | place: Netherlands | collected 2009/2010
AAACAACAGTACCACGCAGACCGACTCTTACATTATCCATGTAAACGTCAGCAAGATGCAGTATCCTGTCACTGTAATCGAGAAGAACCCGACCCGTTGGACAGAAGACGGGCAGACCATCGAATACAGACCGCAGATTGAATGGGCTGACGGCACAGCCGACAAGGTGGAAGGCGTGGGCAACACGTTCAATGCCGAAGACTTGTTTGCCGACTATGCCGCATTGAGCCAACAGGCCGCCGACCTCGGCTTCACCCTCGTCATCAAAGCCAAGGACCTCAAAGATACTGACGGGGTCAGCTACAACTCTGCCACCAGGGCACTTACTTACGACAAGACCCAATATAACGGCAAAGTCGTTGAGTTTGAAATCTACTTGGACTACAACGGTACGAAGATCGGCGCAACCCACTGCAAGATCAGCGTACAGGCATTGAGCGGAACATGGACGAACCCGACTCAGATGGCCATGAGCGTCACCGACTTGTCTAAGACTTATGACGCGGCTGAAGGTGCCAAATGGGTTGATGTCGCCGGACGCACTATATGGGAAAACGGTGCCAAGGTGAAGACCGGCAAAGACGATAAAGGCAACTATCTATAATAATATAACAGATTATGAAGCTGTCAGATATTGTTTTGTTTACTGTGACAATATACTCTTTTTCGTGTCTGTTGCCGGAGCGCATCATCTTATTTACTATCTCGCCATTGTTGGTCAGAAGTAAAAGTCCCTCTGAATCCTTATCCAGCCTGCCAATTGGATAAATTCGCTTTGGGTAATTAAGATAATCTATCACGTTGTTTTTTTCCCTTTTTTCTGCTGTGCAGACTATGCCGGCCGGCTTATTGAGGGCAATCAGTATCATCTCTTCTTCCTTTGATACTACCTGTCCATTATATGTGACAGTCTGTCCCTTTAGAACTCTGTCACCTGTCTTTGCTGTCACGCCGTCTATTCCTACTTTGCCGGCTTCTATCTGCCTGTCTGCCTCACGCCTTGAGCACACGCCCGCTTCACTGAGGAATTTATTTATTCTTACACCATTTTCTTCCATACCATATCCTCTTTTTAGATTGCTTTATCCGATATACATAAACCAAACAGCAGCCTTTTCTACTCTTTACCGCAGCCATTTGCCATGTAGATTAAAACACGGAGACCTTTAAGCCTCCGTGTTGCTTCTTATGATTGTATGCACATCTGTTACTTTGTATTGCTTTTACTGTCCTACTGTCTGGAGATTCTCTGTCTTGATATAAGCTCTGCCATTTGTTCCGGCGCTGTAGGATACTATAGTCCAGTCGCCCTCTGTGCCATATGCTGTAAGTGTTACCTGTTCCTTTAAGAGACCAAGCTCCTTTGCATCTGTGCTTGCACCGTCACGTACCTTTACAACATCCTTTGTCACTACCTGATACTCAGCCGGTGCCTGTGGCTGCTCGGCTGTCTGCTGATTGGCTGCATTTGTATCCGTGGTCTGCTGGTCTGTGGTCTGTCCTGCATTTGCATCCGTAGTCTGCTGGTCTGCAGTCTGTCCTGCATTTGCATCTGTAGTCTGCTGGTCACCACTCTGCGATGCATCATCTGCCTGCTGTGTGTCTGCCTCTGTAGTCTGTGTGTCTGCATCAGACTTCTTTAAATTGGCAATGCCTGACGATGTGTACCACTGCTTTATAGCACCTGTGAGTGTTGTCTCAAGCATAGTCTTTAAATTGGCATCAGAACCGACCGCCTGCTCATATGCCTTTTGTACCTCCTCATGAAGGTCTGCAAACTCAGATGAAGCAGTATACTTAGAAATAAGCTCCATAATATCGTCATCGAGTTCATTCTCGCAGTATGTTCTGTTGAAATTACTGTATACATTGTTTATAAAGAGCTTTCCGTCCTTACCTGTCTCTATATAAAAGAAGTCAAGTGTAGGTGCCTGTGTATCAACTCCAGTAAACTTTATACTGTTTTTAACAGACACAAAGTATGTTCCCTTTTTCAAACCATTCTTGGTGTAAGGTGTAATGTCATTGACTGACTCATAGTACTGGCTGACAACACCAATATAGCTCTTCTCGTTGTCGCTCATAGGTGTCGCAAGCTTGCCAAGTGTATCAAGGTCATCACCCACGTATGCCTTGTAATAATCAGCAAGTAATGTGCTGATATCGTCCTTGGCGTCATTTGTGTAATCCTTTTCAAACTCAAAATCCTTCACCGAAATCTCTGTCTGTGATCCGGCTTCGGTATTGGATTGTCTGCCATTATTGCCTCCTGCGACAACTACTATAAGTATGAGTATGAGTCCTACAAGTACACCTGCTACTCCAACGTATTTTTTATTTTCTGCGCAAAACTGCTTTATATTATCCAATGTTTCCTTGTTAAAAAAGTCCTTCATATGGTTCCTCCATTAACCCAACATATCAAAATCAAAGTATGTGACCGACGCGAATCGAACGCGCACTCGCCGGAGTCGGAGTCCGGAATTTTATCCATTAAACTACGGTCACAAAAAAGTTACCAACTATTTATATCACATCTTTTACTTTTTTTCAATGTTACTTTTTTCTTATTATAGCCTTTTAGTGTTTTATTATAACTTTTTATGCAAACTATTATAATTGATAAAAATTTGACAATATATTTCATTTATCTTATTATTTAACTGTTTGGGCATTATATATTGGAAATTTTTTCCGATATGCCATAAAAATATACCATTTTAATTAATAAAATTACTATTTATATAAGGAGCAGTATTATGAGTTTCACATTTTTAAACCAGCTTCCAACTCCTGCACAGATTAAGGAGGAATATCCTCTGTCAAAGGAGCTTACCGAGCTTAAAGCGAAGCGCGATGCAATGATTTCAGATGTTATCTGCGGAAAAGATGATAGATTTCTCGTCATTATCGGACCGTGTTCAGCCGACAACGAGGATTCAGTCTGTGACTATGTCAGCCGCCTGACAAATATTCAGGAGGATGTAAAGGACCGCGTAATCATCATCCCTCGTGTATATACAAACAAGCCAAGAACAACCGGCGAGGGCTACAAGGGAATTGCCTCACAGCCTGACCCTGAGAAGGCTCCTGACATGGTTGAGGGTCTTATCGCCATGAGAAAAATGCACATCCGTGCCATCGCAGAGAGTGGACTCACCTGTGCAGATGAGATGCTTTACCCTGAGAACTGGGGCTATGTTGAGGATCTTCTCTCATATGTGGCAATCGGCGCTCGTTCTGTTGAGGATCAACAGCATCGTCTCACCGTCAGCGGCTTCGATGTGGCCAGCGGCATGAAAAACCCTACAAGCGGTGATTTTTCCGTCATGCTCAATTCTGTTTACGCAGCACAGCACCCACATCATTTTGTTTACAGAGGCTATGAGGTTGAGACATCAGGAAATCCTCTGACTCACGTTGTTTTAAGAGGTGCTGTCAGCAAGCATGGCAACACTACAACAAACTACCATTACGAGGACTTAATCCGTCTGCACGAAATGTACGACAAGATGGACGTTGTCAACCAGGCGGCTATCATCGATACCAACCATTCCAACTCCGGAAAGCAGTTCAAGGAGCAGATTCGTATCGCCAAGGAAGTTATGCACAACAGACAGCTTTCCTCTGATATAAAATCACTTGTCAAGGGTCTTATGATTGAAAGCTATATTGAGGAGGGCAGCCAGAAGATTGGTGAGCATGTCTACGGAAAATCCATCACCGATCCATGTCTAGGATGGGAGGATTCAAAGAAGCTTATCTACGACATTGCAGAAATGAATTCCTAAGCCACAAATTATACACACATTTTTTTGCAAAACACAAGCCACAGGAGTATATATCCTGTGGCTTGCATTATTTTGTCGGTTTATTATTTAATCATATTACTATAAGCAAGAACTGCACTGACTGTTTTGGAATCCTGGATTTTCCCGGCATAAATCATGTCGCACAGCTCCTTTAGGGTGTATATTTCTACATCGATTGACTCGGCATCATCTAGATGCTGCTCGCCCTTTTTCAGGTTTTTGGCAAGATAGACATCTACTTCTTCGTCGCAAAAGGCAACTGTTGTGCGAAGTGAAAGTAAAAACGAGATATCATCAGAGCTGTAACCCGTCTCCTCCTTAAGCTCCCTTTCTGCACACAGTCTGGTATCTTCTCCCACAAAGTCTCTGCAGCCGGCCGGAATCTCTATTGTCTCCCTCTCGAGAGCATTTCTATACTGACGCACCATGATTATCCTGCCGTCATCAAGCACCGGAAGCACTGCCGCAGCACCCTTTCTGTGTGAAACAAAATCCCATTCCTCAGTCTTACCATTTGCAAACTGCATTGTATCCTTGTATATATCGAGTATTGAGCCCTTATATACAAGCTCTCTTTTTTGCCGTTTCATTTCATCAATCATTTTTCCTGTTTACCTTCTAAATAATTTAAATTCAGAGTTACCGTTTTGATTAGAAATCCACCTCTGTGTCATAATAGCAGCATTTGAGAAGCTTCTCCATCTCCTCCTGGCTTGGCTGGCGAGGATTTGAGCCTGTACAAGCATCAAGGATAGCATTTGCAGCAATCTCAGGAAGTCTCTCAAGGAATACCTCCTCCGGTACAAAGCCCTGCTCTGTTGGATAGCTGTCTGCTCCGTAATTCTTGATGCAGTGTGGGATATTCAGATCATCATTCATGCCACGTAAGTATTTGATAAGAAGCTCAACCTTCTCATCAAGTGTCTCTCCACCCAGTTTCATGAAATCTGCTATTACGCCATAGCGTTCCTTTGCTGTCTCATCCTTTGCATTAAAAGCAATAACCTTTGGCAGATACATGGCATTGGCTGCTCCGTGGATGATATGTGCACCATAATCTGCAAAAGCTGCACCTGTCTTGTGTGCCATGGAATGAACTATTCCAAGTAGTGCGTTGGAGAATGCCATTCCTGCCAGACACTGCGCATTGTGCATCGCATCTCTCTTTGCCATATCACCATTGTATGAATCAATCAGGTCATGCTGTATCATCTCTATTGCATGGAGTGCAAGCGGATCTGTAAAGTCGCTGTTGGCTGTTGATACATATGCCTCGATGGCATGTGTCATGGCATCCATTCCTGTGTGTGCAACAAGCTTCTGTGGCATTGTCTCTGCAAGCTCAGGGTCTACGATTGCAACATCAGGTGTTATCTCAAAGTCTGCGATTGGATACTTGATACCTTTCTCATAATCTGTGATGATTGAGAACGCAGTAACCTCTGTTGCTGTGCCAGATGTAGATGAAATAGCACAGAAATGTGCCTTCTTTCTAAGCTTAGGAATACCAAATACCTTGCACATATCCTCAAATGTGATATCCGGATACTCATACTTAATCCACATAGCCTTAGCTGCATCTATAGGTGAGCCACCACCAATTGCTACAATCCAGTCCGGTTCAAACTCAGCCATGGCAGCCGCACCTTTCATGACTGTCTCAACTGACGGATCCGGCTCAATTCCCTCAAAAAGCTTTACTTCCATACCTGCTTCCTTCAAATAAGCCTCGGCTTTGTCTAAAAAGCCAAATCTCTTCATTGAGCCTCCGCCCACACAGATAATAGCCTTCTTTCCCTCAAAGCTCTTTAATGCCTCAAGCGCACCTTTTCCGTGATATAAATCTCTTGGTAATGTAAATCTCTGCATTGTAAAACCCTCCATATGATATTTTTTATATAGTTTCTCCCTTGTAATATTTATAAATATCGCAGCCATCAACACTGAATAGTTGCTAAATATTACACTTACTATTTTATAACATTTTACTAATTTTGTCACGTACCATTATCTATTTTTGTGAATACAGGATATTTAATACATACATTTTTATGCAATATATACAAATTTCTTTAGTAGTAATGAACAGTTACCGATAATTTATTTCATACCATAAGCACAACATTGTAAAAATCGGCTGCATTTACGTTTTTATTTTTTGCAAAAAAGAAAAGGCTTCGTACGAAGCCTTTTCAAATGTACATGTTATTATGTCAAACCGACAATACGCTAATGCTCTACTTTGCGTAATCCACTATACGTGACTCACGTATTACATTAACCTTTATCTGACCCGGATACTCTAACTCAGACTCAATCTGCTTAGATATGTCTCTGGCCATGATAACCATGTCGGCGTCGCTGACCTGCTCAGGAACTACCATAATACGAATCTCTCTACCTGCCTGAATAGCAAAAGATTTCTCTACCCCTTTATAACCATTTGTAATGTCCTCTAACTGCTGAAGACGATTTGAATATGTCTCCAAAGTCTCTCTTCTTGCACCCGGACGTGCCGCACTGATTGTATCAGCTGCCTGCACGAGACATGCAATAAGTGACTCCGGTTCAACATCACCGTGATGTGATTCTACTGCATTAATCACAAGTGGTGACTCTTTGTATTTCTTACATAATTCGGCACCGAGCTGGATATGTGAACCCTCCATCTCGTGATCTACTGCCTTACCTATATCATGTAATAAGCCTGCACGCTTTGCCATTCTGACATCCTCACCAATTTCAGCAGCCAGTAAGCCAGTCAGCTGTGCAACCTCGATAGAATGCTTTAACGCATTCTGACCGTAGCTTGTTCTAAACTTCATCTTTCCAAGAAGACGCACAAGCTCCGGGTGAATACCATGTATGCCCACCTCAAGTGTGGCAGCCTCACCCTCTTCACGAATCATATTATCGACTTCTTTTTGAGCCTTCTCAACCATCTCCTCTATACGGGCCGGATGGATTCTTCCGTCAACAATAAGCTTCTCAAGAGCTATTCTTGCAACCTCTCTTCTAATTGGATCAAAGCTTGACAAGATAACTGCCTCAGGTGTGTCATCTATAATCAGATCTACACCTGTCATAGTCTCGAGAGTACGGATATTACGTCCCTCTCTTCCTATGATACGTCCCTTCATCTCATCATTCGGAAGCGATACTACTGAAATAGTAGTCTCAGACACATGGTCTGCTGCACATTTCTGAATAGCTGTAACCACGTAATCCTTAGCCTTACGGTTTGCCTCTTCCTTTGCTTTGTTTTCCATTTCCTTAATCATTTTTGCAGTATCAAGTTTTACATCTTCTTCAATGGTCTTTAAGAGATATTCTTTAGCTTGCTCGGAGGTTAATCCAGAGATTCTTTCAAGTTCCTGTAAACGCTGCTCGTTAAGCTTTGATATTTCAATCTTCTGCTTCTTGAGTTCCTCTTCCTTAACTGCAAATCCGGCTTCACGCTTCTCGATAGCTTCAAGCTTCTTGTCGACATTTTCTTCCTTCTGAACGATACGACGCTCATTACGGGAAATCTCGTTTCTACGCTCTTTGATTTCCTTATCCAGATCATTCTTAGCCTTAATAGACTCTTCCTTGATCTCAAGCATAGACTCGCGCTTCTTTTCCTCCGCAGTCTTTACAGCCTCATCAATGATTCCTCTTGCCTTCTCCTCAGCATTTCCTATCTTGGAGTTAGCAGATTTCTTCTGATATAAAGCGGCTGCAAACCATACAATCAATGCAGTAATAATAATAGAAACTACAGCAGTAATGATATACGGTAGCATTACAGGAGCACCTCCTTTATTAAATTTTCATTGTATTTCACAAATTACAACAATTAAATTCTATACTTTTTGGTGCAAATTGTCAAGGTAATTGTGACCTCATTGCGGAAAGAATCTGGCTGCTCTTAAAGCCCCTGCGCATAAGAAACTGGTATATCCTGCGAAACTCCTTTTCATCACAGTTATCAGGATCATAGTGTTTCTTTTCAAGCAGCTTTGCTATATGTTTCTCTTCATCAGCAGTGTATTCGCTGTCTATGGCACAATTTATATCATATCTGCCTATGCCCTTTGTCATAAGCTTCTGCTCCAGCTGCCTGCGGCTTAAGCTGTCCTGATGATACCTGACATATGTGGAAGCAAATCTGTAATCATCAAGATAATGAAAGCTCTTGACATAATCTATCGCTGCATCCACACAGCAATCCGGATATCCGCCCTGTGTGAGCTTTTCCCTGAGCTTTCTTTCACTCCTGTCCATCTGTTCAAGCAGATGCAGTGCTCTCTTTTTGGCTCTCTTTCCTACCACCTCAGTTATCAGCTTTTCGTAATCCGCTTCACTGATAAAGGCTCCCTCCATAATAGAGTACCGCACGGCCTCTGTACGATACAACACACATGTCGTGCCATTATCAAAGGTCGTGCGGTATTTGCCTTTACCAATATTCTCATATCCGGTAATCTCTATCATATATAACCCTGCTCACTTATTGCTCATCTGCCTCTGACTTTTCAGAGTCTTCCTGTACTGCAGCATCTTCATCCTCAGGCTGTGTAAAGTAAAAATCCCTTACCTTTGCCTCAAGCATATCAAAAAATGCCGGATTCTCATGGATATAAGTCTTTGCATTCTCACGACCCTGTCCTATCTTGTCTCCCTCGTATGCATACCATGCACCGGATTTGTTGACAATGCCTGCATTTACTGCAAGATCAAGCACATCTCCTTCTCTTGAGATACCCTGGCCAAACATGATATCAAACTCTGCCTCTCTGAAAGGAGGAGCTATTTTATTCTTAACAACCTTTACGCGGACATGGTTGCCGACTATCTCACCGGCCTGCTTGAGTGACTCAGTTCTTCTGACATCAAGACGCACTGATGAATAGAACTTTAATGCCCTTCCACCTGTGGTAGTCTCAGGATTTCCAAACATCACACCTACCTTCTCACGAAGCTGATTGATGAATATAACGATACAATTTGACTTGCTGATAACTGCCGTGAGCTTACGGAGCGCCTGACTCATAAGTCTCGCCTGAAGACCCACATGGGAATCACCCATATCTCCGTCAATCTCGGCCTTTGGTACGAGTGCCGCAACTGAATCGACAACCACGATATCCACAGCGCCGGAACGTACCATTGTCTCTGTTATCTCAAGTGCCTGCTCACCACAGTCCGGCTGTGAAATATAGAGATTGTCAATATCAACACCTATATTTCTGGCATATACAGGATCAAGCGCATGCTCTGCGTCAATGAATCCGGCAATTCCGCCCTGCTTCTGCACCTCTGCCACACAGTGCAGTGCAACGGTAGTCTTACCACTGGACTCCGGTCCGTAAATCTCAATGATACGTCCTTTCGGAAGTCCTCCGAGTCCCAATGCAATATCCAGACTGAGGGATCCTGTAGGAACCGTTTCCACGTTCATATTTGCGGAATTGTCCCCCAGCTTCATCACAGATCCTTTGCCATACTGTCTCTCGATCTGTGCGATTGCCGCATCCAGTGCTTTTAATTTATCGTCCTTTGCCATAATATTCTCCTTCTTATCGAACCTATGTTCGTATCTATGTTCTAATAGTAGTATATTTTGTTTGTATTGTCAATGCAAAATTTTAAATGGGGAAATAAAAAAAGACAGTCGCTCTGCAACTGCCTTTTATTATACGTTGTATCCTACTACGCGTCAAGAAGTGTTTTCAGGTAATCCTCAATCGCATCCTGCGTCTGTAATCCTACCATCTTCTTTTGAAACATTCCATCTTTCATGAATACCAGCGTAGGAATACTCACAATCTGGTAATTTAATGCAAGCTGTGGCTGCTCGTCCACATTTACTTTGCATACTTTCACCTGATCTCCCATTGATTCTGCAACTGCATCCACAACCGGTGACTGCATCTGACAAGGGCCACACCAGGATGCCCAGAAATCAATCACGACCGGCACCTTTGCGCCGACAACTTCTGCTTCAAAGTTTTCTTTTGTAATTGTTACAACTCCCATGATCTTTCCTCCTTTGATTAATTCTTACTGAACTCGGATAATACGAGTCCTTCGTTTCGGTCAAGTGTCATGCCGACACTCCATGCATTGACAAATAAAAGAAGCGGATTTCCCTTCATATCAATCACTTTCTTCATATCTGAAGTACCAGTCAGCGCGTCCACATCCACTTCCTCCTTGTTCTCGATCCAGCGGATATGTTCATATGGAAGATTCTCCAGACGGATCTCCACATTATACTCGTTTTCCAGACGGAACCGGAGTACATCAAACTGCAGCACACCAACTACTCCTACTATGATTTCCTCCATACCGCCTTTGTATTCCTGGAAAATCTGGATCGCACCTTCCTGTGCGATCTGGTTGATTCCTTTGATAAACTGCTTTCTCTTCATCGTATCAACCTGACGTACACGTGCAAAATGCTCCGGTGCAAATGTCGGGATTCCTTCGTATGTGAATTTGTCCTGTGCTGTCGTCAATGTATCTCCGATTGAGAAGATCCCCGAATCAAATACACCGATAATATCTCCGCCATAAGCTTTACTGATCATCTTACGCTCACTTGCCATCATCTGCTGCGGCTGGGAAAGACGTACTTTCTTGCCACCCTGCATATGATATACATCCATACCGGCTTCGAATTCTCCGGAGCAGATACGCATGAATGCAATTCTGTCTCGGTGAGCCTTGTTCATATTGGCCTGAATCTTGAATACAAAAGCTGAAAAATCTCCCTCTTCCATCGGATCGATCGGACCTCTGTCAGATATTCTCGGAAGCGGTGAGGTCGTCATCTGAAGAAAATGCTGAAGGAATGTCTCTACACCAAAGTTCGTAAGAGCGGAACCGAAGAAGACCGGCGAAAGTTCTCCTTTGCTTACCAGTTCCTGATCAAATTCTGCTCCG
>OHXM01000731.1_pt1 | contig 10534 bp, 10 predicted proteins | sample 1579901 | NCBI WGS metagenome assembly OHXM01 (sample SAMEA3882528, study PRJEB24775) | human gut metagenome | biome: human-associated habitat; feature: intestine environment; material: feces | place: Netherlands | collected 2009/2010
ACTGTATTGTAAAATACTTTTCTTTCCTATTCACGTGATCCAGGAAAGAAAAGTATTTTACAATACAGTTTCTGCCGGTACCGGCTCTTTCCTCGACAGCGATGAATATGAGATGATTTCCTCTCCTGATATTCCGGAAGCCGCAACCTTCGGTGTATATGTAGATGGTGACAGTATGGAGCCTAGATATCATAATAAGGATCTCATCTGGATTGAACAGACAGCATGCCTTGATGATGGCGAAATAGGTATTTTCTATCTTGATGGAAACGCATATGTGAAGAAATTTCAGAATAACAGACTCGGAATCTACCTCATATCACTGAATAAAAAATATGATCCGATTCCGGTTACAGAGAACAGTTCCTTCAAAATATTCGGCCGTGTTCTTTCATAAGTCCTTTTTTTGGGACACTTAAAACTGTAGGATTATTATAGCGGAACAGACCTGAACAATTCTTAATTTGGAGGTGCATATATATGAATACTGATATGGATATAGACATAAACACCATGACAGACACAATTACTTGCAGACTTGTTGAAGCGAGGGCAGATCTTGGCATTACCCAGAAAGAACTTGCATCAGCAACCGGCATCAGCCTGAAAACTATTGCCAATATCGAGTCAAAACAGCATATTCCTTCTCTGCTATACGCCATGAGAATTGCAGATTTTTTTCACAAACCGGTAACAAGCCTGTTCTGCTATCATTCTGGTGTTCAGCAGACTCCCTCTAAAGGAGATGATCTGAATGAATAATAAAAAAATGTTAGATTTCCAGACAATCGCTGTTGATTTTGATGGCACTCTATGCTACAGCAAATGGCCGGAGCTTGGTCAGCCAAACCAGGCACTGATCGAATATCTCCAGGAATGGAAACGCAACGGCAACAAACTCATTCTCTGGACCTGCCGCGCCGGCGAAGCTCTGTCGAAAGCTGTCGAATGGTGCCGGGAACAGAATCTTGAATTTGATGCAGTTAATGACAATCTTCCGGAAATCATCGAATTCTATGGACACAACAGCCGGAAGATTTCCTGTGATTACTATATCGACGACCGGATGCTGCTTCCGGAAAACGCAAAGGCATAGAACCCGTAATGGGGCTATGCCTTTGTGCTTATTCTGGCATTCATTTTTAGTTAGTGCGGGTTATTTACCTAATACAGTTTTTCTCATAATAAAAATCTGTTAGTTAAACTTTTTCAAATTTTGCTACTTCATCCGATAAATCTTCCGAAAGGTTCTTATTTTCGTCCGCCTGCACTGTAATTGCTGAAATTGCTGTTACAAGTTGTGATATCTCTTGTGCTACGTTTGTAACACCTTTTGCAGATTCTTCAATCGCTATAGAAATGTTATTGATACCTTCATTCATATCATTCATTGTACCTAAGCTATCTTTTGACTTAACTGCAAACTCGTTAAATGTATTACTTGCCTGATCAGAATCAGCATCATAATTTCCAATAATTTTTACAAATTTGTCATAATCAAGTGCTACCTTTTCATCTACAAAACGAATCATTTCCGTTGCATTTCCAGACAGATTGTTTACTGCCTCAATAACTTTTCCACTGATTTCCTGAATATTGTTTGCTGTCTCACGTGAACTATCTGCAAGCTGTCTGATTTCATCTGCAACAACGGCAAAGCCCCTGCCTGCTTCCCCTGCTCTTGCTGCTTCAATCGATGCATTAAGTGCTAGAAGATTTGTCTGTGCTGCGATATTTAAGATATTTTCTGTAAGTTTTGCAATTTCATTTACAGACTTAGATGCTTCTACTGCCTCCGCGACATCCTTTTGAATGCCATCAAATGTTTCTACTGTTTTTTCTTTTGATGCAATCGCTTCTTTATAGCTATTTTCTGCAGTAAGCTTCACTTCATGCAACTTCATTGCAGAGTTCTTAGCATCCTCATTCATGCCTGCCATTTTCTCTAGCAGATTATTACATCCTTGGGCTAAATCATATAGAGAAGCAGATACCTCTTCCATGGATGCTGCAAGTTCTTCCGATGTTGCACTCACATTGGATGCACTCATATTTGAAGATTCCGCCTCATTTTGTACAAGATAGGAAGATTTTTTCATATCTTTTGATACACTCTGAATCTTTACCATAAGATTTTGTAATGTTTCAATAAAATGGTTGACACCATTTGCAAGCTGACCAATTTCATCACTGGTTTCATCAAATACTCTTAACGTAAGATTACCCTGTCCTGATTCTATACCTAAAATGATATCATCCAAATCATTCTTTGCTCTTTTTGCTGGACGAACAATGGACTTATTAATAACAATCGAAAGAAGTACGATTACAATAATATCAGCTACCACAAGTGCAAGATCAAAAATGATGCTTCCATTTATTCTGTAGTTGATATGTCTGATGGCTTCTGCCACTTCTCCTTTTGCTGTTTCAAAAACCGCGGTATCATTATTTTCCACTGCTTCTTCATATTGTTCAAACTGTTCTATAAGCACATCATTCTTTCCTCGAATAGCTTGTAATGCCATTAAATTCAAGACTGTAATCAAAACTGCAAAAAAGCCTACAGACACTAACATTGTTACTAACTTTTTTCCCAAGTTCTTTCTCTTTTTCATGTTTATTTTTCTTCTTTCTGCGAAAGGCACCAATGCGTTATGTTTTGGAATTTTTTACCATCATTCTACCCCGCCCCACAAAATTTTGTTAATACTTTATTCTCTTGATAGAAAATTTTAATCTTTACTCTGATGAGGATGGCGTGAAACACATCCGTATCAAAGCCAGACCTAATAAATGGCATGAGAATGACTGCCCTTTCTGTCACAAGTCATGTCCTGCTTATGACAAACATTCCAGCAGACCAACCACTTGGAGGGGGCTGGACTGGGGTGGTATTCTGGTCGAAGTTGAATACCAGACGCATCGTATCATCTGCCTTGAACATGGGGTATATGTTGCCGAAGTTCCATGGGCATATCCAGGTAGTAGATTTATCAAGGATTTCGACCTTACCGTTGCATGGTTTGCATCCTATCTTCCAAGAAGTACCACATCATACTTCATGAGAGTGGACTGGGAAACTGTAGGCCGCTGTGTCAATCGTGCTCTTCACGATTTAGAACCGGAGCGCTCAAGAAGACTTGATGGTCTGGTTAATATCGGCATTGACGAAACCAGTTACAAAAAGGGTCACAAGTACATTACAGTAATCGTTAATCACGATACCAACACAGTGGTATGGGCATCGGAAGACCATGGCAAATCCGTTCTTGAAAAGTTTTATAAACAGCTTACTCCAGAGCAGCTATCCAGCATCAAGGTTGTTACAGGTGATGGTGCCAAATGGATCACAGAGTGTGTAAATGAATACACTCCTGACTGCGCCCATTGTGTTGATTCCTTTCACGTAGTCGAGTGGGCTATGACAGCTCTCGATGAAGTCAGAAAAGATATCTGGCATGATGCCTACAGCGAATATAAGCAGGTCAAAAAAGATAACCCATGTAGCAAGGGTCGTCCTAAAAAGGATGATCCTGAACTTGCTATTGTGAAAGCAGCTAAAGCTAAAGCAGATGAGATAAAAGGCTCTGCATACATGATAAAGGTTCTCTGTTTCCTTTTTGATACCAAATATCATATGCAATATATAATATCTTTCTAAACTCTTCCATGTTTCTATTATTGATAGTATTAAAATCTCCTATGAGAATATACTCTTCGTTAGAATGTTTCTGTAAAAATGAATACAATTCATTCCAAAATTGTTCATCATATTTGGGTGGAATTGGTTATCTAATTAACTACATTATTTTCTGTCTAAAATATCCATAAATTCGTCACCTGTAATTGTTTCCTTCTCATACAGGTACATAGCCAGTTCGTCCAGTTTTTCCCTGTTTTCAGCAAGGATTTTTCTTGCTTTTTCATGCTCTGCTTTTACGAGCTGCACGACTTTTTCATCAATTTCCTTCTGGGTATCTGCGGAACAGGAAAGAGACGTATCGCCGCCAAGATACTGGTTGGTCACGTTTTCCATTGCCACCATGTCGAATTCATCTGTCATGCCGTAGCGGGTGATCATCGCTCTTGCAATTTTTGTTGCCTGTTCGATATCATTGGAGGCTCCGGTCGTGATCTCACCAAATACGATCTCCTCTGCCGCACGTCCGCCTGTAAATGTAGCAATCTTATTCTCAAGTTCTTTTTTCGTCATCAGATATTTATCACCCTGCTCAACCTGCATAGTGTAGCCGAGTGCACCTGAGGTACGCGGGATGATCGTAATCTTCTGGACCGGTGCTGAATGACTCTGTAATGCAGCTACCAGAGCGTGTCCTATCTCATGATATGCAACAACCTTCTTCTCCTGATCTGAAAGAACCGCATTCTTCTTCTGATATCCTGCAATAACCACTTCTATACTTTCTTCGAGATCAGATTCATTTACAACGGTCCTTCCACTACGGACAGCACGTAATGCTGCTTCATTTATAATATTGGCAAGCTCCGCACCGGATGCACCGGATGCCATACGTGCAATCGTATGCAGGTCAACATCATCAGATGCTTTTATCTTCTTTGCATGAACCTTTAAAATTGCTTCACGGCCTGCAAGATCCGGCAGTTCAACCGGCACACGCCTGTCAAAACGTCCCGGACGTGTAAGTGCCGGATCTAACGACTCCGGACGGTTCGTTGCAGCAAGAATGATGACACCATTATTTCCTTCAAATCCATCCATCTCTGTAAGAAGCTGATTTAAGGTCTGCTCCCTCTCATCATTTCCGCCCATTTGTCCGTCACGCTTTTTACCAATGGCATCAATTTCATCAATAAACACGATACATGGTGCCTTTTCCTTTGCCTGTCCGAAAAGATCTCGAACTTTGGAAGCTCCCATACCGACAAACATCTCAACAAATTCTGATCCGGACATTGAGAAAAATGGTACATTTGATTCACCCGCAACTGCTTTTGCAAGCATTGTTTTGCCGGTTCCCGGAGGTCCTACAAGAAGGACACCTTTTGGCATAGACGCACCTACATCGGTATACTTCTTCGGATTGTGAAGATAATCAACGATCTCTGAAAGGTTTTCTTTCGCCTCATCTTCTCCTGCAACGTCTGAAAAACGGATTCCCTCACTGGATTGCACATAAATCTTCGCATTGCTTTTTCCCATTCCAAAAGCCATCGAATTTTTTCCTCCGGCATGCTCCATCAGTTTCTTCGCCATATAATTTCCCAGTGCGATAAAAAGGATCAATGGCAAAACCCCGGTCAGCAGGAAGCTGATGATCGGTGACATCTGCTTATCGATATCTTTTGCGAATACTGCTCCACATTCATATAGCCTGTCCGTCAGGTTCGGATCGTTCATCAGACCTGTTTTATAAATATTTTTTTGATCTTTATCTGTAAAGATGATCTGATTGTCCTTAACTTCTACTTCACCGATATTCTTCTTCTCGATCATGCTCATAAAAGTTCCATAATCCGTTTCCTTTACCTGATGCTCCATAAGGATTGGTGTGACAACCAGATTAAATACGATCAGCACTATTAACACAATCCCATAATAATATGCCAGTGGTTTTTTCGGTGTTTTAACTTCTTTCATGGTCTTTCCTCCTGTTGTTCTGCGTTATGCTTTCTCCGTGCATTTTCGTATTATTTATTCTGCCATCTGACTTCGCCCTTGGACAGAAGCGGATAACAGATCAGCTGATCTGAATCCAGATTTTCCGCATGCATGTCAACCGCTGTGATCTGATGATTATCATAAGTCGTATAATAATAAATACCTTTTGCTGTATTACAACAGGACGTGTATATCGTGATCTCATATTTGCCTTCTGTCACCTCACAGCATCCACGCTGCTGATCTACGGATCCTAAGATATGGAAGAACTGGCTTACACTCTCATCCTCTTCTTCACCGGAGATCGAATTTAATTTTGTAAAGGCAACTTTCACAAATCTTGACTGGCTGGAAAGATCTCCAGGTATTCCCATTCCACCCATTCCTCTGCTATATGCATCAAGCTGTAATACTCCTGCAAAAGTACTCTCCGGCTGTTTTCTGGATACTCCGGCATAATTATTCAGTGCAAACATCTGACTCGGGAATGGTGGATTATTGGTAAGCACTCCTACCGGATTATCATATACATGCAGCCCATCTTTCATAGACTCAACAACGATACAGGAGTCTTTGTCTGCAATGATCCAGTGAAGCTGTGCTGTCGGCAGCTGTTCACTGAATGCTGTGCCTGTCAGTCTCATTGCTGCCAGCTTCTCTCTCGCCTCTGCTACAGTAGCACACTGTGTAAGGATCCATGGGATGAACTCGAACTGTGCCACCTGGCTGACTTCTGTTTCATCTTCCGGCAAAGCCTCTTCATATGCCGCATTGCCGACAAAATTAAGACCTGCCATTCCAAGGCCTTTTTCATTAACAGCATCATAATAAAGCGGATAACCTCCTGCAACAAATGCCATTCCGATCAAAGCATAATGGCTTTTTATCTTCCCGGCAAACCGGAAATCAAATTCGTAATTTCTTGGCGTTATCGTGATCTGTTCCCCATAGGAAAATTCATAATCAAGCGTTCTGCCCATATAAAAATCTTTTGTTTTGTAAGTTGCTGCTGTACACATATCGAACACCTCTTCTTTCTGCTATAATAGTCCTGCAAACAATCTCATAAACAACTGTCCGAGCCGTAAATATGCACTCCGTCCTGTGCGGTACTTTTCGGTCACTTCCCTGCATTCATTCATGGTTGCTCCCAGATCATCTCTTATATCCAAAACTGTCTGACTATCCGCCATAAAACAACCATTTTCAAAGTGGTGATAAAGCAATGCCATTCAGTTAAGCATCATTTTAGTGGTTTTCTGTCATAGAAAGCCACTGTTTTTATGCCTAAAAACTTTAAAAATATTACAAAAAACAGTTGACAAGTAAGCCAATCCGGAGTGATATCCATAAAATCAGATATTTCTTTTGCCATTTTTACAACACATTCATGAATAAGATCAACATCATGCTCTGTTTCCTCTTGCTCTAAACCTGCTGAGGGTTCTGTCACTAATTGGCTGCTCTTCAAAACTGGTTGTGTGCAGTGCATACTGATAGCGGATATCAAATGCCATAGCTTCAACGATCTCATCGTCAGTAACATTAAGAGCTTCTTTAAGAATCAGTGCCCCAACAATCACATTGACCGGAGTATTAGGTCTGGATGCTTTTTTACTGTAAAGAACAGAAAAAATATTTTCATCAATAGCAGGAAAAACTTTGTCTGCAAAAGTATTTGCCCATGATTTTTCTAACATTCGTTTTTCGCGTTCTGTAAGATTAAAAGTACTGTCTAAAACAGTAAGCTGTTGATTATCATTTTTAACAAAAGACATATAGATCACCTCATAAAATGCTACCTACATTTTACCAAAGAATCCAATGTTTTTACATATCGTGTTAAGTTTTCAAGGTACAAATTTATATCAAAGGCTATAAACCTTTTGACACCCTAATCTTTTATTTTATCTTCTCCGGAGCAGTTTTTTACACTGGCTTACAGGTGCATCCGATTCCCAGTCCATCCGGACCGATATGACAGGACAAACCGAAGGAAAGTTTATCACACATGACTTCCATTCCCGGGAAACTTTCTTTAATCTGGTTTACCCATTCTTCTGTCACTTCATCGGTACTGCTGGACGCCGCCATCAGGTACACTTTACCCGCAGCATATTCTTCTCGGAAATTCGTTTCCAGCTCATGCTTCATTGCATCGATCATAACTTTACGTGATTTCTTCATACCACGGCATTTCTGGTAGATATCAAGCTTTCCTGTGCTGAAATGCATAACAGGTTTGATATTCAGGACATCTGCTGCCAAAGCTGTCACAGAGCTGACTCTTCCTCCTTTTTTGAGATATTTCAGTGTGCTGAGCCCGATATAAATTGTCATTTTTTCTCTGGTTTCTTCAAGAATTTTCTTGATTTCGACTACACTGTATCCTTCTTTTGCCATTTCTACTGCATCAAGAACAGAACGATGCATCGGGGTTGCCACACGACCGTTATCTACGACAAACACCTTACCGGCAAATTCATCTTCATTTGCCATGGCTTCTGCTGTCATACAGGACCCACTTAAAGCACTACTAAGAGGAATATAAACAATCTCCTCATATTCTTTCAGCATCTCTTTCCACATATCCATAACTTCTGTTGGTGACGGCTGAGATGTAGATACATCTACGCCCTTTCGAAGCATATCATAAAATTCATCTCTGGAAAGATCTACTCCTTCACGATACACTTTCTCTCCGATATAAAAGGGCATCGGTAGTACCTTAATTCCGAGTCTCTGCGCTTCTTCGCTCAAAATTCCACTGTGGCTGTCTGTCATGATTCCTATTTTCTTCATAATATCTTCTTCCTTTGTAATCTATTTTTATAACGTCTTAATAATCGGCATTACACTTCATTTATATTTGTATCATATCATTATTTTTCATTCGGCAAAATAAAGGATGACGCAATTTCCTCCTCCGCATACTCTTCCACATCCGTTCTCGTTACTCGTTTTATATGTTGTTTTTTTAGGCGCAGATATACGAACTCCCGGAATATAGTATAAAATACCGATACAAGTGGAATGAAAATCAGCATACCTATAATTCCCATAAGATTTCCGCCGATTGTAACTGCCGCCAGTACCCAAATTGATGGAAGTCCTACTGATCCGCCAACCACATGAGGATAGATCAGATTACCTTCTATCTGCTGCAAAAGCAGAAAAACTATAATAAATAAAACTGCCTGTTTTGGATTTACCATAAAGATCAGAAAACTTCCCACGGCACAGCCAATAAAGGCTCCAAAGATAGGAACCAATGCGGTAAACGCGATCAAAATTCCAATTAAAAGTGCATATGGCATTTTTAAAATACTTAGCGTGATAACAAACATCATTCCGAGAATTACTGCTTCCAGACACTGCCCTGCAAGAAAATTTGCAAATGTCCGATATGTCAGCGAACATATGTTAAGAATTGCATCTGCTTTTTGTTTTGGAATAAAAGCGAAAATCACTTTTCTTACCTGTAAATGTAATTTTTCCTTCTGAAAAAGAATATAGCATGCAAAGGAAAACGAAATAAAAAAGGTCGCTAATCCACTGGCAATGGAACCTACTGCTGACATCGTCGTATTCATCATATTTCCGACTCCGTTTCCAAGAAGACTTATTCCCCATTTAATTGCCTGATCAGGCTGAAACTGCAGCTGATCTACCAATTTCATAATATCCTGATTATCATGTGAAAATTCTCGAATCCAGTTTTGCATCTGTGGAATAAAATCTGAAATACTCGTCATCAGATTTCCCATGGTCTGTGTAAGCTGTGGAATCACACCAAACATTACCAATATAATGACACCTGCTACCAATATAATTGTAAGAAGCAGGCTTATCGGTCTCGCAGCTTTTTTTCCTATTTTATTATTTTCTTTTATCTTTCCGAGCATTTTCTTTTCTAGGAAACTCATTGGTACATTAATCACAAAGGCAATTGCACCACCAAGCGCAAAAGGAAACACAATTTTCCATATTGACTTCAGCACTTCAATCACCACATCGAATTTCCACAAAGCAACTACAAGAAATGCCGTAAACACAATCAGTTCTCGAATTTTTTTCATAGAACATCTACTTAAATCCACTATCTTTCCCCTCTTTTTCTTAGTTTCATACGTATACACTTAAGTAATTGAATAATCAGAAGGCTTGCAAAAGCATATAAATATACACATCCAAGCTGCATCAGATTCAACGTTTCCACTTTGAATAAGTTATGGAAACCAGGAACCGTCAGTACTGTTGTAATGAGTACTGCACCTAACACAAATGCTCCCTGAAGCCACTTGTTATGAAAGAGACCTTTTGTAAAAATGACCGGATGATCTGATTTGCAATTATATCCATGAAACAAACGTGCCAGACAAAGAGTTCCAAAAGCATACGTGCTTCCAAGCAATGTACCATTCTGGTTGTATCCTGTCAAAAAACTGATCATTGTCATTGCTCCAATTACCAAACCTTCCAGACCGATTTTGCTAAGAAAATCTTTTGTCAATATCGACTCATCTGCCAATCTCGGTTTTTCACTCATCACTTCACTTCTATCCGGCTCTAAGCCTAACGCAATTGCCGGAAGACTATCCGTCAAAAGATTAATGAAGAGTAAATGTACTGGTGCAAATGGCACCGGAAGTCCTGCAACCGATGAACAAAGAACGGTTAAAATTGCTCCGAAATTTCCTGACAAAAGAAACTGTATCGCATACTTGATATTCTGATATAAGTTTCGTCCATTTTCCACTGCTTTTACGATTGTTGCAAAGTTATCATCTGTAAGTACCATCGCTGCTGCATCTTTCGCAACTTCCGTTCCGGTCATTCCCATTGCAACACCAATATCCGCCTGTTTCAGCGCCGGCGCATCGTTTACTC
>OHXM01000732.1_pt1 | contig 10524 bp, 9 predicted proteins | sample 1579901 | NCBI WGS metagenome assembly OHXM01 (sample SAMEA3882528, study PRJEB24775) | human gut metagenome | biome: human-associated habitat; feature: intestine environment; material: feces | place: Netherlands | collected 2009/2010
ATATGGATCGTGTACGGTTGCGGAGTACTCCTTCTACTCTCTTCCATGTTCCGGCAAGCGCTTCTGATCCGACGCCTGCGACGACACAGTACACAGGAACGAATCGGACGTATCGTATTGGTACGCCCTACCGCTCAAATCGCATCGTTCTCCTTCTTCCGCACGATTTATATCAGCCGCTCCGTCGCAGAAAAAGACATTGCGGCGATCTTCGCCCACGAAAAGAGTCACGTCATCCACCGCCATTCGCTCGAACGGATCGTTATGGAGAGCCTGAAAGCCCTGCTGTGGTGGAATCCTTTCGCGTGGCTCGCAGCACGCGCACTTACCGAAGTGGAAGAGTTCGAAGCCGACCGCGACGTACTCGCCGAGGGGCACGACACAGGAAATTATCTGAAAACCATCTTCACGCAGCAGTTCGGTTACAGTCCGGACGTAGCCGACAGTCTGTCCAATTCATTAACCAATTCATTAACAAAAAAACGAATCCAAATGATGACAACGCCTATGAAGAGCAGATACGCTCTGCTCCGCCTGATCGCAATGCTCCCCATCGTCACCGGCCTGCTGGCAGCTTTCGGATTCACCTCCAAAGCGGCAGAAATCCGCATCCAGGACAAATTGCCGTCAGCTTACACCCCGACCGACCCGCCAGCGGAAACCGCCAAAAAAACCGCCTCCCCGGAAAACGAAGACTACGACCTACTGCTGGTAGTCGATGGGGAAGTCACCGATTTCAAGACGGATCCCGTCACCGGCCTGCGCTCTCTTACACTTCCCAGTGGTACCTATAGCATCGTAGGAACAGAGGATCTCACGCCCAAAATGCGCGAGAAATACGCCGCCTATCTCCCCGGAAAGGCCGCCGTCTTTTTTTACAAAAAAGACACGACAGGGAAAGCTTCGAAAGTCCAAATACGGGATGAAACCGCTTACTCCCAGACCGCCGTCTGCAATGCCACGCTCGCACTCGAACAGACAGAGCAGATGCCCTCATTCCAGAGCGGAGATATGAAGGCTTTCCACAACTGGGTAAACAGTCAGATCCGTTATCCGGCGGAGGCTTTCAAAAATAACCTCGGCGGGAAAGTCGTAGCACAATTCACTGTCGATCAAGCCGGCAGCGTCGGCGACATAAAGATTTTGCAGTCCCCGGATAAATGCTTCAGCGATGAAGTGACCCGGATACTGGAATCCTCGCCGAAATGGACACCGGGCCGCGACGAAAAAGGTGACGCCGTAAAGGTCAGTCTCGTCATTCCCGTCGATTTCCGAATGACCGCAGAAAAGCCTTCGGGAAATTAACAGGACTCTTTACAACCCCCGCAGGACAAGAATCCCTGAATTGGCCGGGAATTTTCCGATCCATACCCTTGTCAAGCAGCTTCTACCGACAAAAAAGAGGTTACGGTTTACACCGTAACCTCTTTTTACATCAGAATATAGACCTCTATCAGCTGCCGAAATTATCGTAAAGAATATTCTCGGAGGGCACGCCCAGGCTGTCGAGCATCTTCACCACCGACGAAATCATCATCGGAGGACCGCACATGAGGTAAATATTGTCCTCGGGAGCCTGATGGTTCTTCAGGTAATTCTCATACAGCACGTTGTGCACGAATCCGGGCGTATATTTCACTCCGGCGGCATCCGCCTGGGGATCCGGACGGTCGAGCGCCAGATGGAACTTGAAATTCGGGAACTCCCGCTGGATTTCGAGGAACTCATCCATATACGGCACCTCCTTGAGCGCGCGGGCGCCGTACCAGAACGATACGGGACGCGAGGTCTTCTCGGTTTTGAACAGGTGCATAATGTGGCTGCGCATCGGCGCCATACCTGCACCGCCGCCGATGAATACCAGCTCCTGCGTCGCGGGCAGGTTGTCAGGCAGGAAGAACTCGCCGTAAGGACCCGAAATCGTCACCTTGTCGCCCGGCTTGCGGGAGAAGATGTACGACGAGCAGATACCGGGATTCACCTTGGCGAAGGTACCCGTAGCCCGGTCGAACGGAGGCGTGGCGATACGGATGTTGAGCATGATGATATTGCCCTCGGCCGGATGGTTGGCCATCGAATAGGCCCGGAACGTAGGTTCGGGATTCTTGGTCACCAGATCCCACATCTTCATCTTGTCCCAATCCTCGCGGTAAGGCTCTTCGATGTCCATGTCGGAGAATTTGATGGCATCGTACTTCGGAATGTCGATCTGGATATAGCCGCCGCTGCGGAACTTGAGGTTCTCGCCTTCGGGCAGCTTGACGACGAACTCCTTGAGGAAGGTCGAGATATTGCGGTTCGAGATCACCTCGCACTCCCACTTCTTGACACCCAGCACCGACTCCGGCACGTGGATCTTGAGATTTTCCTTGACTTTCACCTGACAGCCCAAGCGCCAATGCTCCTTGGCCATCTTGCGGTTGATAAAGCCCGTTTCGGTCGGCAGCAGTTCGCCGCCGCCCTCCAGCACCTGACATTTGCACATGCCGCACGAACCGCCGCCGCCGCATGCCGACGGCAGGAACACGTTGTTGTTGGCCAGCGTCGAAAGCAGCGTGCCGCCGCTCTCGGCGATGAGCACTTTCTCCCCGCCGTTGATGTCGATGGTGACATCGCCCGAGGTGGTCAGTTTCGCCTTCGCAAAGAGAAGCAACCCCACGAGAACCAGGGTTATCACCAGAAAGGCAACGATCGCTATGATAATTGTTAACGTCATCTTTTTATCTCTTTTAAAGGATTACAACTTGATACCCGAGAAGATCATGAACGCGATACCCATCAAACCCGTGATGATGAATGCGATACCGGGACCCCGGAGTGCAGCGGGAATCTGCGAGTAGGTCGTCTTCTCGCGAATGGCGGCCATCATCACGATCGCCAGCCACCAGCCCAGACCAGAACCCAGACCATAGACGATCGACTGCCAGAGCGAAGTGATCTCCAGCGCATCGACCTTTTGCTGCATGAAGAGCGAACCGCCCAGAATGGCGCAGTTCACGGCGATCAGCGGCAGGAAGATACCCAACTGATTATAAAGCGTCGGCGAGAATTTCTCGACGGCCATCTCCACGAGCTGCACGAAAGCGGCGATCGTGGCGATAAAGACGATGAAAGTCAAAAAGCTCAAATCGACTCCCGGGACCAATACATCGGCTTTGAGGACGTATTCGTACAAAAGGTAGTTCAGAGGCACGGTCATCACCATCACGAACGTAACGGCCAGACCCAGGCCGAGGGCCGTCTTGACGCTCTTCGATACGGCGATGTAGGAACACATGCCGAAGAAGAAGGCGAAGACCATGTTGTCGATAAAGATCGACCGGATAAAGATATTCAATGATTCCATACGTTACCCTCCTATTTTTCCTGTAAATCCTTGTTGTGAGAACGATGTACCCAGATGATGCACCCTACGATGATCAGCGCCATCGGCGGAAAGAGCATCAGACCGTTGTTGGAATAACCGCCGCCGTTGGCGATGTACCAGTTTTCGGGAACGATCTGGTAGCCGAGCAGCGTTCCCGAACCGAACAGTTCGCGGAAGAAGGCCACGATCACCAAAATCATACCGTAGCCCAGACCGTTGCCGATACCGTCGAGGAATGCGGGCCAGGGCTTGTTGCCCAGAGCGAATGCCTCCACACGACCCATCACGATACAGTTGGTGATAATCAGACCGACATAGACGGAAAGCTGTTTGGACACTTCATAGACGTATGCCTTCAGTATCTGGTCCACGAGAATCACCAGCGCGGCGATCACAACCAGCTGAACGATAATACGGATACGCGAAGGCACGCCCTTGCGCAGGCAAGACATCACCATACTCGAAAAACCGGTCACGACGGCCACCGAGAGGGCCATTACGATCGCCGGCTTCATCTGCACGGTTACCGCCAGGGCCGAGCAGATACCCAGGATCTGCACGATGACGGGGTTGTTCGCAGAGAACGGACTGGTCAGGTATTTCAAATTCTTAGCCGAGAAGATCGACTCCTTTTCATTACTCATGGCTCTCGTTTACGTTTTGCTGGTTAGACACTTCCGAACTTGCAGCCTCGTTCGCGGCAGCGGGTGCCGACTGTGCTGCGGCCTGATGCTGACTTTCGAAGTAAGGCAGGTAAGCCGACAGGCAATCGCGGAGCATGGCCGTCACGCCGTCCGAGGTTTTCGTACCGCCCGAAATACCATCTACCTCGTGCTCGGGATCTTTCGCACCGCCCTTGCGCAGGCTGACCGATACGAACTCGCCGCTCTTGAACAGCTTCTTGCCGGCGAAATGCGCCTGGAACTTAGGCGTGGCGATCTCGGCACCGAGGCCCGGGGTTTCGCCCTTGTGGGCCATGACGATACCCGACACGGTATCCATATCCTTTTCGAGCGCCACATACCCCCAGATATCGCCCCAAAGACCCATACCGATCAGCGGAATGACGACGCGACCGTCTTCGGTCTGAAACAGAATAAGACGCTTGGCATCGTAATTATCGCGGATATTCTGGTTGGTGGCGAGCATCGCGAAGACCTCCTTGGAGGGAGTTTCGGTTTTCACGCCGTCGGCATCGAGGACGAAGGATTTGACCTGGTTGTCGAAATCGGCCAGCGCCCGGTCGAACTCCTGCGGATTTTCGTCGGGGCTGTACCCGAGCGACTGGAGAATATTGCTCTTCTTCTCCTGCAACTCGTTCTCCGCCTGACGCTTTTGCAACGAGAGCGAAGCCACGGCCAGCAGAGTCGCCACGATGACGACCATGACCGTAGAATAGACGATGATATAAGTGTTGCTGTTGGGATTGTGCATCCAGCCCTTTTTCCGGCCGGACCGATCCTCCGTAAATGCCGACGAGGAAGCCTGGCAGACGGGGCAGGTATCGGGTGCGGAGTTACCTTCGTGGACATGTCCGCAAATGCTGCATACGAATTTTTTCTTTGCCATATCTCCCCTATTTTACCAATTTAACACGTTTCTTCCGGCGCGAGATGCTGGACTCGACCACGCAGTAGTCCACCAGCGGAGCCAATGCGTTCATGAAGAGGATCGCAAGCATCATACCTTCGGGATAGGCCGGATTGACCACACGGATCAACACGGCGAGCGCACCGGTGAGGAATCCGACGATATACTGGCCCGTACGGGTCTGGGCCGACGTGACGGGATCGGTGGCCATGAACACGGCGCCGAAAGCGAAACCGCCGACGATCAGATGCTCCCAAGCGGGGTAGGTCGTCACGCCGAGTGCCTGGAAAAAGTATCCCATTGCCAGGCCGCCGATAAAGACGAACGACATCGTGCGCCACGAAGCGACGCCCGTAAAGAGCAGAATCGCTGCGCCGATCAGAATCGCCAGCGTCGAAGTTTCGCCCACGCAGCCGGGAATGAATCCCAGGAAAGCGTCCGCCGTCGAATAACTCATCGCACCGCTCGTAGCGAGTTGTTCGAGGGCCGTAGCACCCGAGACAGCGTCGTCGGCGAACCAGACCTTCTCACCCGAAATAAAGGGCGTGTAGGCGAAAAACACGAATGCACGCGCCACCAGCGCGGGATTGAAGACATTCATACCCGTACCGCCGAAGACCTCCTTGCCGAAGATGACGGCGAAAGCCGTACCCAGCGCGATCATCCAAAGCGGCGTACCGACCGGCATAATCATCGGGATCAGCAGACCCGACACGAGGAAACCTTCATTGACTTCGTGTCCGCGCTTCTGGGCAAAAAAGAACTCGATGCCCAGACCGACCACGTAGGAAACCACGATCATCGGCAGCACCTCGAGGAAACCGAACCAAAAGGCTGCCCAGCCGGTCATGCCCACCTGGTAGCCCGTATTGTACATACCGAACAACAAGGCCGGCATCAGCGCCACGACCACCACGATCATCGTACGCTTCATATCGTTGCAATCACGGATATGGGCTCCTCTGCTCGTGGTCGTATTCGGCACGAAAAGGAACGTTTCGAACGCATCGAAGGTCGATGCGAGGAACGAAAGCTTGCCGCCTTCGGAGAAGGTCGGCTTGATTTTATCTACGAATTTTCTTAAACCTCCCATCGTTATGCCTCCTTGATCATTAAGTTAATACCGTCCCGGATGATCTGCTGCATCTCGATCTTCGAGGGATCGACAAATTCGCAAAGCGCGAAATCCTCCTCGACGACCTCGTAGATGCCGAGGTTCTCCATCTTGTCGATGTCGCCCGCAAGAATCGCCTTGAGCAGGTAGGTGGGATAGATGTCCATCGGTAGGTATTTGTCGTACAGTCCCGTTACCACGAACGGGCGCTCGCCGCCGTTGAGATTGGTATCCAGGTCGTAAACCTTCTTCGGGCAGAGCCATGAAAAATAGGCCCTGGAAACCGAAAACTTATTCAGACGGGGCATCGCCCAACCCAGCAATTCATAGTGGTTGCCTTCGGGAATTACCGTCACCATATTGGCGTAAAAACCGATGAAACCGTCGGCCGGGGTCTTGCGGCCCGTAAGCACGTTGCCCGAAATGATGCGGGGATTGTGGGCCGTGGGCTTCAGGTTGTCCTTGAGCACCGAAGCCACCGGAGCACCGTCGATAAGCCGATAGTACTGGGGATTTTTCACCTCGGAGCCTGCGACCGCGATGACTTTGGTTCTATCGACGCGCCCTTCGTTCAGCAGGCGGCCGATGATGGCCAGATCCTGAATATTCACCGTCCATACCCGCTCGTCCTTGTTGATCGGATCGACGTGATGAATCTGAACGCCTACATTACCTACCGGATGCTTGCCTGCAAACGTGTGGATTTCAGCCCCCTTCAGAAATGCCATTTCGCCCTCCGCACCGGCACGCACGCCCAGATGGACCTTGCCCGAAGTGAGCTTGCGCATCGCTTCGATACCCGTTTCGAGGTTCCGCTTCTCACCGGCCAGCACGAAATTGTAATCCGGAGCCAGCGGTGCGGAATCGAACGTCGAAACGAAAACGGCCTTCGGTGTGTCGCTCGGATCGGCGATGATACCGTAAGGCCGCTGGATAATCATGGGCCAAAGCCCGGACTTGAGCAAAAGATCGATAATCTCTTCGCGGGAAGCGGTTTGCACGTTCAGCTTGGCAAACTCTTCGTACGTCTGGGTCGCATCGGCCTGAACCGTCACGTTGAGAATGCAACGCTTCTCACCGCGATTGATCGCCGAAACCGTACCGCTGACGGGCGAGGTGAAAACCACCCTTTCGTTGTACTTGTTGAAGAACAACGGGGTACCCGCCTTGACCCGGTCGCCGGCTTTCACCAGCAACTTGGGCGTCACACCCTCGAAATCGAGAGGCGACACGGCGTACTCGGGAGCGAGCGGCAATTTGACCAGCTTCTCCACGGCCTTACCCTGAAGATTGATGTCGAGACCTTTGCGTAATGTAATGATTTTCGACATGGTTAATAAATGGTTGTTTTACAGATAATTATTTTGCATTGAGTTTTCCAGGCAATGTTTGTTAGCGCAATAACACACTAAATCGCGTGCGAAGATACGATTTTTTCCGATACGAACTGCAAAGAGCGGCCTGATTTTTTTAATCGACTGAAAAATCATAACTTTGTCTTTTCAGAGCGATCCGCATTATGAAATGCAGCATAGTCGATATCCACACGCACCGTCCCACCGGCAAGGCTTTGGAGCCCTCTTTCGCAGGGATTCATCCCTGGCAGGCGGAAACACGGCGAATCGAAGAGATCGTCCCCCGGTTCGGCGAAGTCGATCTGGTCGGCGAGATCGGCCTGGACTATGCCGGCACGGTCGGCCGGGAGGCCCAGCTCCGGATTTTCCGCGAACAGCTCGACTGGGCCGAACGGCTCGGCAAACCGGTCGTGCTGCACTGCGTGAAGGCCTTCGAAGCGGTCATGCGCGAACTGGCTCCCCATGCACTGCGGGCGGTGATCTTCCACGGCTTCATCGGATCGTCCCAGCAGGCGGCCGAAGCCATAAAGAAGGGTTACTACCTCTCCTTCGGGGAGCGGACGTTCCGCTCACCCCGCACGGTCGAAGCCCTGCGGCGCACGCCGGTCGAAAACCTCTTCGCCGAAACGGACGAAAGCGACGTGCCGATCGAGGAGATTTACCGCCGGATCGCCCAAGCGAAAGACCTCGACCCTGAACTGTTGAAATGCGCGATATACCGCAATTACAGAGAGATATTCGAACGATGACTGACAACTGGCTCGAAAGAACGGAGCTCCTGCTGGGAGCGGAAAAACTCGAAAAACTGCGTGCGGCCCACGTGCTGGTCGTAGGATTGGGCGGCGTGGGCGCCTATGCCGCCGAGATGATCGTCCGGGCAGGCGTGGGGCGCATGACCGTCGCCGATGCCGACACGGTCAATCCGACCAATATCAACCGCCAGCTGGTGGCCCTCCACTCGACCGTCGGACGGCCCAAAGCCGAGGTGCTGGCCGAGCGGCTGCGGGACATCAACCCGACACTCGAACTCCACGTAGTCGATAAATACATCAAGGACGAAGAAACCGACCTGTTGCTCGACTCGGCACGGTTCGACTACGCGGTCGATGCGATCGACACCCTCTCGCCCAAGCTGGCGCTGATCCTGGGGGCGCTGAAACGCGGCATTCCCCTGGTCAGCTCGATGGGCGCCGGAGCCAAAACCGACCCCACCAAACTCGAAATCGCCGACATCTCGAAAACCCACCACTGCCCGCTGGCCCACATGCTGCGCAAACGGCTTCACAAAGCCGGAGTACGCAGCGGCTTCAAAGCCGTATTCTCCGCCGAACCGGTACGCGAAGGCGCGACGATCCTCTGCGAAGAACAGAACAAGAAATCCAACACGGGCACGATCTCCTACCTGCCCGCCCTCTTCGGCATAGGCTGCGCCTCGGTAGTCGTCCGGGGAGTGATCGGAGAGCTGTAAGCGGACCGCAACAGCCGTCCCGCGTACAAGAAAACCGCTCAAACGGCTGTCGGAACGGATTTATGACCATCCAGAAGCGGTTAGATCCGTTTTTCGAAATATTATTATCTTTGACATAGCCTCGGTTAAATAGGCTGCGCCTCGGAAAACGGGAACAATTCCCGTTTTCTCTCGGCTTTTAGTATCTTTGTTTTTAAGATATGAATCGGACAAACTCAACCAAGTTTGGCTTAGTGTCCATCTTTTCGTATCTTTGACTTCGTCTTAGATACTCCGCCTCGGCAAAATGCAAATAAAAATTGCTTTTGCGCTCGGCTTATTCGTATCTTTGCAAAACAGCGGCGAACGATGCGAACAAGCATAGCCGAGGCAGCTCCGTAATCCGCCGGTCACGACAGATGGACGATACAGTCCGCAAACGAGATCGCCCGTGTCCGGTCCGGAGACAAGCCCGCCGGCTGCGACGCGGAACCTACGACTGTTCCGTCGAGGCCCCGGCAATCCCGATCCGTACCGGAAACTGCGGAAACACCTCCGTTTCCCGTACCCGGTACCACCACGGATCCGCAGACAATGGTACAAAAAATGATGGTCTTATTCGGCGAGGCCCCTGCTTCGGCGGATGCACATACCGAAACAAGACCCGAAATAAAACCGCAACTATGAATATCGTATTTTTAGATGAGTACAGCCTGGGAGGAATCGACCTCTCCCGCATCAAGCAACTGGGAAATTATACCGGCTACGAAAAAACGACGCCCGGTGAAATAGCCGAGCGTTGTATCGACGCAGACATCGTCATCACCAACAAGGTCCCCCTGCGGGCCGAAGCTATCAAGGTGCTGCCGCAGCTCAAACTGATCTGCATCGCCGCTACCGGTATGAACAACGTCGATCTGGAAGCCGCCGCCGAACGCGGGATTGAGGTCCGCAACGCTGTCGGCTACTCCACCCATGCGGTGACGGAAACGACGATCGGTGCCGCCATCGCCCTGCTGCGGCAGAGCATCTACTACGACCGCTACGTCAAGAGCGGCGAATACGCCGCATCCGACGCTCCGTTCCATTTCGGACGGCCGCTCCACCAGCTCTACGGCAAACGCTGGGGTATCATCGGCCTGGGAGCCATCGGGCACAAGGTCGCCGAAGTCGCCGCAGCCCTCGGCTGCCAGATCGCCTATACTTCGACTTCGGGTGTCGAACGGCAGGAACCCTACCCCGCCATGCCGCTCGACGAACTGCTCCGCTGGTCGGACATCGTGTCGATCCACGCTCCCTTGAACGACCGCACGCGCGGCCTCGTCGGAGCCCGGGAATTGGCCCTGATGAAACCTTCGGCCCTATTGATCAACGTAGCCCGAGGTGGCATCGTCGATGAGCAGGCCCTCGCCGATGCGCTCGACAACAAGCGGCTGGCCGGTGCCGGAATCGATGTCTTCTCGCGCGAGCCGATGTCGCCGGACAACCCCCTGCTGCGTGTAACAGACCCCGACCGGTTGCTGCTCTCGCCCCACACGGCCTGGGCCCCGGTCGAAGCACTCGAAACATTGGTCGGCTGCATCGAACGGAATATCGAAACCTTTTTAGCCGAACAGCGATAGTAAGACGCCGCCGAAGCGACCGAATGAGA
>OHXM01000735.1_pt1 | contig 10500 bp, 6 predicted proteins | sample 1579901 | NCBI WGS metagenome assembly OHXM01 (sample SAMEA3882528, study PRJEB24775) | human gut metagenome | biome: human-associated habitat; feature: intestine environment; material: feces | place: Netherlands | collected 2009/2010
TGCTTGTTGTGATAGGCAGTGCAAACAAAAGCTATACAAAGAGAAATCCGTTTCCAATTGAATACAGAAAAAGACTTGTTGAAAACGTACTGCAGGAAGAGGATTTAAGCGGTGCAGATGTAAAGGTTATGACATTATCAGACTGGAGCATGGAGGATGCAGCCCGGTATGTAAAGGAATGGGGTTCTTTCTTCTATTACAACATAGCTAATGAAATTGGAGAGAAAAGCTTTACATTCTATTACAACGACGACCCGAAGATTGCGGAAAACTGGTTTACAGATGATATTTTAAAGAATGTGACCATCAGAAACATTGGCAGAAGCGATGTTGAGATTTCAAGTACAATGATCAGAGATTTGCTGTATAAGAAAGATTATGACAAAGTCAGGGATCTGGTTCCGCGATGGATGTGGAAGGATTTAAAGCAGCTTGGAAAAATCCTTATGGATGCAACAAATGATGATTATATGATGTAGGAGGAAATGATTATGGCAAAGAAAATTTTAGTAGTAGTGGACGCACAGAATGATTTTATTACAGGAGCTCTTGGAAACAAAGAGTGTGACGTGGCAACAAATGTTATTGCAGATGAAATCAGGTCAGGAAAATATGATGACGTGATATTCACAAGGGATACGCATGATGAAAACTATCTGAATACTCAGGAGGGAAGAAAGCTTCCGGTAGCTCACTGTATTAAAGGGACAAACGGATGGGAAGTAGACGCTCGTATTAAAGCTGCAATGAAGGAGAGTGGAGTTGACTGTGACGATATGACTTATATTGACAAGCCGACTTTTGGCAGCAAAGAGCTTGGTAGACTTCTTGCGGAATATGACAACAGCGATACAGAGATTTATTTCTGCGGATTCTGCACGGGAATATGCGTAATCAGCAACGTAGCGATTGCAAAGATGTTCTGTAAAGATGCAGAGGTGTCCGTGATAGAAAATGCCTGTGCCTGCGTAACGCCTGAAAGTCATAAGACAGCAATAGAAGCAATGAAGATGATCCAGGTAGGCATTAAGGGCACACCCTCATGTTAGCGCACATGAGGGTGTGCCCCCTGCTGCGTTCCCGGTCTCCCGGTTTTCGTAGTCATGCCATGACACTGAATTACGCAGTCTTTCCTGTATAAAGCTGATAATACTTTCCCTTCTTTGCAATCAGCTCATCATGACTTCCCCTTTCAATAATGCGTCCCTGCTCCAAAACCATAATGCAGTCGCTGTTTCTGACAGTAGAAAGCCTGTGTGCGATAACAAATGTAGTACGGCCATGCATGAGCTTATCCATGCCGTCCTGAACAATACGCTCGGTACGTGTATCAATTGAGCTTGTAGCCTCATCGAGGATGAGCACAGGAGGATCGGCGATAGCGGCACGCGCAATGGCTAGAAGCTGGCGCTGGCCCTGGCTTAGGTTTGCACCGTCACCTGTCAGTACAGTATTGTAGCCGTCAGGAAGCTGGCGGATAAACGTATCGGCGTTTGCCAGGCGGGCAGCTGCGTATACTTCATCATCTGTGGCATCAAGCTTGCCGTAGCGGATGTTTTCCATGACAGTAGCTGTGAAAAGGTGGGTATCCTGCAAAACAATGCCAAGCGATCTTCTCAGATCGTCTTTTTTGATCTTTCCAATATTGATCTCATCGTAACGGATCTTACCTTTCTGAATATCATAAAAACGGTTGATCAGATTGGTAATGGTTGTTTTTCCGGCTCCGGTGGAACCGACAAACGCGATCTTCTGACCCGGCTCCGCAAACAGTGATACATCGTGCAGAACGATTTTATCCGGGTTATAGCCGAAATCAACATGTTCGAATACCACACGGCCCTGCAGCTCGCGGTAATCCACAGATCCATCTGCCTGGTGCGTATGCTTCCATGCCCATTTTCCGGTACGCTCTTTCGTCTCGGTGAGTTTTCCGTTTTCTTCCTTAGCATTTACCAGTGTGACATAGCCCTCGTCAGTCTCAGGCGCTTCATCGAGCAGTGAGAAGATACGGTCACATCCGGCAAGTGCCATGATGATACTGTTGAACTGCTGGCTGACCTGCGAGATAGGCATGTTAAAGCTCTTGTTAAAGGTCAGAAAGCTCGCAAGCTTACCAAGGGTCAGACCGCCAAAGCCTGAAAGAGCCATAACACCGCCGGCAAGAGCGCAGAGCACGTAGCTTAGATTTCCAATCTGTGCGTTTACAGGACCGAGCATGTTGGAGTACATGTTGGCATTGTAGGCGCTTTCAAAGAGTTCATCGTTTATTTTGTCGAAGGCTTCAATATTTTCCTGCTCGTGGGTAAATACCTTGACTACCTTCTGGCCGTTGAGCATTTCCTCGATGAAGCCGTTAACCTTGCCGAGGTCGCGCTGCTGCGCAAGGAAATAGCGGCTGGAGAAGCCTGCAAATTTCTTTGTCACGACTGTTGTTACGATTACCATCACGATAGTTAGTACGGTGAGCGGAATATTTAATATGACCATTGAAACAAAAACGCTCACAACAGTGATAGCACTGTTAAGTATCTGCGGAAGACTCTGGCTGATGAGCTGGCGGAGTGTATCGATATCGTTTGTATAAATTGACATGATATCGCCGTGCGCATGTGAGTCAAAGTATCGGATTGGCAGATCCTGCATATGGGAAAAGAGCTCAACACGCAGGTTCTTAATGGTGCCCTGTGATACGTAGATCATTATTTTGCTGTATGCAAACGTACTGATGACGCCGATGCCGTAGAATACGGCGACCCTTCCCATTGCTGCAAGGAGTGGTCCGTAGTCGGGACTTCCTGTCTTAAGCAGTGGTACTATATAGTCATCAATCAAATTTTTGGTAAACATGGTTCCCTGCACATTTGCAAGTACACTGACAAAGATACATATCACAACAATTATGCAGGCAGGTAAATATTTCTTGAAAATAAATCCCATGAGGCGCGCAAAAAGCTTACCGGGATTTTTAATTTTGGGTTTTGGACCTCGTGGTCCTCTTGGTCCTGGCATCAGGCAGCACCTCCTTCATCAAAGTCTCCTCCGCCGTTTGTCTGGGAATCGTAAACATCGCGGTAGATTTCATTATTTTTAAGCAGATTTTCGTGAGTGTCAAAGCCGTCCACTTTTCCGTCATTCATCACGATGATACGGTCAGCATCCATGACTGATGAGATACGCTGTGCGATGATGAGCTTAGTGGTTCCCGGTATTGTTTTTGCGAGGGCAGCACGGATTTTTGAATCTGTTGCTGTATCTACAGCCGAGGTGCTGTCATCGAGTATGAGTATCCTTGGCTTTTTAAGCAGAGCTCTTGCGATACACAGACGCTGCTTCTGGCCACCGGATACGTTGGTTCCGCCCTGCTCTATGTAGGTGTTGTACTTGTCAGGGAAGGACTCGATAAAGTCATCGGCGCATGCCATTTTGCAGGCCTCAATACACTCATCTGTGGTAGCGTTTTTGTCACCCCAGCGCAGATTTTCGAGTATGGTGCCCGAGAAAAGCACGTTTTGCTGGAGCACGACAGCTACCTTGTTTCTGAGAGTGTCCATGTCGTACTCACGCACATCGTGGCCTCCGACGATTACAGAGCCGGTGTCTGTGTCGTAGAGACGGCTTATCAGGTTTACAAGGGAAGATTTCGAGCTTCCGGTTCCTCCTATGATGCCGATGGTCTCACCGGATTTTATGTCTAGATTTATATCTGACAGAACCGGAGTTTCAGCGGTGTCTGAATATCTGAAGGTTACATGCTTAAAGCTTATGCTTCCGTCAGGCACATCGTAAAGCGGCTCCTTTGGATTGTGCAGTGTGCTCTGCTCATTTAATACCTCGCTGATTCGTCTTGCAGATGCGAGTGAGAGTGAAATCATTACAAAAACCATGGAGAGCATCATGAGGTTCATCAGAATATTCATGCAATAGGTGAGAAGAGCCATCAGATCACCTGTAGTGAGAGAGCTGCTTACCACCATATGAGCTCCGAGCCAGCTTATTAACAGGATGCAGGCATACACTGTAAACTGCATGAGCGGAGAGTTGTATACCACAAGGCTTTCTGCCTTCACAAATACGTCGTAGATATTCTGTGCTGCCTTTGAAAAACGTTTCTTCTCATAATCCTCACGGACGTATGCCTTTACAACGCGGATAGCGGATACGTTTTCCTGTACGCTTTCATTCAGGTCATCATAGCGCTTGAAGGCTCTGTCGAAGTATTTCATGGCCGCCTTACTGATGAAAAGCAGTAAAGCTCCAAGCACAATGACAGCGATTAAGTATATTGTCGCAAGGCGAGGGCTGATGAAAAATGACATAGCCATCGCACATATTATGGATGCAGGGGCTCTCATAGCCATGCGAAGCAGCATCATGTAAGCATTCTGGATGTTGGTCACATCGGTTGTCATACGTGTGACAAGACTCGCGGATGAGAATCTGTCGATATTTGCAAAGGAAAAGGTCTGGATATTGCGAAACATTGCAGCACGCAGATTCTTTCCAAAGCCCATGGCGGCCTTTGCACCATATTTTGCACCGAGACATCCTGTCAAAAGACCAAACAGTGCTGCGACAATCATCCACACACCCATGATATAGATATGCCTTGTGTCGCCCATATTGACACCGTTGTCGATGATTGATGCCATGAGAAGAGGGATTATGGTATCCACAGCCACCTCAAGCAGCATGAAAACAGGTGTTGCAATTGAAGCCCATTTGTATTCCTTTATTTGGGCACCTAGTGTTTTTAACATATGTTTTGTCCTTTCTTCTTATATTTTATATTTGATTAAAACGAACTTCACACATTTATGGTAATGTGGTTAACTAAAAAAATACTTGCATTTAATTAGTTAGTGTGCTAACTATATTATAGATATAATTTTTTTATTGTCAAGAAAAATCTATGAAAGGATTTCAGATATGAAGGAGTTTACACCGGATAAATACTTAGGACACAAGATAAACCGCATCAGCAGGAGTATAGACAAATATTTTGACAGAAAAAGGTGCAGTAAAACAGAATGTATACCGCGAAGCCAGGGTATGATGATTGGATATATAATGGATAATCAGGGCCAAAATATATTTCAAAAGGATATCGAAGCAAAGTTTCATCTGTCAGGAGCTACAGTGACAAATATGCTTAAAAGTCTTGAAAAAAACGGATATATCGTGCGCACACCTATGGAAAATGATGCAAGGCTTAAGAGGATTGAGCTGACGCAAAAAGCACTGGACCACGAAAACAGGGTAAGGGAAAATATAATGGTAATAGAGGAAGCCATGCACGAAGGCTTTTCTAAGGAGGAGTTTAACATGATGCTTGGCTTTTTGGACAGAGTGATTGACAATATGGAAAAGCTTAACAAGTAACAAAATAATTACAGAGTTGAAAAAGTAGCATAAATATTGTGGTTTTTTTTGTGCAATAAGTCAAAATGCTACAAAATATTGTTGAGCGTATTGACATAGCAACAATATCTTGTATAATTTAGATTGTCATCAAAAGACAGATGCACAGATTTGTATTAAATAATATGGCATTTTATATGTAGCTATATCGTAATTGTTTGGTGAAAAGCCTGCTTTACATTGCAGGGCAGTGACATGAATTAATGATTACATCTCATTTATAGCTGCATATTTTGTGCCATTACACATGATAAAATACATATATATAGTATGCGTATTGAATAACAACACTATATATAGTACACTACATTATATGAAATATAGTATACAGAGAGGAGAAATTTACATGAAAATCATCAAGCGAAGCGGCAGTGAGGACATATTTGATGCAGCCAAAATTGTAGCTGCCATTAGAAAGGCAAACGATTCAGTGCTAGACTATGAGAAGCTTACTGCTGATCAGATTGAGGAAATTGCAAGCAACGTGGAGACTGCATGTGAGAACATGAAGCGCTCTCCAAGCGTTGAGGAGATACAGGATATGGTGGAGAACCAGCTCATGAACAAGCGTGCCTTTACCGTAGCCAGAAACTACATTACTTACAGATATAAGAGAGCCATCGTCCGTAAGTCAAACTCTACGGACCAGCAGATTCTTAGCCTTCTTGAGTGCAATAACGAGGAGGTAAAGCAGGAAAACTCCAACAAGAATCCTACTGTAAACAGCGTGCAGCGTGACTACATGGCAGGTGAGGTGAGCAAGGATATCACACGCCGTTTCCTGCTTCCTGAGGATATAGTGGAGGCTCATGAGAAGGGGCTTATCCATTTCCACGATGCAGATTATTTTGCACAGCATATGCACAACTGCTGTCTTGTAAACCTTGAGGACATGCTTCAGAACGGCACAGTAATCAGTGAGACTATGATTGACACACCAAAGAGCTTTTCAACAGCCTGCAACATTGCTACACAGGCTATCGCACAGATTGCCAGCTCACAGTATGGTGGACAGAGTATCTCGCTTGCACATCTGGCACCATTTGTACAGGTCAGTCGTGAGAAGTTCAGAAAGCAGGTGCAAAAAGAATTCGAGAGCGTAGGTCTTGATTTGGATGAAGAAAAAATTAACGAGGTAGCAGAGCTTCGTGTCAAGGAAGAAATCAACCGCGGTGTGCAGATGATTCAGTATCAGGTCATCACACTCATGACTACAAATGGACAGGCACCGTTTATCACAGTATTCATGTACCTGAATGAGGTATCCGATCCGCAGACAAAGGCAGATCTTGCCGCAATCATTGAGGAGATGCTGCACCAGAGAATAAAGGGCGTAAAGAACGAAAAGGGTGTATATATCACACCGGCATTCCCTAAGCTCATATATGTGCTTGAGGATGATAATATCACAGAGGATTCAAAGTACTGGAATCTCACAGTGCTTGCGGCACAGTGTTCTGCAAAGAGAATGGTGCCTGACTATATTTCAGAGAAAGTCATGAAGGAGCTTAAGGACGGAGATGTGTATACATGCATGGGCTGCCGTTCATTCCTCACAGTGGACAGATGCTCACAGACAGCAGGCAATGTGGCACATGCCAAGAACTTTGATCCAAACAAGCGTAAATACTATGGTCGTTTCAACCAGGGTGTAGTCACCTTAAATCTCGTTGATGTGGCATGCTCATCAGAAAAGGATGAGGAAAAATTCTGGAAGATACTTGATGAGAGACTTGAGCTGTGTCACAGGGCACTTATGTGCAGACATAAGAGGCTTCTTGGTACCAAATCCGATGTAGCACCGATTCTCTGGCAGAACGGAGCACTTGCACGTCTGAAAAAGGGAGAGGTTATAGACCCATTATTATTTAACGGATACTCAACAATCTCACTCGGCTATGCAGGACTTTGTGAGTGTGTACGCTATATGAAGGGAGTATCACACACAGAGCCAAAAGAGGGAACACCGTTTGCACTTAAGGTAATGCAGCGCTTAAACGATGCATGTGAGCAGTGGAAAAAGGAGTCAAACATCGATTTCAGTATATATGGCACACCGCTTGAGTCTACCACCTATAAGTTCGCGAAGTGCTTACAGAAGCGCTTTGGTATCATAAAGGGTGTTACCGACAAGAACTATATTACAAACAGCTACCATGTGCATGTAACAGAGCAGATTAATGCATTTGACAAGCTAAAGTTTGAGTCCCAGTTCCAGAAGCTGTCTCCGGGTGGCGCTATCAGCTACGTGGAGGTACCAAACATGCAGGACAATATCCCTGCAGTGCTTTCAGTAATGCAGTACATTTACGACAATATCATGTACGCAGAGCTGAATACAAAGAGCGACTATTGCCAGGTATGCGGCTACGACGGAGAAATCAAAATCGTAGAGGAAGAGGGCTCAGGCAAGCTTATCTGGGAGTGCCCACACTGTGGCAATCGTGACCAGAACAAGATGAGTGTAGCCCGCCGTACATGCGGCTATATCGGCACACAGTTCTGGAATCAGGGAAGAACCCAGGAGATTAAAGAGCGAGTGCTTCATCTGTAGAAGTTAAAGGAATTGTATTTGAGACAGACCATTCTAAAAGCACAACATAAAGCATAAGAAAAATAAAACCGTCGTACCGGGCCGTAAATGGCAGGGTACGACGGTTTTACTTATGTTTTTAAATGATTAATTATTTCAATTACTCATCAAATTTTTGAGCCTTATCGAAGAGCTCATAAACCTCTTTTGAAGGCTCCTTTGTGCAAAATGTCACAACAACGGCTGCGATAAGTCCTAAAACAAATCCCGGCAGCAGCTCGTAGATTCCGGTTGATGTGAGGAATGCATACCACAATATATCAACGGCAGCACCTGTTATGATTCCTGCAACAGCACCCTTGAAGTTAAAGCGCTTCCAAAAGAGGCTGAGCATGATTGCAGGTCCAAAGGCAGCTCCAAAGATACCCCATGCATTGGAAACAAGTGCCATGATAGAGCCGGCATTAGGGTTTGAAGCGATGATGAGTGCTGCAACAGCGATTCCAAGAACTACAATACGGCCGGTCCACATCATCTCTTTGTCACTTGCCTTACCTTTTCTGATGACAGGCTTGTACACATCACTCGAGAATGCAGATGAAGCAGCAAGCAGCTGGCTGTCTGCGGTACTCATGGAAGCAGCAAGCACTGCTGAGAGCAGTATACCTGAGATAACACCCGGGAAAATCTTTCTTACAATCTGGATGAAAACAAGAGAGTTTTCATTGATTGATTCGTCAAAGCCAAGGAAAAGTCTTCCGATTACTCCGATTAAGGTTGCAAAAAATACAATAAGCAGAGTCCATGTGATTCCGATTTTTGCTGATTTTTTCAAATCCTTCTGTGATTTGATGGACATGAATCTGATAATGATATGTGGCATACCAAAGTAACCAAGTCCCCATGCCAGTCCTGACACGATATCCTGCCAGCTTGAGAATGGATTTAAGTAACCGCCCGGGAGTGATGACATGGATGATGTATCAAGCATAAATGCTGCAAAAATCGGTGCTATAAACATAGAACCAAGCACGAGCATGCCCTGGAAAAAATCGGTCCAGCATACAGCCGAGAAGCCGCCGAGGAAGGTATAGCCTACGATGACAACTGCTGCAAGATACATGGCAATCTGTGGATCCATTCCTATTACAGTGTGGAAAAGAGTACCACATGCCTTTACGCTTGATGCCGCATAAATAGTGTATGCAACCAAAAACACAATTGCACATATCACCTGCAGTGCAAGTGATTTGGACAGGAATCTGTTGGTCAGATACTGCGGAATGGTGATTGAGTCGTTTGCTACAATCGAGAATTTTCTCAGTCTCGGTGCTTCAAGCAGCCAGCTTATAGTGTAGCCGATTGCAAGTCCTACAGGAATCCATACCTGACCTAAGCCCAGTGCATAGATAGAAGTAGGAAGTCCCATGAGTACCCATGCACTCATGTCTGAGGCTCCGGCTGACAGCGCCGCAACCCATGGTCCCATCTCACGTCCGCCGAGGAAGTAGGTCTTTTCTCCGCCGTTTCTGTTTTTCACGAAGAAGAAGATACCGATACCCAGCATGCACAGCAGATAGACGATAAATACAATAATTTCTGATGTTTTCATTTGTAGTACCTCTTTAATAGTTTATTTAGTAACCATGCTACCACGTTAGCGTGATAAAGGCAAGAAAAACTTTCTCTTGACGAATACCCTGCGTTGACATATCATAGTATATAAGTGAAAGGGAGTAGCCGGCACAAGAGTGCTTACTTATCCGTCAGTACGATTGCTCATACATATCATACATATATGACAGCAATCCGGAGAGTGATTAAATGGCGAGACTTTTGTTGTTTTATACAGCAGAAGTGTCGCCTTTTTTGTATATAAAAGCCTTCTGCTGATAAGACATAGATGTATCTATCAATTAATCAGGCATCCTTAAAAAGGACAGCAGAAGGAGGAAAATTATGATTTTTGTAGCAATTTTACTGCTTATAGCAGGCTTTGTAGCACTGGTGAAGGGCGCGGATGTGTTTGTGGATGGAGCGGCGGCGCTCGCCGGGAAATTTGGTATTCCGCAGCTTGTGATTGGACTGACGATTGTGGCGATGGGTACGTCGCTGCCGGAGGCGGCAGTCAGCATCACTGCAGGAATAAAGGGTAATGCGGGGATTACAGTCGGCAATATAGTCGGCAGCAATATACTAAATATCCTTATAATCCTGGGAGTGACGGCACTCATCACAAATGTAGCCATACAAAAAACCACCTTCAAATACGAGATACCGTACATGCTTCTTATCACAGCGGTGCTTCTCGTGATGGGAATGACAGGCAATGAAATTACATTCATTGAGGGTGTTATACTGTGGATTTTATTTATTGCATATCTGCTTTATTTGTATATTCTGGCAAAAAAGGGCAATGACAGCGGTGATGAGCAGTCGGTAAAGCTATATCCGGTATGGAAATGTCTGCTCTTTATTGTGCTGGGCGGTGTGTGCGTCGTAATTGGAAGCCAGCTTGTCGTAAACGGTGCCACGACCATAGCAAG
>OHXM01000740.1_pt1 | contig 10434 bp, 7 predicted proteins | sample 1579901 | NCBI WGS metagenome assembly OHXM01 (sample SAMEA3882528, study PRJEB24775) | human gut metagenome | biome: human-associated habitat; feature: intestine environment; material: feces | place: Netherlands | collected 2009/2010
TTCAAAGCTTGTTTTTGAATTAGTTAACAAAATGAATTAATGCAAAACTACTCAAAAAAAATGAGTGAAAAAAGAGTTTATACTTTTGGTAACGGGCAGGCTGAGGGCAATGCCCAGATGAGAGAAAGACTTGGTGGCAAAGGTGCTAATCTCGCCGAAATGAATCTTATCGGTATACCTGTACCTCCCGGTTTTACCATTGCAACAGATGTTTGCAACGAATACTATGAAGTGGGGCAAGAGAAAATCGTAGAAATACTTCAAGCTGAGGTCAATGCTGCGGTGGCCCATGTAGAAAACTTGATGAACAGTAAGTTCGGAAGCACTGAGAATCCGCTGCTAGTCTCGGTTCGTTCCGGTGCCCGGGCTTCCATGCCGGGTATGATGGATACCATTCTTAACTTAGGTTTGAATGATGAAGTAGCCGAAGGAATGGTACGTAAGACGGGTAATCCTCATTTCGTGTACGATTCTTACCGCCGCTTTGTTCAGATGTACGGCGACGTGGTGCTGGGAATGAAACCGGTGAATAAGGAAGATATCGATCCGTTCGAAGCCATCATAGACGAGGTGAAAGCCATTCGCGGGATAGAGTTGGACAAGGATTTGTCGGTGGATGAGTTGAAAGATTTGGTGGCCCGTTTCAAGAAAGCCATCAAGGAACAGACCGGGAATGACTTCCCTACCGACCCGATGGAGCAACTCTGGGGAGCCATCTGCGCCGTATTCCGCAGTTGGATGAACGAACGTGCTATTTTGTATCGTAAGATGGAGGGAATTCCTGACGAATGGGGTACTGCCGTAAGCGTTCAGGCTATGGTATTCGGTAATATGGGCGAGAGCTCTGCTACGGGTGTTTGCTTCAGCCGCGATGCTGCTACCGGTGAGGACCTTTTCAATGGCGAGTATTTGATTAATGCACAAGGTGAAGACGTGGTTGCCGGTATCCGTACTCCGCAACAGATTACAAAAATCGGTTCTCAACGTTGGGCTGAATTAGCCGGTGTAAGCGAAGAAGAACGTGTCAGCAAATATCCTTCCATGGAGGAGGCTATGCCGGAAATCTATAAGGAACTGGATGCTTTGCAGACAAAACTCGAAAATCACTACCGTGATATGCAGGATATGGAGTTTACAGTACAAGAGGGTAAACTCTGGTTCCTCCAGACCCGTAACGGTAAGCGTACCGGAGCCGCTATGGTGAAGATTGCCATGGACTTGCTCCATCAAGGTATGATTGACGAAAAGACTGCATTGATGCGTTGTGAGCCCAATAAGTTGGACGAACTGCTCCACCCGGTATTTGATAAGACAGCTCTGAAACAAGCTAAGGTGTTGACTCGTGGTCTTCCCGCTTCTCCGGGTGCCGCTACGGGACAAATCGTATTCTTTGCCGATGATGCTGCCGAATGGCATGCTGCCGGCAAGCGTGTGGTGATGGTACGTATCGAGACTTCTCCGGAAGATTTGGCAGGTATGGCAGTTGCCGAAGGTATCCTGACTGCCCGCGGTGGTATGACTTCGCATGCGGCAGTGGTTGCTCGTGGTATGGGTAAGTGCTGTGTGTCTGGTGCAGGTGCCTTGAACATCGACTACAAGGCGCGTACAGTGGAAGTGGATGGTGTACTGTTGAAAGAAGGTGACTATATCTCCTTGAACGGAAGCACCGGTGAAGTATATAAAGACAAGGTGGAGACAAAAGCAGCTGAGCTGTCCGGTGACTTTGCGGAACTGATGGATTTGGCAGACAAATATACGAAGCTGCAGGTTCGTACCAATGCGGATACTCCTCATGATGCCGCAGTAGCACGTAATTTTGGCGCTGTGGGTATCGGTCTTTGCCGTACGGAACACATGTTCTTTGAAGGCGAGAAGATTAAAGCCATGCGCGAGATGATTCTGGCAGAAAATGCAGAAGGGCGCCGCAAGGCTTTGGCTAAGATTCTTCCCTACCAGCAAGCTGACTTCAAGGGAATTTTCAAGGCAATGGAAGGCTGTCCGGTGACGGTGCGTCTGCTTGATCCTCCTTTGCATGAGTTTGTTCCCCATGACCTGAAGGGACAGCAGGAAATGGCAGATACGATGGGCGTGAGCCTCCAGTATATCCAGCAACGTGTTGAGGCACTTTGTGAGCATAATCCGATGTTGGGTCATCGTGGTTGCCGTTTGGGAAATACATATCCTGAAATTACACAGATGCAGACGCGTGCCATCCTGGGTGCTGCTTTGGAATTGAAGAAGGAAGGTGTTGAAACCCATCCTGAAATCATGGTGCCTCTGACCGGTATCTTGTATGAGTTCAAGCAGCAGGAAGAAGTGATTCGTGCTGAGGCTGCCCAGTTGTTTGAAGAAGTGGGTGACAGCATCGACTTCAAGGTAGGTACAATGATTGAGATTCCGCGTGCCGCCTTGACTGCCGACCGCATTGCTTCCTCTGCCGAGTTCTTCTCATTTGGTACGAACGACTTGACTCAGATGACATTTGGTTATTCACGCGACGATATCGCTTCCTTCCTCCCGATTTATCTGGAGAAGAAGATTCTGAAAGTAGACCCGTTCCAGGTACTCGACCAGAATGGTGTAGGACAGTTGGTGCGCATGGCTACTGAAAAGGGACGTGCTATCCGTCCGGATTTGAAGTGCGGTATCTGCGGCGAACATGGCGGTGAGCCTTCTTCTGTGAAGTTCTGCCACAAAGTTGGCTTGAATTATGTCAGCTGTTCTCCGTTCCGTGTGCCTATTGCACGTCTGGCTGCGGCGCAGGCTGCGATAGAGGATACTCTCTAAGACTGGAAGCCCTCAGGCAGAATAGCAATTAAGATTTGTATCAGGCTGTAATCTACCGATTTACGCGGTAATTACAGCCTGAGTTGCGTTAAGACAGTTCGTGCAGTTGACATCAAAAAATGAGCCAAATGAGCGTATTTGTTTTACTCTATGTTTACCCCAAAAATCATCATGTTTACCCCTGTTTACCCCAAAGAATTTCTTGTATTTATCTAAAAAGGAAATAGGTATGACAACATTTAAAGCAACGGTAAAAAAGCCGAGAAGCGATGGCTTTTACACAGTTTACATCAGGATTACGCACCAGCGCAAATCCAGTTATATTAAAACAAATAAAATTGTAGACGCTGCTCATATTACGAAAGGTGGTGATCTCACTGACCCTGTTGTAAATGAGTATTGCGCTATGCTTATCAGGCAATATACGGACCGCTTGAACCGCGTGAATGCGACTTGTTGGGAAATAAAGGAAGTAATAGAGTTCTTGTTGAAAGACGATGAAGAAGCGTGCTTCAGCGATTACGCGCGAAAGTTCATAGACAGGATGGAAGCGGATGGACACGAACGCAATGCAAAGAATTACAGACTTGCGGTAAACCATTTAGAACGCTTCATGGGGACAACCCGACTTCTGTTTAGCAACTTGTCATCTTCTGCAATAAATCTTTGGATAGAGAGTCTGTCAAAAACAAACCGAGCCAAAGAAATGTACCCTACATGTGTACGACAAATTTTCAAAAAAGCTATAGTCGAGCTAAATGATGAAGAGCGTGGTGTTATACGCATAAAGTTCAATCCTTGGCTTAAAGTGGCAATTCCCAAATCTGACAATACAATGAAACGTGCCATCAGTGCGGAAGCCTGCCGTGAGTTCTTCAACCGTCCTCTTCCAAAAACAAAGATGCTGTCTCCCCTTCCGGAACTTGGCCGGGATGTAGCACTTCTATCACTGTGTATCGGTGGTATCAACACCGTTGACCTTTACGAACTCAAAAAGAAGGATTACAACAATGGCATTATCGGCTATAAAAGGGCAAAGACACGTCACAGCCGCAGAGACGAGGCATATATGGAAATGAGAATAGAGCCATTTATCCAAGAGACCTTTAATAAGTATCTCTCCAAAGATGAGGATGATGAGTACCTGTTCGTATTCCACAGCCGTTACAGCAATTCCGACAGTTTCAATGCTAACGTAAATATCGGAATACGCAAGATATGCGCCGACATGGGCATGAAAAAGGAGGACTACTACTGCTATTATACGTTCAGGCATACGTGGGCAACCATTGCCCAAAACGATTGTGATGCAAACCTTTATGAAGTTGCATTTGGCATGAATCACAGTCATGGGTTCAATGTAACAAGAGGCTACTTAAAACTGGACTTTACTCCTGCGTGGGAACTTAATGCCAAGATTATTGATTTCATTTTCTTCAGCAATAAGAAGAGTAAACAAGGCAAAGCTCGTGACCTTGAGGCTCCAGAGGAAAAACTTTTCCGCATTTCAAAAAAGATGATGATATACGGACGCGCTTATTTCAAAGGAGATGTTGTTGGTGAACTAACAGATATCGGTTTTAGTAACGTTGACGAAGTTATCTCCGAACTAGTCAAACAGCTACCCAAAGATATTCCTATCGGTTGTACAGTCCAGTTCAGACTTAAAAATTGTGATAGTCAAAGAGAGGTTGTCTATGAAAGAAGCAAAGGCAAAGGATTTTAGCCTGCTTGTCAGTTAGGTAAACACCTGACATGAGGGAAGAACACCTTTCCACCCGACTACAACACGAAGCCGTACCTGCCCGTCCGAGACAGGTGCGGCTTTGCTGCTTCACCCTTATCTTGAATCCGGCGGACGGTTGACACAACACCGCCCCAGGAAGATGCCGACCAACAGCAGTAATCCCTTCCATACAAGGACGCACACCTTCTTAACCAGCCATCCAGCAAGCCGAAGCACGTTTCTTGCCAGACATAATACCAACCGTAGCAGAAGCGAAAGCACGATGATGACAGGCACCAGGTATATTATCAGTAACAGTTCAAACATACACTCAAATTTAAGTGAAACCATAAGCCATACGAGGCTATTTCCCACCATAAATATACTAAAAATCAGCGAGATATGAAAATATTCCGGCAACTTTATCCTGACAAAATCATTGATTGACAGACGATTACCCATTGTACTTACATATCAAGATAGCTTTATATCCATAACTTGGGAGATACGGGTAAAAGTGCCTGTATTTCCAAAATCCGAAGTCGTCAGGTGCAAATAACTCGTTTTCTCAGTTCTGATGAATGGCTATAAAGTAATGTCAAGGTCGTCTTAGCCTTGGTCGGCCATTACATTACTACATTATCTCATCATGCTGATACATCAAAATCATTACTAACTTGAAAATCATATATCCGTGTTTCCCTTTTCCCTCCTGTTGTCAATCAGGCGGATAATGTTTCCGATAGTTCATGGATGGATGAACCGACATAACCGACCACTTGAAACCAAAGTAAGCCCCATTTCGCACCTTGGATTACAAGATAACTGGATGACCCGATACACACAGACCAAGATAAATCTTGTCCGACACACCCGGCAATCGGATGTCCTTGATACCACGGTCAAAATGGTACGCTCCTTGAAGAATAGTGTTGTGCATTTTGTACGGAAGCCACTTTCCACGGTAATTTTGGTGCAAAAAAGAACCCGGGATGACATTGCCCTGCGTTGCAGGATTCTCCAAGCAAGTTGTACTTTTGTGGCCACAAAACTCCGTTTGTTTCCCCAAAAGTGACTTGCCGGATGCCCTGCATCGGAGCGGCACCGCCGCTGTTTCGCCCTGCGAAATAATGTAAGACAATCCCTGTTACAAAGCACCGAAGTATGAAGGAACAAAGGAACAAGTACATCAAGGTAAGGATGACCCCGGAAGAAGTCCGGGCGTTCAAGGAGAAATCGGCTGAATACAAGACCGTAAGCCATTACGTGCGCAAGGCACTCGAAGAGTATTCAAACGTAAGCGTCAGGCGGCAGCTTGAACTCATGCAGGAACTCGGTTCGTTTTACCGCAGATACCAAAGCGAACTGTCCCATATCGGTGGAAACCTCAACCAGGCGGTAAAGCGTGCCAACGAGCTGACGGTTGCCGGGTTGCTGCCGCCAAGCTATATCCAAGAAGTCCTGTTTCCGGTCATCCGGGACACACAGAACATAGTCAACGGGATAAAGAGGCAGCTTGACACCCTCACACAGAGAATAGGCAGACCTTAGGACAACATATATTAACCCAGATAACTCCACCCCAAGATGATAGCGACCATATTACCCGGAAGCGCGGACTTTCATGCCGTGGGTTACAACGAGCACAAGGTGTCGAAAGGGCTTGCCCGGCTCATCGAGATGCGGAACTTCGGGACGGTCGGCCTGGCAGACAGACCCACTACAGAAGAACTTACCGGCTATCTTAAAAAATACAGTTCCACCAATAACCGCATCCGAAAACCCCAATTCCATGTGGCCGTCAGCTGCAAAGGCCGTGAGATGACGGAATCCGAGCTGCTGGACTTCGCGCACCGTTATCTCAAGGAAATGGGATATGCCGAACCCGGACAACCGTGGCTCATCTACGCCCACCATGACACCGACAACACTCACCTGCATATCATCACCTCACGGGTCGCCCCCGACGGCAGGAAGATAGCACACAGCCACGAGCGCAGGCGTTCCCAGGAAGTCATAGACCGTATTCTTGGCACGGACAGGCAGAAGAAGACCGCCGACGACATTGAAGCGGCCAGGCAATATACCTTTTCTTCTTTTGCCCAGTTCAAGGCAATCATGGTTTCCATGGGATATGAGGTATATCAGAAAGAAGGGATAGTATTCATCAAGCATGGCGGCAAGGTGCAGCGGCAAATCTCCTTATCCGAAATTAAAGCACTTTTCAAAAGCGGCTACAGGGAACGCGCCCGTTGCCGCCAGCTGCGGAGCATCCTCAAAAAATACCGGGACGTGAGCGGCGGCAAGGAAGAGCTGCAGAAAGAGCTGAAGGAGAAGTTCGGCATCGACCTCGTGTTCTTCGGCAGGAAGGATGCGCCCTACGGCTACATGATTGTCGACCACGCCCACCGTACCGTCATCAACGGGGCAAGGGTGCTGGCCACGGAACAGCTTCTGGACTTCGCCACCCCGGAACAACGCTTCGCACGCATAGAGGACTACATAGACCGGCTGCTCACCCTCAACCCGAAAATCACGCAGGGCGAGATTTTCCAGAAGCTGAGGAAGCAGCGTGCCTATATCAAGAATGGCGTCATCCACTTTGACGGACAGACACGCCCGTTAAAGCCGTTCATGGCGGAAGCCATCGACCGGAACAACCGCATCCGTTTCATCGAGATGTTCCACCCGGCCACAGAAGCTGAACGCGATCTGCTCTGCAAAATCTTCAAGGTGAACCGTCCTGATCTGGTGGACCTGTCAGGCGAAAGGCCGCAGTCCCATGCGGATGCCGTCAGCCGCCTGCATGAAATCTTCAATGACGAGAACGTCTTTTCCGTGAAAAGTGCCCTTCATGAGGAAGGCTTCATCATCCGCGAGGAAGCGGGCGCGGCATATGCCGTCAACTTTAAAAGACACATCGTGATAGACCTTGCGGCGGAAGGGCTTGACACGGAACGGCTGAAACCCCGGCCACGGAAGCAACAGGCCAAGCAGACACATTCCACCGGAAACGGCGGAAAGAAGATACACATACACGGACTGAAGGATTCCGGTGCCGGAAGCCATGCCGAAAAGCGTGAGTGGGAAGTCGGCGGCAAGGGAGGCTACGATGACATTGACGACGGACGCAACCTTAAACGGTAGACCATGAGGAAAAAACGGAGACTCCCTTTTGTCACCTGTCTGGCCGCATAAGCCGTCATACCTTTTAATCCGCTGCATAAAATACTTCGGTCAGGCTGACCTGAAGCACAAAAGTGTTGTGCATTTCGTTACCGTCCTATCCGGTGCATACTTTTGCACCGAACCAAACGACCGTGGACAAAATGATACAGACACCCGTCATCGTGACATTCGCCAACCAGAAAGGGGGAGTCGGCAAGACGACCCTCTGCGTCACCTTCGCCAACTACCTTGTGACGAAGGGCGTGCGTGCCGTGGTCGTCGACTGCGATTTCCAGCACTCCATCATGAAGTGCCGCAAGGCCGACATCAAGAAATACGGCGAGGAAGCCGTACCCTACGACGTGCTGGCCTACGAGGCCAACGACAAGCAGGCCATGACCGCGCTCATGGAGAAGCTGCACAACGACCCCAGCATAGACGTGGTGCTCATGGACTCGCCCGGCAGCCTGAAGGCGGAGGGGCTGATACCCATGTTCGTCAACTCGGACATCATCGTCGTACCGTTCCATTACGACCTGGTGACCGTCCCCTCCACCGCGAGCTTCCTCCTGTTCATCGACCGTCTGCGCAAGGCCGTGGGCGGACGGATGAAAGCCCGGCTCTTCATCGTCCCCAACCTCCATGACGGACGGGTGGGCAAACGCTCCGAGCTGGAACTGTGGGAGAACACGGGGAAGACCTTCGCCAACTACGGGCTGGTGACGGACAAGATTCCCAAGCGGGCCGACATGGAACGTTTCAGCACGGTGGCGGAACTGGATATGCAGGCCGGCATCGTCAGTCCGGTGTTCGACAAAATATACGCCGGAATTTTCGTTGACGGCACCCCAAAAGACATAAACCATCAATGACCATAGCGTAATGAACAAGGAATTACAAATAGACGACCTCACCAGAGGCATCAATGACGACGAACCTGCATTCAAGGGAGAAGGACAAGCGGAGCAAGGCACCGCACATCCCGGTGACAAGTGCTGGCAGGACTTCATGGCCTACCTTGAAGCGCCGACGGACGGGAACGGCAAGGCAGACCGTCTGGTATGCAAACTCGACCGCGACCTGGCCGACCGCCGCATCTTCCCGGCTATCGACCCCGTTGCCTCCGGTACGCGTAACGAGGACCTGTTGGTCGACGAGCAGATGCGTCCGTTTGTCTTTGGTCTACGTCGCATTCTTGCTGGCATGAACAACACCGAGCGCGCGGCCGCATCGTTTATCAAGGGTCTAAAGGGCACCAACACCAACCAGGAGTTCCTGGTGCGTTCGGCCAAAAAGCACAGCGACTACGAGCAGACGTTCTAGGTTGTCATCCACGCGCAGCGATAGTCATCAATGCGATAAAGGGTCGGGGCTTTGAGCCTCGGCCCTTTTCTATATCGCCGCTTCGCACTTATTTTTGACCATAAGACTTGCAAGCAGCAGGCTTCCCGTTTCAATCCGACATCGTCGCTTGCAATCGACAGGGCGGTTTCGCATAATAGCTTTTAAGCTTCGCGACGGAAAACGCAGATGAAACGAACCATATACCGTTGCTTTGGGGCATAGCCCCGCTTCATCTTCTCTCGCGCAGCCAACTGAATGATGCGATTTGGGTGCTGGAAGATGGGGAGAGCTCATGGCTTCTTCTGATGCAACACAACGAGCAGTCCTTGCCGGACTTTCGTGCGGGATCGGCCTTGCCGCTCCCGTGGTTATGTATGCCGCGACGCTGCCGTTTTCGTCGGTGAACGAGACGGTCGTGGCGGGTGCGGTTCCCTTCGCCGTGGGTGCGGTGGCGGGCGTGGGTATCTATGCCGCCTCGCTGGGTATCTCCGAGTACCGTGCGCAGCGTGAAGAGCGTCTGTTCCAGCCCGATGCCATGGGCGGTGCCGCCAATCTCAATCAGCATCAAAGCGAGTTCAAGACCGCCTCGATTCCAGCCCAGCAGCAGGATGCGACTCCTTACGCTGCGACTTCTGCTTCTCAGGCTCAGGCGGAGCAGTCTACCTCGGCATTCCTTTCCGGCCTGACCGGTGCGTTCCAGCGCCGTCACGCCGATGATGGTGTCCCTACCATCGCTCGAGCCGCAGATGCTATGGACGAGGACGAGGCTTGGTCCATGATCGACAGTATGCTCGACGACGATTCGCCGGTGAGCTGCGACCCTGCACACTCGCGCGACGTCTATCAAGTCGCCATCGACGAGCTCACCAACGGCGGGCAGACCGGCTCCTTCAATCGCGACGACATCGCCGCCGCGGCACGCGCCGTGTCTGGCTCCCAGGCCGCCCCTGCGGGCAGCACGGCGGCTTTCGTGGCACTCGTTGCCAACGCGGCAGCCAATAACGCCTACAACGCTACCTCGGCGGACGCGAACGCTTCTGCCGACAATTCGTACGTTGATGAAGCCATGACTGCGGACGAGGAGGCCGTTGCCGCCCGCCGTGCCGCCGAAAGCTCGCTGTGGGGCGCTCCTGCCCAGCAGCAGGCGGCTGAGGCTGCGCCGTACAATGCAAACCTCGCCAGCATGCCTATCATCTCCGGTGCCGCGGACATCGATCTCGATGAGCCTGCGGCCATCACCGCATCGATTGATGTCCAAGATCGCATCGACACCGGCGACCTTCCGGACGCCTCGCTCGAGGTTGATGTTCCCATGGCCGATTACTCGGGCCACGAGGACATGTGGGCCGCCGCCACCGCGATTCTGGATGAGATTGACGAGCCTGCTCCTGTTGCAGCCCCCGCTCCCG
>OHXM01000758.1_pt1 | contig 10267 bp, 9 predicted proteins | sample 1579901 | NCBI WGS metagenome assembly OHXM01 (sample SAMEA3882528, study PRJEB24775) | human gut metagenome | biome: human-associated habitat; feature: intestine environment; material: feces | place: Netherlands | collected 2009/2010
TCCGTTTCATCGTCAAACGCCTCATTTCCGTCGCTCTCCATTGCCGAGAGAAGAGTGTCTTCGGTAAATGCTTTGGGAGGGCTTGTAAAATGCTCGGATACACTGGATACGACATTTTGAAGGATGTCGCCCTCCGTTACTTCGGGAAGCACGGTTTCCGGCTCTTCTTTCTCCTTGCTTTTGAGCGTTGCCTTGAACCGCAGCTCAATGCCTTTCCATCCGTCCTGCACAACGGTTTTCCCTTTGGCCGTAAACAGAGAGCCTTCACAGGAAACCGTCATGGTGGTCTCATCGTAGATGTGTTTTTCTCCGGTGGCACAAATCAGGCGTGTAGCAACCAGACGAAGAATTTTCTGCTCCGACTCCGGCAGCTCTGCAATGTCCAGCTTCTCCACCTGAACCGTGGGAAGGATGGCATGGTGATCCGTAACCTTTGCGTTATTGCTGATACGGTCAATGTCGGGAGTATACGCAACGCCATCAAACAGAGGCAGTTTTCGGCAAAGGATGCTGATAACCTGTCGGACTGTCCCTTCCATGTCATCGGTGATGAACTGGCTGTCAGTTCGCGGATAGGTCAGCAGCTTCTTTTCATAGAGGGACTGAACCAAATCAAGGGTCTGCTGGGCGGTAAACGAGAAATAGCGGTTTGCTTCCCGCTGCAAGGTAGTGAGGTCATAGAGTTTCGGTGGGTTTACTGTCTTTCGCTCCTTCTTGAGAGAAGAAACGGAGGCTTGCTTTTTATCGCAAGCCTCCGCAATCCTCTTTGCCTCTTCTTCGGTTTTGAGCTTTTCCAAGCTGGCTTTCAGGCTATCCTTCTGAATATGGACATTGAAATACTTCTCTTTGCGGAAAGTGGTAATCTTTCCGTCGCGCTCGACCAGCATGGCAAGCGTAGGGGTCTGGACACGCCCAACCACCAGCTTTTTGTGATACAGAGTGGAAAAAAGCCTCGTCCCATTGATTCCGACAATCCAGTCTGCCTTTGAGCGGCTGAGCGCCGCTTCATAAAGCCGGTCAAACTCTGAGCTGTCCCGGAGATGCTGGAAGCCGTCCCGGATCGCGCTGTCTTCAAGGGAACTGATCCACAGTCGCTTAAAGGGCTTTCTGCATCCGGCTTTCTGATAGACCAGACGGAATATCAGCTCACCCTCACGCCCAGCATCCGTCGCGCACACAAGCTCGGTGACACGCTTGTCCTTCATGAGAGCAGACAGCACTTTGAATTGCTGCATTTTGTCCTTCGGGACTTCATACAGCCATTCCTCCGGTATAATGGGCAGATCGTCGTATCTCCATTTGGCGTACCGCTGGTCATACACCGACGCATCGGCAAGGCCGACCAGATGGCCGACGCACCACGAAACAAGATAGCCTTCACCCTCCCAATAGCCGTCTTTTCGGCTGGTTGCGCCGAGAACCTTGCCGATGGTCTGCGCAACACTGGGTTTTTCTGCGACCACTAAAATCAATCCTTGTCAGCCTCCGTTTCCTCGTCCTCTTCAAATTCAGGCTGCTCTTCCTCATAGCCTTCATCATCGTAGAAGTCCAGGTCTTCGTCCTTTTGCTTTTTGCCCCTGACGAACTTGAAATAATAGTACGCAGCACCACCGGCTCCAACAATCAGCACCACTACAAGAATCATGCCGAGGTTGCTGCCGCCGGTCTCCGGCTCTTCAACTTCTTCGGTAGGTGGAGCAGCAGGCTCTTCCGTTTCGGGTGCAGTACCGGTACATTCACTCATGTTGTTCTTGCATACGGGGCAACTCGTATCAATCGCCCCCGCAACACATTTTTCCGAACAGGTACAGGTTTTCAAAGCGGAAACGGCTTCTTCATCCATCAACGCAAGCAGATCCGCCTCATCCACCATGTTGAGGAAATAGGTCTGGTATTGTTCCTCATCCTCATTGACGGGTGCATCATAGTCAATTACCACATAGAAGGTGCTGCCGCTTTTGGTCTGGATGGTGATAAACTGCTTGTTGGTGGCCTTGTCATACAGCAGATCGCGGGTATAGGCATTACCGGTATCGTCAATCGGTTCACCCGGAGTAATGGTTTCCGGTACTTCCTCCGGCTCAGGGTCAGGCTTGGGCGTTTCCTCCGGCTGGGTAGCTTCCGTGACAGGAAGATCCTGTTCGGTGTCCTCCGCATAGGCGAAGGCTGTCACAGAGAAACTGCACACAACGGCCATACAGAGCGCCAGCATCGCCAGCAGACGAATGGTTTTCTTACGCATTCTCATCCACCTCCATCATCGGTTCCTCAATGGGTTGCTTGGCGTCTCCCTTCTGCATGGCAGCAAGGAACGCCATGATTTCCCCCTTATCCATCACCATTGCACGGACAGTGTTGATGATTTCAAGGTTTTCCATCTCGGTCTTCTTGTCGCGCAGTTCCTTGAGCTGCTGCTGCAGGTCCGAGATTTTCTTTTCGGTTTTGTCGATTTCGGTGCAAACCTTCTGGTATTTCGGATTCATACAGTGGTCTCCTTTCTCTTAATAGGGCGGTCTTCCATAGGCGTAAAAATGGTTCTGCCAGTAGGAAGAAGCAATGGATGTGTACTGGATCGGATCTCCGCAGTGCAACATGACCTGATCTCCCACATAAATTCCCACATGGGAAACGCCGGGGGTGTCGTATGTACCCGTAAAGAAAACCAAATCCCCCGGCTGCGGGTTGGAAACGCGGGTTGAAATGTTGTAAAGCCCCTGCGCCCCAAGTCTGCCCGTATTGTATAGGCCGCTGTTCGTCAGCACATAGCTAACAAAACCGCTGCAATCAAAAGAGGTTTCCGGGCTGCTGCCGCCCCACACATAAGGAAAACCGACATACTTTTCCGCTTCCTCAATGAGCCGCGCAAACTGTTCATCTTCCAGATAGGCGGGCGGGATTTCATAATCCGCTGGCGGGTTTTCATAGTATTTTGAAATATAGCCGGATTGCGGGAAAAGGTCGGGTCTGTTTCCCAGCGACGACATATACATAGCGTACATGGATAGCTGTTCCTCGCCCATAATGTAAACGGGAACATGGGAGAGGTTGAAGTTTTCCAAATCCACATTGAGAATGTAATAGTTATAGGCTACTTCAACGTCGTATTCGTTGCCTTCGCTGTCCGTCCGCGTTTCGGTGCGGTAGCGTACCTCGACTTCCTCCGTAACCGTCAAGATATACTGTTTATCAAAGAGCATTTCAAGGGTGCTTTGCGCTTCATCGAGAGTAAACACGCCCTCATGCCAAGCGGAGAGGATAGAGATTAGCACATACGGGTCATGCTCGATCTCGTCAGCCGTTACCCGGTATTCGTCATAGCCGGGGTATTCGCTTTCGATATTGTCCAGCATATCTTGTAACTCGGCTTCCATAGCGGCATACGCGCTTTCCGCGCCCGTTATATCCGCGTCCTCGGAGAGATAGGACGACGCAATCAAGCCGCTGCCGCTGTTGCCGCCGAACAGGGAACAAGAGGACAAGCCGCCGAAAAACAGAAGCACGATAAAGGCAATCCCGCCCACAATCAAGCAGCCTTTCCAATGCCGGACAACAAAGAACGTCGCCCGTTTGGTTTCCTGCGCGGTTTTCTTCGCCGCCTTTGCGGTGGCTTCAGCGGTTTTTTTCGCTTTGCCGCCCGCTTTCAGCGTTTTTGCATACTGCTTTTTAATGCGCTGCTTCTGCCAAAAACGGGAAATGGGGTTGGAGTGCGCAAGCGCGGGGTTATCGTGCAACGCCTTTTGATAGAGAAAATCTGCGTTTGCCTTTACCGCTTGTTTTTCCGCTGCCGCCGCTGCCCGGTAGGGTTTCAGCTTATGGCGGCGTATGCCGCCCTTAACTGCCCGCGCCGCCATGCCGCCCGCTTTCTCTCCGGCAAGTTCTACCCGGTGCCCGCTTTCCACACCGACGTTTTCTTTCTCTACCTCGTAGATTTTCCCATGTACGGTACTGTTTAACTCCTGTGCCGGACGGGATAAGGGGTTATGCCGCAACTTGCCGTTTGGGGGCTTATCCGTCTTTTCAAAGGAAAGGCGCGTCTTTGCCTTGCCTTTCGCTTCGTCAAAAACGCGCTCTTTCTTGATTTTGGTCTGCTTGGGGATAGCCGCCCGCGCTGCGTCTAAACAGTCTGCCGCCTTATCCGATTTCTTGATCGCTTTTTGAAGTTCCGGCGTTGCCCGTTCCGCTTCGGAAAACTGCAAGCGGGAAGAATGGGTTTTAGGCTGCGTCGCGTCAAGGGCTTTTTTCTCCGCGCCTTTTGCTGCGTGTCGCTCAATCTCTGCGCCGATATGCTGCACAACCTTTTCCGCTGCCACCCCTGCGGGGGCTGAATAGTTTTCTTCCTGCGGCCTTTCGCTGATACTGGACGTTTCGCCCGTCGTGAGGTTTTCCGCAACCGCACCGTCGCGGGTCATTTTTTGCGTTACCTTGTCGGGGGCTTTCAGTTCCTTGCTCAATCTTCATCACCTCCAATCCGCTGTTTTGCAAGTTCGCAATAGTCGGGGTTTAACTCAATGCCGATATAGCGGCGGTTAAGCCGTTTTGCTACCATGCCCGTCGTGCCGCTGCCGAAAAAGGGGTCAAGGACAATCCCGCCGATGGGACAGCCCGCCAAAATGCACGTTTCCGCAAGTTTCGGCGGGAACGCTGCGAAATGCCCGCCATGATAGCCGACATTGTTAATCTGCCAAACGTTGCGGCGGCTGCGGACGGGAGAAATCAACTCGTCGGCGTATGCGCCCTTTTCGCGGGGGCGGTTGATTTTCTGCGGTTGGTTTTGCCCCGGAACAGTAACGTTATACTTATTTCCTTTGCTAACTCCGCTTTTCAGCCGCCCCGCCGTTGTGGGGGCTATCGGCTCGGCTACTGCTTGCCAATCGTAATAATACTTCTTTGACTTGGTAAGCAGAAACACATATTCATAGCAGCGGGTCGGCCTGTCCCGCGTGCTTTCCGGCATGGGGTTTGTTTTGTGCCAAATGATAGAACTGCGCAAATACCAACCGTCGCCCCGCAAGGCGAGGGCTACAAGCCACGGAATACCAATTAAATCTTTGGGCTTGCAGCCGGGGGCGCGGTGGTTAAACGCCACTTGCTGCCCGTTCCTGCCTTTGGGGTATTTCGGGTCTTGGTGGTCGGCTTTGCTGCCTGTGCCGCAATAAGTGTCCGCGATATTCAGCCAACAAGTACCCTCCGGCGTAAGCACCCGCTTTACCTCATGGAAAACCGCCGTAATGCGGGAAACATATTCCTCCGGCGTTGCTTCCCGTCCGATCTGCCCGTCTGCGCCGTAGTCCCGCAAGGCATAGTAGGGTGGGGACGTTACGCAACAATCAACTGCATTTTCCGGCAAGGTTTGAAGCACCTGCAAGCTGTCGCCGCAATAGATTTTATCCGTTTCTATCCTCATGCCGACACCTCGCCGGGTTTGGTCGTCATTACACGATAGAGTTCCGTATCTTGCGGGAAACGGTCAATAAAGGGCAAAATCACGTTGCCATAGAAGATAAGCCCCTCGCCCGCGTCGGAATGGGTTACATAGGTCATTTGCTGCTGCGAAATGTTAAGCTGCTTTGCAAGGATTTCCCTGTCGCCCTGGGCTTGGTTGAGCATATACACAAAATCGCTGTTTTCAAAAATGTTCTCCACCTCGCGGGACGATAACAAATCTTTCACGTTTTGGGTGATACCTGTCGGAATACCGCCCCATTTTCTAAAACGCTTCCAAATCTCAACGCTGTACGCTGCGGTCTGTTCCTCTTTGAGCAGCAAATGAAACTCGTCGATATAGTACCGCGTCGCCTTGCCTTCGCTGCGGTTTATGGTAACTCTGTTCCAAACTTGATCTTGGACAATGAGCATACCGAGTTTTCGTAGCTGGGTGCCGAGTTCTTTAATATCAAAGCAGACAAGGCGGTTGTGAATGTCAACGTTTGTTTGGTGGTTAAACACGTTCAAACTGCCATTTACATAGAGTTCCAATGCCGACGCGATACGCTGCGCTTCCTTTTCCGGCTGCTTCTTGATTTCATTGTAGAGGTCGCCCAAAATCGGCATATTCTCCGGCTTCGGGTCTGCAAGGTAGCTGCGGTACACGCTGATAACGGCGCGGTCAATCAAAGTCTTTTCAACCGCTTCCAGCCCGTTTTTGCCGCCCATAATCAACTCGCAAAAGGAAAGGATAAAATCGCTCTTTAAGGCTATGGGCGTGTCGCCCTCGCTGTAATTGAGGTTTATATCCATCGGGTTAATGTACTGCGTGCTGTTCTGCGAAACCTTGATAACCTGCCCTTTCAGCCGTTCCACAAGGGGGTAATATTCCGCTTCCGGGTCGCAAATGATAATATCGTCTGCGGTAATGAGAAAAGCGTTGGTGATCTCGCGCTTTGCCGAAAAACTCTTGCCGCTGCCGGGTGTGCCGAGTATCAAGCCGTTAGGGTTCTTCAGCCTTTTCCTGTCGCACAAAATCATGTTATTCGATAATGCGTTTAAGCCGTAATACAACGCTTCGCCGCTTTGGAACAGCTCTTGTACCGTAAAGGGGACGAAAATGGCGGTGCTGGAAGTCGTCAAGCCCCGCTGGATTTGGATTAGGTTTTCGCCCAATGGGATAGAGGACATAAGCCCCTGTTCCTGCCGGTAGTCAAGGCGGGTGAGCATACAGTTGTATTTCTGTGCGATACTTGCGGCCTGAAATACGTCGTTGTCCAATTTCTGCTTTGTGTCTGCCACATTCAAAACTAACAGCGTAAGCAAAAACATTCGCTCGTTCCGGCTCTGCAAATCCCGCAAAAGGTTTTTCGCTTCGCCGCCGTAGGTGGCAAGGTCGGACGGAATTATATCCATATCGTAGCCGCTGCGGATTGCCTTTTTCTGTTCCTCGATTTTCATACGGTCAAGGTCGGTGATTTTCCGCTTGATCGTCTTGATCGCTTCGTTGTGGTCGATACTCTGAATGTGCAGATTGACGACAATCCCGTTTTCCGCTTCCATGAAGTCGGCAAGCATACGGTCTGAAAGTTCCGGCGCGGCAATCTGCAAAAAGGAAACCGCGCCAAACTTCCCGCCCATTTGAAACATTCGCCCGTCGCCAAAACGGAAAGAGGACGGGGCAATAAAGTCTTTGACGGAAAGGCCGCTTACGGGTAGCCATTCCCACGCAAAGTTGAAGCGTTCCCCGTCCGGGTGGAAAAGCCCATGCAGCACTTCAAGCCGCTGCTTCCCGTCCAATACCCGCGCCGCCGCGCCGATCACCTTAAAATGGTTGAGGGTGTCCGTTTCGATACGGGCAAGCCGCGCCCGCGCCGATTTAATATCTTTTGCTTCAATGGTAAAGGTGAGAAACTTTGTCTTGATAAGCCCGTTGTTGCCGCGTTCAAGCTGTGTTTGCAGCATTTCGGTGTATTCGGCTCTGATACTGTCAAAGTCGTCATTCTGTGGGGCAATCGTGATACTGCTCTTGAAATCCTCCTTGTTCGCATGGCGGCTGATTAAGGAAAGCTGCACACTGATAGAAGCGTCAAAAGAGTTATACATATCGCAAAGGGCTTCAAAAATGGCGGTTTTGTCGTCCGGCTGCGCAAGCTGATAATTTATATCCTCAAACTCAATGCACTTGGAATACCGCCCGTTTGCAAGGCGGCAAATCCCGTCCTTATACATTCGTTCAAACGGTATGCTGTCCTGCGCCGTATGGGGCTTCCCGTCGCCCTTTGCCTGTCGGATAAGGGTATCTATCTGTTTTCTTTCCTGTCGGGAAAGTTTACGCTTTTCGTTTTGGGTGTTTTTCTTTTCCTTTGACAATCGCCCGTACCTCCTTATCTAATTGCTCTTGCCGCGCAAGGGCGGCATAAAAATTGTTGGTCTGATAAGGTCGCTCTTTGGGGCGAAGAAACTTCACTTCCACAAATTGCCGTATAATCACTTCCAGCGGTTGCCCGTTCTTCTCGTACATAGCGAGTAGGAACATGGGCAGCATGGCAAGCACCATGCACAAAGCCGCCGTTGTCGTTCCCGCGCTGTCCTTTGTCAAAAAGAATAGCGGTAGCCCGATAGCCACCGCCGCGCCGAAACAGAGTAATTGTCTTTTGGTAAGGTTGAACATTACCTTGCTTTTGATTTTTGTTAAGTCCTTTGGGACGGTTACATACGCCATTTCAAACCTCCTTTCCGGCAAACCGTATGTCGCTTTTGATTTCATTTCCCCATACGTCCCAACCAGGGGTATGCTGCCTTGCAAACAGTTCAATACGCGGTAGGTCGCCCATAAGGGCAAGTATCTTTTCCCGCGTTATATCCGGCTTTTTGCTGTGCTGCTCAACAGGGGAAATAATAAATTGATGTACCTTGTTTGATTGTCGCTTCGGGTGTCCTTTGGTAGCAAGCAAGCAGATTTCCGCATTTCCTCGCGTCCAAAAGCCCAAGCCATAAAACCAAGTGGGCGATTTCCGATTTTGCTTTAACCATACAAAGGCAACGGATTTATAGGTAAATCCCCAAGCCTTGATTAACTGCAACGCTTCTTTAAGCTGCGGGAACGTCGCCCATAGGAATAAAATACAGTCCTTATCCGCAATTTCTTTGACGGGTAAAGCGCAAAGTTCCTCAATACTCATAGTGGGATAGTGCTTTTCCGCTGCGCCCTGTACCTTGCTTCTCGCGTATCTCCAAGGGGGATCGGCGTAAATGATTTTGTATTTCTTCATCTGCACCCCCTTAATGCGCGCTGAATACGGATTTTGCAAGGCTTCCCGTTTTGAAAAGCGTAAAACACAAGAGGACGGTATAGCCCATGCAAGACCAGATCGCGCCGGATATGTCATCGGTTGCTGCGATTGTCTGTATCAAAACCGCATAAATACCGACGCACACAAGAATTAGAAAAGCCTGAAAACCGAGGGCAAGCAAGGATTTTAAGTAGTTCTGTCCCATGCCGCCCCATTCACGATTTACCATTGTCGCAACGGGGATAGGGGCGATACTCGTTACAAGGTATATTTCAATCATGCGCCCGTACACCACCAGCATGATACAGATAGACAACGCTTTCATGGTAAGCCCCACAAAGAGTGATTGAAACCATAGCCCCAAAAGCCCGCCGACGCTCATAGCGTCCAGCTTTGCTTCTATATCGGTGATAACGGTTGCAATATCTATGCTTGTGTCGGATATGATAACGCCCGCGCTGTCGTTGACGACGCTCTGTGTAATGTCAAATACGCCCATGACGATGTTCCAAGTATTTGTTACCAGCAGCACCGCAACAAAGGTTTTGAAAATCCACTTGAAGAAAATCCAAGTGTCGAGATCGTGCAGATTGTTTTTCTCAATTACAAGCTGGATTAGTTCGTAGCACATGACAAAGGTAATGATAACGCCCGCAATCGGCACAATGACGTTTTCCGATAGGCTGCGTATCATATTGAATATGCCCGCGTTCCACCCGGCGGGGGTCGTGCCGACTTGCGTTGCGATTTCTCCAACCTCTGTATTTACGCTGTCGAACAGCCCGGAGAGATTAGAGAGTATTCCGTCTGTCAAAATGCCGCGAAACCAATCTTCAATCATCTGCCATATCAAAAGCTAATCCCTCCTTTCCCGCGCCCTCCCGCGTGAAGCGGGAGAGCGCGGCGGGTAGTGTTAGTTTGTGGCATTATCCAAACAGGCCGGAGAGCAGCGGGACAAGGGTAAGGCCGATAAGGGCAACGCCGCCGCCCGCCATCAACTGTTTCATGCCCTGCGACTTCGCGCCGGGGTTATCGTTGCCGTACCCCTCCATGAGGTTAATGCCGCCCCAAATGCCAAGTCCTGCGCCAAGCGCGATTACCAAAGTCTGCAATACGTCAACTGCGCTGTTGAAAAAATCCATATAAACCTCGCTTTCTGCCGCTAAAACGGCTCAAAAAATGTTGTTGGAAATAAAAATGCCGCCGTTTTTATTCGGCGGCTGCGTCCTCGTCGGACAAATCTATTTCGTATATGTCAAAGGGTTCGTCGGGCTTTACGATTGCCGGACGGGTGGACATATACCGTTCAACGTCAAAAGCGTTTTTCTTGTCGAAGTCGGAAAGGTATTTGTAGTTCGGGTGCTGCGTTATATCGTACTTATCGCTGAAAAAGGGGCGCACGCCGCGCAACTGCAAAATACATTTTCCTCCGTCCATAACTGCGATTTCGTCCTGTGTCATCAACTCCTTTCCCAATTTCTGATAATTGAGGCCATGAGAAACCTGCGTGCCGCGATTTTCGGAAGTGTTGAAACTGTCGATTGTTT
>OHXM01000763.1_pt1 | contig 10236 bp, 10 predicted proteins | sample 1579901 | NCBI WGS metagenome assembly OHXM01 (sample SAMEA3882528, study PRJEB24775) | human gut metagenome | biome: human-associated habitat; feature: intestine environment; material: feces | place: Netherlands | collected 2009/2010
TTCTATAAGTTCAGATGCATCCATAGTAGTCGGTTCGTGTAGTGCCAGTGGATTTACATCCAGAATCTTAGCCATTTCAGTTACCAGATCTTTGCGGGGAACCCGGTAATTCGTTTCATATTGGGCAAGGCGGTTTGCACCTTTATCGCCCCAACCGAGGGCAGCACCAAGTTCTGCCTGTGTCATATTCCGGAATGTCCGGATTTTTTTTATTTTATCACCGATTGTCATATCAGATTTCCAACTTTCTTTTTGATAAATCCATTTTACTACCAAAAACAGTGAATGTAAACAGAAAGATTCGCATTGAAGCGAATAAAACACTTGACATTCGCATGAATGCGAATTAAAATGACAGTACGATAAAGGTTCGCATGAAAGCGAATGTACAGATGAGGATAAATACTTTTTGCAAATTATTGCAAAATGAGGTTGGTAAAATCCTTCTGTCAGGCTTTATTAGTGAGAGGATTTTTTTGAAGAGAACAACATTTTGGTGTTTCCAGGCTGTAATAAGTGAAAGGATATTCAAAAAAACTCTTTTGTACCTTGAAAATTACATGAGCTGTATAATCTGATCTCACAGATGCCATAACCCTGTAAATGATTTTATGGGCGAGCGTCGAAGATACTCCGGAAACGACTGGTAGGCTTGCGAAGAAGCTGGCAGTATTCAGAAATACTCTGATAGAGGTTGACTGTGACGTTGACAACGGGTTATACAAATGGAAGCCAACACGCCGAACAGAATATGCAATGCCATAGTAATAGATAAAATTTGAGAACAAAATGTGAAAGGTAAGGTGATGTGATTGAGAAAATTGTAGGTATAGGACAACTGATACAAAGAATATGTTGGAAAAGAGGTGAGCATCATGGTAAATCAGTCAGTAATAGATTCCAGTGTTGATCTGGAGCAGTTAAAGGACATTGAAGATTTAATTCCTGATATGGATAAAGCTATTTCTGAGAAAGTGGAAACTTTTCTGGATAAATCTGGCGATCAGCCGTATGCTCACATGAATGAAGGGTATGTGGTAGTCGTGGAAATGACAGGAGAAATGGATGCTACAGATGCGATCAGTGATTATCTAAGAAAAAGAACGGAGTTGATGTATTAGATGCAAGTCTTGAAAAAATATCTTGCGAAGCTACAGATGTTATGTTAATGTGAGGTCAGGGAAAATGAACGTGATACATGGTTTCTGACTTCAAATTCAATGGAATAAGTAAGTTGGGAGCGATGTAAAATGGAACAGATGCAAATGAATATGCCAGATATATACGATGCTGCATTGTATCTTCGATTATCGAAAGATGATATGGAAGAGGGCGGTGCGAAGTCAGAGAGCAACAGCATTGCAAATCAGAGAGAGTTACTTCGGAGCTTTGTAAAAAGCCAGCCGGATATTCAGATCTTTGATATATATGTGGATGACGGATACTCAGGAGGAAATTTTGACCGACCTGAGTTTAAACGAATGACAACTGATATAGAAGCTGGAAAAGTAAACTGCGTGATTGTAAAAGACTTATCCAGATTCGGAAGAGAATATATAGAAGCCGGGCGATGGATCGAAAAGACCTACCCGGCTTTAAATGTGCGTTTTATTTCAGTTACAGACCAGTTTGACAGTAAAACAGCAGATTTTTCAGAAAAGTCATTTGTTGTTCCAATCAAAAATTTTGTAAATGAAAGCTATTGCCGGGACATTTCCGGTAAAGTGCGAAGCCACCAGAAAATCAAACGTGAAAAAGGTGAATTTATTGGAGCATTTGCCCCGTATGGTTACTGCAAAGATCCGGAGAATAAGAATTGTCTGGTGATTGATTCTTATGCAGCGGATATTGTAAGAAAAATATTTTCATGGAAAATTGATGGATTCAGTCTTGGAGCAATCGCAGAAAAACTGAATGTACGTTATGTGCAGTCTCCAAAAGAATATAAAAAGGCAAATGGTGAAAATTACAATTCCGGATTCCATAGTTCAGATACACCGAAATGGTCGGCAGTGCAGATCAAAAGGATTCTGACCAATGAAGTCTATATTGGAAACATGGTACAGGGCAAGCAGGAACGAATCAGCTATAAAGTAAAGCAACGCCTGGATAAGCCAGAATCAGAGTGGGTGAAAGTAGAAAATACGCATCCGGCAATTATCAGGCAGAATGATTTTGATGTGGTGCAGAAGCTACTTCAGTATGATGGCAGGGCATCGAAAACATCGGACAGTGCAAACCTTTTTTCGAGTTTTGTATTTTGTGGAGATTGCCATACACCGATGATACGCAGGGTAAATCAGTATAAGGGGAAGAAAAAAGCTTTTTATATCTGCCAGACAAAGAATAAAGGTGGAGATTGTACCAGACACAGTATTCCGGAAGAGGTGCTGAAAAGGATTGTATTGAAAGAGATTCAGGCATATACGGCACTTTTTATAGACTATCAGATGATTATGGAAGAACTTTGTGAGATGCAAGTTAGTTACGATCAGGTAATCGGTTATGATACACAGATTAGTAAGTTGCAGGAAGAATATAACCGCTATTACAGTCTGAAAGCATCTTTGGGTGATGACTTGAAAGAGGGATTGATCAGCAAAGAAGAGTTCGATGATTTTCGGGAAAGTTACGGAAGAAAATGTGAAGAACTGGAGCAGATGATCGAGAATCAGAAAAAATTGGTAAAGCAAATGTTTGAGGGTGGAGTGTCTGCAACTGTTCAGTTGGAGGACTGGAAGAAATCACTGGAAATCAAAGAACTGGATCGCACATTGCTGGCACTGACCGTAGATAAAATCTATATTTATGAAAACAAACAGATCAAAATTCATATCCGTTATCAGGATATGATTGAGAAAATGAAAGTCATAAGACGGTTTTATGCGGAACACCGGACAGAGTGCAGGAAAGAGGTGGGATAAATGGCAAGGACAGCAAAAAGATATAAGAAAAACACAGAGAAGAAAGTTCTTGGGATTCCGGTATGTATGGCTGCAATTTATGTCAGATTATCCGTAGACAGTGATGAAAAAAAGTCAGAACCTATTGAAACACAGGTTACGCTGATAAAAGAGTTCATTCAGAAGCACAATGAAAATCCGGACAAAGAGTATGAGATTGCTGTATATGATATTTATTCTGATTTGGGAAAAACCGGAACAAATTTTGACAGACCGGGATTTGAACGGATGATGAATGATGTCAGGGCAGGTAAACTAAACTGTATTCTGGTAAAGGATTTCTCACGATTTGGAAGAAATTATATCGAAACTGGCAACTATCTGGAAAAGATTCTTCCTTTTATGAAAGTGCGGTTTATTTCTGTATGTGACAACTATGATTCATTTGCACCGGATGCCAAGAATCAGGAATTATCCATGAATATCAAGAATCTGGTGAATGATGCTTATGCGAAAGACATTTCCGCAAAAGAACGGGCAGCGAAACGTATTGCACAGAAAAATGGTGAGTATGTGGGATCTACAGCTCCATATGGATATTGTGTGGAAAAGATAAATGGAATTTATAAGTTGATGGTGGAACCGGAAGCTGCAAAGATTGTCCGCAGGATTTTTGAAGAATATGCTTCGGGAGATGGCATACAGAGCATTATTGACAGGCTGTTTGAGGATAGGGTACATCGGATTTCAGATTATAACCAATATCATCATGTGTACTGTCAGGATGGAGAGAATCTTCATCAGTGGGGAAATTCTTCGATACGTGCGGTTTTAAATCGAAATAATTATTATGGTGATCTGGTTCAGAGAAAATACGAATCCAGATTTCAAAGAGGTGAAAAATGGTGTGACATATTGGACGAGAGCCAGTGGATTATTACGCCAAATGCCCATGAGCCAATTATTAGCAGAGAATTGTTTGAAAAAGCACAGGTCAGGCTAAAAGCAGCACAACAGAAAGCAACAAAAACTACTGCAGGGTGGGAAGATGATGAAAGAGCATTTTACAATGTATTCTATTGTGGTGATTGTAAGCGGAAAATGTGTACACGTAGATACAGAGGCAATGTGTATTACTTTTGCAATGCTGCCTGGTATCGGGATGAAAGAAAATGTAGTCACAAATCTATTTCCGAAGAGAAGCTGCAGAAAATTGTCCGTTCGGAGCTGACCAGACAGTTTCAGTTATCTGGATTGCGGAAAAAGGATATGTCTGCTATAAGCAGTGCGGTATTTCTTTCCAAAATCAATGAGATTCAAACTGAGATCAGAAAACTGAATATAGATATGGAAAGACGTTCAGAAAAACTGGCACAGGCATTTATGCAATATAAAGAGGGCGAACTTTCCAAAGAAGCCTATATAGAAATGAAAGATGACCGTAATAACTGGAAAGAGTTTTGTGAAGAGAGAAAGAAGTCTCTGGAGCAGACCATACGAAAGCTGGAAAAACAGCAGAAAGAAGAAGCCAGATTTTTACGAAGCCTGCTGGAGCTGGATGGGACAACCAGAATCAATGCGGAACTTGCAGAAGGCTTGATTGAAAGTATGTATCTATATGGTGATAACAGACTGGAAATCAACTTCGGGTTTAAGGGGGCGGTAGAACATGAGTGATCAGAAACTGATTATTGGATATTACCGCCTTTCCATGGAAGATGACTCAGAGGGAGAAAGTAACAGCATTATTAATCAGAGAAAACTGGTAAAAGATTATATTTCCAATATTCCGGAACTGGCTTCTATGCCATTTCAGGAGTTCTACGACGATGGATATTCTGGTTCTAGTATGGAGCGTCCGGCAATTAAGCAGGTTCTGGAACTTGCCAGGGAGAATAAAGTGCAGTGTATCGTAGTAAAAGATTTTTCACGTTTTGCCAGAAACTATATTGAGATGGGAACTTATCTGGAACAGATTTTTCCATTCCTGGGAGTACGATTCATTTCTATCTCAGACCGATATGATTCTAAAGATTATAAAGGAAAGAGTTCAGACATCGAAGTACAGTTTAAAGGACTGATCGCAGATTTTTATGTGAAAGACCAGTCTGTAAAGGTAAAATCGGCAGTCAGTACCAGACGAGGAAAAGGTGAGTATTGCTGTGGATCTGCACCTTATGGGTATCGAATCAATCCTGAAAATAAGAAAGAACTGGTGATTGTAGAGGACGAAGCAGAAGTGATTCGCAGAGTATTTGAACTGACAAATCAGCGGTATTCCAAGATGGAGATTTGTCGGTTATTTAATGAAGAGGGGGTACTGACTCCCTTGCAGTCCATGAGCAGACGACAGAAATCAGACAGCAAGAAAGCTGCATCAAGAGGACTGCAGTGGACGAGTGATATGATACGGAAGATTGTGGATGATAAAACTTATATAGGCTGTATGGTCTATGGAAAGACAAAAATTCCAGATCCAGGAACAGGGAAAGAAGTACCAGTGCCGAGAAATCAGTGGAAAGTGATGGAAAATCATCACGAGCCGATTGTATCAAAAGAAGTTTTTGAAAAAGCACAGTCCCTGCAGATCAGATACACCAAGAAAAGCAAATTCGACAGGGAAACAACATTGTTAGGTGGCTATGTGAAATGCGGAAATTGTCGCAGAAGCCTGACTTCAAGCAGTCCGGTTCATGGTCATATCCTTTATAGCTGTGCTTACAGTAAAGGAAAAGAAGATACAGGATGTTTTGCCGGGAAAGCGGATAACAAAATGCTGGAGCATATCGTGCTGGCAGAAATAAAGGCTTACTTACGTCAGAATATCAGCCAAGAACAGATGCAGCAATCCATGAGAAAACAGCATGAGGACAGTATAGAAGCCTATAAGACGGAAAGTGCAGATTGTGAAAAGTGTCAAGAACAAATAAAAATCCAGAACCGCCAGAACTATGAGAAGTATCACGAGGGACAGATGAACCAGAACCAGTTTATGGAAGCCAAGAAGCAGTTGGAAGAAGAAAGAGAACGACTGCAGAAACGTGTACAGGAACTGGATGAGTTGATAAACGACGAGAAAGAAATCCTGATGAAAAAGAATGTTCCGGTGGAGCAAATGTTGAAGTATTTAGGCTATGAGAAGCTGACACGAGAGATGCTGGAAGAATATGTGCAGGGAATATATGTGTATGATGATGGGAGAGTGGAGGCGAAATGGAAATAAAAACGAACATTACGTTTTTAATATTGAATATTTTTGAGCGTTATGGCATAATATTAAATGTAATAACAAATATACCGAGAATAAGAGGGTGAAAAAATGAGACTGTTAAAAATATTTATACAGAATATGCCACGTTTTAAAGGAGATATAGATATTGATTTTATTACTAAACAGAGAGTGGCAGAGGATGATAAAGAAAAACTGTTCCATGTCTTTTCTAACAGTAAAACTAGCATTTATACAAATCAGGCAATTTCATTTATAGGTTTGAATGCTTCTGGAAAAACAACGATATTGAAAGCAATTTCCTTTGTTATAAATTTGCTTAATAATGAAGCTTTGAATAATATTAAATCTAAAGAGATTTTAAATGATTTATCAGAAGGCGAAAAGGTTAAAATCATTAGCTTTTTTTATAATGATAATAGTATCTATAAGCTTGAAACAATTATAGCAAAAAAAATAAACCAGGTTGACAATGAAGAAAAATTAATTATTACGGAAGAAAGACTTTGGGAAAAAGATGCTAATAAAGTAAAAACAAAAAAAAATATATTTGATTTTAATGACTCGAATATAAGAATTGAAAGAAATGAAAAAGAACAATTTTTGTTAAATGATGTAAGTGTGATGATTGCGATAAATAAAGAAAAACAATCCAATTTTCCGGTAAGAGACATGTTAATGTGGACAAATCATAATATGTTAAATATTCTTGGAAGATTTCCGAAAGAATTGTTAACTTTTTTAGATCCTAGTATTGAGTATTTTAAATGTAATGTAGAAAAAAAATCTGCTGATATTCGTTTGAAATTTTATGGGTCAGAAGAAATCATACTCAATAGACCGAGTGAGATAGAAAAATATCTTTCATCAGGTACTATTAAGGGAATAAATGTTTTTATGAATGCACTTCTTTGTTTTGTGGAAGGTGGATACTTAATTGTTGATGAACTTGAAAATCATTTTAATGAAGAAATTGTAACTACATTAGTTCGATTTTTTATGAATCCAAATGTAAATAAAAATGGTGCTACTCTAATTTATTCTACTCATTATTCAGAGCTATTGGATGAGTATGAAAGAAATGATTGTATTTACATTGTCAGAAACCGAGGAGGAATTTATGCTGAAAATCTTTCACTTATTTTGAAACGCAACGATATTAAGAAGAGCGAAGCATATGAAAGCGGATATTTAGAAGGTACTGTACCAGTATATGAGGCATATATGGCATTGAAGAAAGTCCTTTCTAGTGTAAAAATAGAGGAGGATGAAGAAGAGAATGACTAAGTATACTGCCTGTATTTGTGAAGGAGGAGCTGAAACTGCAATATTGGATTTATTATTGGATCAAAATAAACTGATTTTTTCAAGAGATGATTTACTTGAGGGCGAAATCCTTAAGACAAGAAAAGGAAAGGATTTTGAAACGCGATATTTGAAAAAGGATTTTTCAGGTAAGATAACAGTATATAGAATACTTGATTCAAGAAGAGAAAATTTCAAAATAAGTAAAGCATATCAGCATAAAGTAGAGGTTGTGAATGTAATTACAGCACCAGAAATTGAAATGTTGATAATTTGTAATGAAGGAAAATATCAGGATTTTGAGAAGAAAAAGGGTATGTCGCCAAGTGAATATTGTAAATCTATTTTAAAAATGAAAAACGTCAAAAGTGTTTCGTTTGTCAAGGAGTATTTTTCTGATATATCAGTGCTGGAAAAAAGTCTTCATGAATATAAGAGATTATCTAAAGTGCGAAAAAGTGAAAAAACAATATATGATTTGTTGAGATCAGAAGATAATAAGAAGAAAATGGAAGGATAAAATTATAGCAATGACGTAACATCCTCCCCACTTACTTTGTGACAATTATATAACGTCCTCTATACAGAAATATGCGGTTTTAAGCCATTTTCGTGGTAAAAAAGCCGCATATTTTTTGTAGCAATGACTTGACATCCTCGGGGAGACTCTGTTTGGAAAGGAGCCTGCCAGATTAAAATATTGTACTTATAGGAAAATATGTTATGATATATACACAATGTGTATATTGGGAGACGGGATTAATATGGAAATAAAAGATGAAATAAAAGAATTACGCGAAAGTACTGGAATGAACAGAAAAGAATTCTGTGAGTATTTCGGAATTCCTTACAGAACTGTAACGGAATGGGAAAGAGGAACAAGAAAAATGCCAGATTATGTTTTTAGATTATTAGCATATAGGATAAAAATGGAAAAATTTGCAGGAAAGGAAGAAGTGAATGAAGAATAGGATAATTAATGTACAAGATGTAGCAATTTCAATTTCAAAATAAGAACTGGATGATTATATTTGTATTACGGACATTGCAAAGGCAAAATCGGATTCAGCCAGAGCGGCAGATGTAGTACGAAATTGGTTGAGAAACCGTGGTACATTAGAGTATTTGTCAGTATGGGAGCAAATATATAATCCTCAATTTAAAGTGTTCGAATCTGAACACTTTAAAAAGCAGGTCGGATTATTGACTTTTACACCAAGTATTTCGGAATGGATTAATAAAACAAATGCTATAGGATTATGTGTAAAGCGTGGAAAATATGGTGGGACATATGCGCATAAAGATATTGCTTTTGAATTATAATTTTTGTTGTTTCAGATACAATCCTGCCATTGATGTGGAGATGAGTTCAGTTACTGTCAGAGGTGCTAGTGCAAATATTGAAGCATTCACGCATAATGTAGATAAACAAAACACAACTATAAAAAGAAGGAGGATAGGGTATGGGTTTATTTGATAAGAAGATCTGTGATATCTGCGGAGAGAAAATAGGTTTATTGGGAAACAGAAAACTGGATGACGGAAATCTGTGTAAGGATTGTGCAAAAAAATTATCACCATGGTTTGAAGACCGGCGGCACAGTACGGTAGAGGATATCAAACGTCAACTGGAATATCGTGAAAAAAACAAAAAAGCCGTAATGGATTTTTGTATAACACGTCAGATCAATACCAGAAATTATAATGTTTTTATTGATGATAATAAGGGGAATTTTACTGTTGCACGGAAGCTGGATGTCAATGAAAATCCGGACATAGTTCCTTTATCCGCTGTTGTGCAGTGCAGAGTTGATGTAGAGCGACAGCAGAACGAGGAAACATATACAACAAAGGATGGAGAAACCGTAAGCTATCAGCCACCGGTATATAAGTATGAATTTGATTATACTATGCGTATTAAAGTAAAAACTCCATGGTTTGATGATATGGATTTTCGTCTGAATACTTTTTCCATAAGCAGCGATAACAGAGGCGAATTGATGGAAGTGGAGCAGACAGGTCATCAGATCATAGCCGCTTTGACACCAAATGCGGCTGGAATGCAGCAGCCCGGAATGCAGATGAATAACGGAATGCAGCAGTCCGGGATGTACATGAACGATGGAATGCAGCAGCCTGGTATGAATATGAACAATGGAATACAGCAACCCGGAATGCAGCAGCCCGGCGGTTTGTGGAAATGTCAGTGCGGTGCAGAGAATACCGGAAGGTTCTGCGAATACTGTGGCCAGCCAAGACCATTTTGAGTGATGATAGACAGAGTGGACAGAATTGTTCACTCTGTTTGTGATAACAGGGGTTGAGAATGGAGGGTTTCTCTGAAAACTATATAATAAAATAGAACTTTATAGTATACTTATCACAGAGGTGTATTAATGAGAGAGGAATTTTCATGACATACAATAAAAAAAGGGCACTGTCGTATGGAGGAATCCTGATAAGTGTATTTCTGGCGTATTTCTGCAGGCTGGTAAGACCGGAAAATGTTTTTATGAGAAATCTGGCAGATCAGTGTCGTAACTGTATTTATCTGGGAATGTATTGTGCCTGGGTGATTTATCTGGAAAAGCATGTAGTGCATAGAAAAACGCGCAGATGTCTGACTGCAATTGGCTGTCTGATGGTATTCTGGTTCTTTGTGCGGACAGTAAAATTTCATATTTTTCATGATCCGCTTGGAGAACATATCTGCTGGTATCTGTATTATATCCCGATGATCCTGATTCCGGTCCTTGGACTGGCAGCAGCGATGTTTCTTGGTGAAAAGGACGGCGAGAA
>OHXM01000767.1_pt1 | contig 10207 bp, 6 predicted proteins | sample 1579901 | NCBI WGS metagenome assembly OHXM01 (sample SAMEA3882528, study PRJEB24775) | human gut metagenome | biome: human-associated habitat; feature: intestine environment; material: feces | place: Netherlands | collected 2009/2010
TTCCTCGTAATGCGACCGGTGCGGCATTGGGTGTCGTTGGTATGGCGAGTTATATTGCAGCCGGTTTACAAGATGTGATATCGGGTACACTAATAGAGAATTTTAAGGTTGTATCCGATGGTGTTGTGACGTATGATTTTTTACCGGTTTCTATTTTCTGGATAGGGGCTTCGATTTTATCATTCGTTTTAGCTTTGTTCGTATGGAATGTTAAGCCGGCGGAGTAATTATATTTTACTATCGACAAAAAAAAGCAGACACGTAAAATCGTGTCAGCTTTTTTGTTTGTATTTGTATGAGATTATTTACCGGGAGAGGTTTCATTCGATTCATTTGCCGGGCTTGAAGTTGGTGTGTTCGGTGTGGTTTCTTCCCAATGGAATGGTTCGAATTGGCTGTCGCTGTTTGTCCAACTGGGTTTGCGAGATGAATAAATAATAAATGGCGCGATAACGACTATCAGGGCTCCTATAATGAGAACAGAAAACCATACGGCATTACTGCCGACCGATATTTGACTAGGAGGAATAAAACTTAGAACGAAGGCAAGAAGCGAACCGCAGAATCCCAATCCTCCTATGAACCACATTAATCCGTTTCCTTTGTTTCCTATTCGGAATGGGCGATTGGTTTTTTTCATATTGTATCGTAGATAAATTGCGGCAGAGAACATTAACATATACATAATCAGATAAAGAACTACCGTTAACTGAGACATGATTTGGTAAAAACTTTGTACCGAAGGCATAATAACGAATAATAGACTTAATAATGTAACTGCACCTCCTTGTAAATAAAGAATATTTTTCTGTACTCCTATTTTATTGGTTTTTTGGAAAAAAGGAGGAAGGTATCCGGCACGGCCTACTGCGAAGATACCTTTTGACGGACCGGCCACCCATGTCAATACACCTGCCAACACGCCGAAAGCCAATGCAACTGCGATAACCGGCGACAGCCAAGAAGCATGAATAAACTTGAAATAGTTGTCAAAACCGACCAACAAACTCTGAGTCAGGTTAATGTCCTTCTGCGGGATAATGATACCTAATGCAAATGTTCCCAACACGAAGATCAACACCGTGATCAGCGCACCGATAAACACGGCCTTCGGATAATTGACGGAAGGGTTTTCGACATCTTTCACATGAATACCGCCCATTTCCATACCTGCGTAAAAAAGGAAGATACTTGCGGCTAAGACTAAGTTGTCGAATTTACTGAAGTCGGGGAAGAAGTTACTGTGGAAATCCATATTGGAATGCCCGCCAGTCGCTAGATATACGATACCTAAAATGATGAGTAAGGCCGCCGGGATGATAGTACCTACCATACCTCCAATTTTCGCTACTTTTCCAACCCAACTCAATCCCTTTAGTGAGATAAATGTAGCCAGCCAATAAATAATTAACACGATCGCTAACGTGTAGTATTTGTTATTCGCCAGCAGCATATCTTCGGGATGATCCATACCGATGAAGGCGATGGATACGGCACCGAATGTCAATACGGTAGGATACCAGATTGTACTTTCAATCCATTGTACCCAGATGGCAAGGAAGCCCAGTTTTTTTCCGTAGGCTTCGCCCACCCAGCGGAACACACCGCCTTGCTTGTCTTGAAACATGGCAGCCAGTTCCGCGGCGACAAGTGACGTCGGAATCAGAAAAACAATGGCTGCAAATAAGTAGTAGAAGGCCGAACTCATTCCGTACACGGCCTCGGCAGGAAGTCCACGTAGGGATACTACTGCCGTCACATTCATGATTGCCAGGGTAAATACACCCAGCTTCACTGTTTGTTTAATATTTGCCATAAGTTAAGGTTTTAGATGAAAAATATATTCAAACTCAGCGTCTATAACAACACTTGGGGAGAGTTGTTCCCAACGGATAAGTGAAAGTTCAGGTTTTAACTATTCAGGAAGCGTCGGCTTTGGGCGCGGGCTTCTGTGCAACTTTCTTGTAGAACTCTTCTTTTTCCTTATTGCGCCGTTCGACCAGGCTCGTTACATACACTGTAAAGATAGGGAACATCATCATGCCCAGCGCAGCCAGCAGTACGGACAGTACCCGTCCGGTGGGAGTGACTGCTATGATATTGGAACCCACCGTCGTCACGTCCATAAATGCCCACCATAAGGCGTCTCCATATCCTTTGACTAAAGGATTGGGACCATGCTCCATGACATAAAAGGCCAGACTGGAAAAATAGACAGTGGCCAGCAACATGGTAAGGTAGGAAACGAACAGTCCCGATGCGCGGTTGTACGTCAGCCAACCCACCACGATAGCCATGGCGTAACCACCCCGCACCAATGGGATGAAACGCAGCATATAGGTTATCTCGGGTGAGAAAGTCCATCCCATATAGGCAATGATGTTTTGATAGGGTATAGCTACCAGCAGGAAAATGAAATGCGTGGCCACGTAGTGACCCTTCTTCTCTGCCAGGAACCATTCCAATACAAAATCTGCCAGGAACAGGGCACATATCCACAACTGTACTTTCATGTAGACCGACTGTTCGTAAAAGGGGATCCCCTTGAACGTGTCGACAGAGATGCTGATAACTAAAAATAGCGACAGTATCAATATAATGACATGCAGTATGCCATAGATACCTTTTTCCCGCAATACAAATTCTGATAGAGCCATTTTCATGATGAAGTCCATTATAAAGTCATAAGTTATGAGTTATAAGTCATTTGCTGATTACGGTGCCTACCAACAAATAACTCATAACCTATAACTCATAACTAAAAAGAGAAACTTATTCTGTAATCGTTACGTTATCACCGTTGAACACACCCAGGCCGAGCTTGTTCATGATGAACTTGATTGCCGATTGGGCCTTTACGGAGTTTCCCGCTTCGTCTAGGGGAGGAGCGAAGGCCGATACTCCCATGACACCGGGCAATACGGCCATTACACCACCGCCTACACCGCTTTTGGCCGGTATGCCGGCGGTGTACATCCAGTCGCCGGAATGCTCGTAGAAGCCTACGGTCGAAATCATCGACGTAATTTTCGGTGCCAGGCTGGCTTCGAACACCGTTTGTTTGGTGACGGGGTTCACACCGTTATTGGCGATGGTTCCTGCGGCAATGCCCAGTTGCTGGGCCGTGATGCCGAGAGAACACTGGCGGGTATAGAGGTCGAGTGCCATATCCGGATCATCGTAGATGCGGTTGTAGTTTTTCAGCAGCCAGGCAATGGAGCGGTTGTTGAAGTTGGTAGCCGTTTCCGATTTGTACAGTTCGTCGATGAGTTGTGGGGCAGAGCCGCACAGCTCAGTGACATTCTGTACAATGGCATCCCATTTTTTGTCGGAGTTTCCCACTGGCTGCACCATGGAACAAGCGGAAATGGCACCGGCATTTACCAATGGAGTGGAAGGGTGGTCGTTTTCCAGCAAAATGGCGATGATGGAGTTGAATGGTAGTCCCGTGGCATCGGCACCTATCATGTCCAGCACTTTCTGTGCACCGTATTGGCGCAGGATAAGGATGGCCGTGTGTACCTTCGAGACGGACTCTATACCGAAACGATAGTCTGTGTCACCTATATTGATGGTCTGCCCGTTCATCAGGCAGATGCTGAGTCCGAATAGTTTGGAGTCTATGTTGGCAAGGTAGGGAATATAATCCGCATTCTTGCCTCCTGTGCTGCCCTTCACCTCATTGTAGGCTTCTTGGGCAACCTCCTTTATTTGTGAAATTGATATTTTCTTTTCCATAAACACGTTGTGATGTACGATTAGACGATGTACGATTTACGATTGAAATTACTCCTTTAAACGTAGTCCGTATCAAGAGAAACTCTAATCGTACATCGTAAATCGTTTAATCGTAAATTAATTTATTTTTTATGAGTACGGCATCCGTGGTTGAATATTTTGGTTTCCACCGGCAGGTTCTTTTCCTGTGCCATACGGGTAGGAGTCGGGTAATCCAGTTTCTCCAGCTCCGTGATGGCATTCTTGATGTCACCCAGCAGCATGTCTGCCATGTCGCGGCTGAATCCTTGGCGAACAACGACGCGCATTACGACGTAGTCTTCCAGCTTTGAAGGCAGTGTATAGGCGGGTACCATCCAACCGTGTTGTGACAGCTTGTCCTGCAGGTCATACAGAGTCCATTTGGCAGCTCTTGCATATTCCGGTTTCAAATACCAGATAAACAGCGGGTTCACAACCTCGTCGGAATAGTTTACGAACGGAGCCATCTTGCCGATTTCGTCATGGATATACTTGGCGATGGTCAGAGAGTTGTACTGTACTTCCTTGTAACCCTGGAATCCCAAACGGATGAACTGGTAATATTGACCCAGAATTTGTGCGGCAGGACGGGAGAAGTTCAGGCCTACCTGAGTAATGTTGGCACCGAGGTAGTTTACGCTGAATGACATTTCTTCGGGCAGATATTCCTTGCCTTTCCAGCAAACCCAGCCCAGACCCGGATAAACCAGACCGAATTTGTGTCCGCTGACGCTGATGGAGAGTACCCACTTCAGACGGAAGTCCCATTTCTTTTCGGGATAGAGGAACGGGAGGATGAAACCGCCGCTGGCGGCATCTACGTGGATAGGAATGTCGTAGCCGGTCTTCGCATTGTAGGCATCGAGGGCTTTGTCGAGGGCTTCGACGTCATCGTTCAGTCCTGTCCATGTAACGCCTTGGATAGGCACGATACAGATGGTGTTCTCATCACACATCTTCAAGGCTTCTTCGGGGTCGAGCGTGGTCTTGTCCAGTGTCAAAGGCACTTCACGCATTTCAATCTGCCACAATTGGGCGAATTTTTCCCATACCACCTGGAAACCGGTTGAAATAACGAAGTTGGGTTTGTCGAACGGTTTGCCTTGTGCCTGACGTTTCTTGCGCCAGCGCAACCAGGCTGCCACACCACCCAGCATACATGCCTCCGAGGAACCGATGGCAAGTGCGCCGGTTTTCCAGGTTTCTTTTTCAGGAGAGTTCCAGAGGTTGGCCACGATGTTGATACATTTACCGTTCATTACGGCGATGCGCGGATATTCGGTCTCGTCAATGTAGTTGATGTTGATGGCTTCGTTCATCAGCTTGGTTGCATATTCGTCCATATAGGTAGTGACGAATGTAGCCAGATTCAAGCGAGGCTGCGTTTGGGCGAAGGTCTCGTCTTTCACCATCTGATAGGCGATTTCCGGGGTAGTAGGTCCGTCGGGAATCTTTTCTACGGGTGAGGGTTGTAACATACGGTTTGAACCGAATACTTCAGTTTTTGCATCTCCTTTTCTGAAATTCAAATCTTCCATATTAATAAGTTTTTTAAAGGTTTAGGCGGCGGGGCTTTTCCCCGTCGAATTTCCCACAACAACGGGGTTTGCGGATGAAAGTTCCGGGGTTTTGCATTATTTGGCGTTTATTAAAGGGTAGCGTAGTAAAATCTTAAAAAACGAACATTCTGAAGGTAGGTTTGTTGTTCCCACATTATTCATTTAATTAATATACTACTATATGAAAATCAATACCGGAAGGGGTACAATCCCCCTTATCACGCTTGTCGGCATTTGGTCAGTCTCTGCATTGACTTCCTTGCCGGGATTGGCCGTATCACCTATTTTGGGACAACTTACTACCATTTTTCCACATGCCACAGAACTGGATATACAGATGCTTACCTCCCTGCCTTCGCTGCTGATAATTCCTTTTGTGCTGTTGGCGGGCAAGCTGGCCGAGAAACGTGACTTTGTGCGTCTGCTGAAAGCGGGGCTTTGGATGTTTGCCGCCAGTGGGGTACTTTATCTTTTTTCGGACAAAATGTGGCAGTTGATGGTGGTCAGTGCTTTGCTCGGCATTGGCTCGGGACTGATAATCCCGTTGTCTACCGGTTTGGTTTCACGTTATTTCACGGGGGAGTATAGGGTAAAGCAGTTTGGTTACAGTTCTGCCATCACCAATGTGACGCTGGTTGTGGCAACGGCGGTGACTGGGTATCTGGCAGAGGTAAACTGGCACTTGCCTTTCGTGGTATATCTGCTTCCGTTGGTTTCTCTGCTGCTTGTCGGGTATTTGAAGGGAGATACCGGTCAGCCGCAGAAAACAGAAGATACGGCTACCGTTGTTCCGGAGGAATCCAAGCGTGCGATTCCCGGTAAATACGGCATCCATGTCCGCCATCTGCTACAGTTGATGCTGTTTTATGGCGTCACTACGTATGTAGTGCTGGCGGTTACTTTTGACTTGCCTTTTTTGATGGAGGCCCATCACTTCTCCAGCGGAAATTCCGGATTGATGATCTCCTTATTCTTCCTTGCCATTATGGCTCCGGGTTTCTTCCTGGGGCATATCGTGAAGTGGATGGGGAAACACACAAAGTTTTACAGCCTTTTGTCCATTGCAGCGGGTTTGCTTTTGATATGGATTTCGCCTAAAGAATGGCTGATAATACCGGGATGTATGTTGGTTGGTTTGGGATATGGTGTCATTCAACCGCTGATTTATGACGAGACAGTAGATACGGCTATACCAGAAAAAACAACTTTGGCACTGGCCTTTGTAATGGTAATGAATTATCTGGCGATTCTATTGTCCCCGTTCATTACAGACTTCTTTCAGACCTTGTTCCACACTAATTCCAAGGAATTTCCGTTTATTTTCAACCTCTGCATCACACTGCTCGCTATGTGGTGGGAGTATGCGAGGAAGAAGGATTCTTTGTTGGGGGGGAGTTATGAGTGATGAGTGATTTGTTGGTAATTGTGCTGCGCTACCATGCTGAAAGGAAAATACCAACAAATCACTCATCACTTATAACTTATAACTCAATCGCCTCATATTTCAGCCCGAAGACGTCGGCTACAGCTTTGTATGTTACTTTGCCTTCCACTACGTTCAATCCTTGCGCCAGAGCCGGGTCGTCCTTGCAGGCTTGTCTCCAGCCTTTACATGCCAGGGAAACAGTGTAGGGCAGGGTGGCATTTGTCAGTGCCATGGTGGAGGTGAAGGGTACGGCGCCGGGGATATTGGCAACGGCGTAGTGTACAATTCCGTCCACAATGTAGGTAGGGTCGCTGTGCGTGGTGGGGTGGGAGGTTTCGAAACAACCGCCCTGGTCGATGGCTACGTCTACGAGTACCGTACCGGGTTTCATCATCTTCAGCATTTCGCTGGTGATGAGGTGTGGGGCCTTGTCACCGGGGATGAGGACGGAACCGATTACCAAGTCGATGTTCGGCAATTCCATCTTGATGTTATGGGTGGAAGAATAGAGTGTCTTTACGTTTTTCGGCATCACTTCACTCAGGTAGCGCAGGCGGGGAAGGTTGATGTCGGCAATCAGTACCTCGGCACCCATTCCGGCAGCTATCTGTGCGGCATTGGTGCCCACGATACCACCTCCAAGGATAAGTACGCGTGCGGGACGTACGCCCGTTACTCCGCCCATCAGTTTTCCCTTGCCGCCTTGTGGCTTTTCAAGGAAGCGGGCTCCTACTTGGGTAGCCATACGTCCTGCCACCTCGCTCATGGGGGTAAGCAGCGGAAGTGAACGGTCTTCTTTTTCCACGGTTTCGTAGGCGATGCAGACGGCACCACTTTCAATCATGGCTTCGGTCAGCAATTTATCGGCTGCAAAGTGGAAATAGGTAAATACCACTTGTTCCTTTTTAATCAGTTTGTACTCCGGTGCAATAGGTTCCTTTACCTTGACAATCATGTCGGCTGCGGCATACGTGTCTTCAATGGTCGGTAAAGTCTTTGCACCTACGGCGATGTAGTCATCGTCGGAAAAACCGCTGTTTACGCCTGCTGTGGCCTGCACATACACCGTATGACCTTTTTTCACCAATTCGGCTACTCCGGCAGGGGTCATTCCCACGCGGTTCTCGTTGTTCTTGATTTCTTTAGGTACTCCGATAATCATAACCTTAAAGTTTTAATTGGGGGGTTAAACATGGCGCAATATAGCGATTTCCCGGCTTGGGTGTTATTGGTGCATCTATGTTCTTCAACAGAATTTTTATGCATGTTTTAATCAATGATAATTGTAGCTTTCTGTAGGTAGAGAGAACTATTCTTTTTATATTTGCATGCATTTAAAATAATATTGACTGTACAAAATATGAAATATTCTATATTTTTCTCTCTTTTGTTCTTTATTGGTAGTGTGCAAAGCGGCTATGCCCAAGAAACCGATACAGACAAGCCTTCCTTCATCCCGCCTTTTGATTTTCCCATCACTTTCTCCGGTAACTTCGGCGAGATACGTGCCAACCATTTTCATGGCGGACTGGATTTCAAGACCGGTGGAACCATAGGCAAGCCGGTACGCGCTCTGGCCGACGGATATATTTCGCGTATCCGCGTTACCCACGGTTCGGGCTATGTGCTCGATGTGGCTTATGACAATGGTTATTCGACGATAAACCGCCATTTGAGTGCCTTTGTGGGCGATGTGGCCCGCCGGGTTGAAGACTTGCAGTACGAGAAAGAAAGTTGGGAGGTGGAAATTACTCCCGAACCCGATGAATATCCCGTGAAGGCCGGTCAGATAATAGCTTTGAGCGGAAACACCGGATACTCTTTCGGTCCGCACCTGCATCTGGATATGATAGAGACGGCTACGGACGAATATATCGACCCGCTGCCTTTCTTCATGAACAAGGTGAAAGACAAGACTGCCCCGCGTGCCGAAGGTATCATGCTGTTTCCACAGCCGGGAAAAGGAGTGGTGGAGGGCAAGCAGACGCGACGGGCTTTTCCGGCACATCCAACGAAACCCATTACCGCCTGGGGACTGATTGGTGCAGGTATCCGTGCCTACGACTATATGGACGGAGTGCAGAATAAATATGGCGTGAAGACGGTGATTCTCGAAGTGGACGGTGAGGAAGTCTTCCGCAGTACGGTAGACCGCTTTGCCTATGAGGAGAACCGCTATATCAATTCGTGGACACACGGTCAGTACATGAAGTCTTTTATAGAGCCGGGCAACCGCCTTCGCATGCTGCAGGCATCCAACGGCAATCGCGGACTGGTGGAAATCAACGAAGAACGCCCTTACCGATTTGTCTATACACTGAGCGATGCGCTGGGAAATACCTCTAAAGTCCGCTTTACAGTCCAGGGACAGAAGACGATAATTGCTCCGGTGGAATGTCGTGAGAAATATGCCCTCAAATGGGACAAGGTGAACTATCTGCAGGAACCGGGGCTGGAATTGGTCATCCCGAAAGGAATGCTCTACGATGATGTCTTGCTGAACTATTCCGTGCGGGCTGATAGCGGCGACATAGCTTTCACCTATCAATTGAACGATACCCGTATTCCTATGCACAATGCCTGCGATTTGCGTATCGGCTTGCGCCGGCGTCCGGTAGAGGATGTGACCAAATATTATGTGGCGGGCGTAACGGCGCGCGGTGGAAAATACCGCATCGGCGGTAAGTATGAGGATGGTGTCATGAAAGTGCGTATACGGGATTTGGGGACTTATACCGTGGCGGTGGATACGGTTCCGCCGGTGATAACTCCCGTGAACCAAGCCCAATGGGGACGTACGGGAAAAATCATCTTCAAGGCCAAGGACAAGGAAACCGGCATCAATACCTATCGGGGTACGATTGACGGGAAGTATGCCTTGTTTGGAAAGCCCAATTCCATCAGTGGTAACCTGGTGTGCGAGCTCGACCCGAAACATGTGGAGAAAGGCGGCAAGCATGTGGTGGAGATGACGGTGACGGATGGCTGTGGCAACCGTACCACCGGACAGTTTGAATTTGTATGGTAAAGACTGAAATATTTAGTAACATTATAATTTAGAAGTATGAAAAGTAAAAGACTGACTCTTTCCGTCTTGTTTGTTGTGGCAGCCGTGGCGAATGCACTGGCCTGCACCAATCTTATCGTGGGCAAGAACGCCTCCGCGGACGGTTCTACCATCGTTTCTTATTCTGCCGATTCCTATGGCTTGTTCGGCGAGTTATATCATTATCCTGCCGGTATGCACAAGAAAGGCACGCTGATTGACATACACGAGTGGGACACCGGCAAATACCTCGGGCAGATAGAGCAGGCCCGCCAGACGTACAATGTCATCGGCAATATGAACGAGTTCCAGCTCACTATCGGTGAGACGACATTCGGTGGACGTCCCGAGCTGGTGGATACCACCGGCATCATCGACTACGGCAGTTTGATTTACCTCGGTCTGCAACGCTCACGC
>OHXM01000782.1_pt1 | contig 10082 bp, 10 predicted proteins | sample 1579901 | NCBI WGS metagenome assembly OHXM01 (sample SAMEA3882528, study PRJEB24775) | human gut metagenome | biome: human-associated habitat; feature: intestine environment; material: feces | place: Netherlands | collected 2009/2010
TTGCTTCTTCTCGAATGACGGAGGGGTAAGGATGCGCTGCGCCTGTATCTCCTGCGCCTTTCGGTAGGTCTGCCCGTTGAGCATCCTTGCGTTCGGAGCGTCATCGGGTACAAGGTACAGATGCAGGTTCTCTCTTTTGCGGAAGCCCGTTTCGTAGTATTCCAGATACAAGCTGCGGTTTCCGGCTGTCAACATTCTCACTTTGATTTCTACTTTCATAAAATTCTTCTTTTAATCGGTTATACAAACATATTGTTTACGAGGTTCATCGTCTCGATTTTCTTCTTATCCACTATCTTGGCATAGACTTCGGTCATGCGGATGCTACGGTGTCCGAGTATCTTGCTCACCGTGTAAAGGTCTGCGCCGAGGGTCAGCAACATGGTCGCCGCCGTATGCCTGCTGCAATGGTAGGTGATGTGCTTCTGTATTCCGGCCATCTGCATCCATTCGCCCAACACCACTTCCACTGTGGTAGAAGTGATGCGTAACTGGTGAAATACCCTTTCTTCGTCCTTTGACTTTCGGGGCATCCATTTCAAAGCTTCGTTGGAGAGCGGTATCGTCACCGTGTTCTTGGTTTTCACCTGCTGATGCTCGATGTAGAGTGTCTTTCCGTCCGCCGCCTTGTGTATCTCGCTCCATTTCAAGGTCATCATGTCGCTGTACCGTAACCCGGTGAAACAGGAAAACAGAAATGCCTTTTTCACAATGTCGTAGCGGCACGGCGTGGCCATCAGTTGGCGAAGTTCCTCAATTGTCAAGAACTCACGCATGGCGTTCAACTTCTGCGGCTTTTCCTTTGTTTCCAACAGTTTGAATGGATTGCGGTCTATTAGTCCTTCGCTTACGGCCTTGTTTAACGCGGCGGCAAGGCGATTCATGAATATTCGGCAAGTGGTACTGCTCAATGTCTTTTTGCCTTGGTTGAACGTGCATGTTTTCAGAAAGGCGATGAAGCCCTTGCAGAAATCCTTGTCAACCTCTTTTAGGGTGAGGCTTGGTTTGCCTATATATAATAGGTATTGTTCCACCCTTGCCTGCGCGTTCCGCTTCGATCTCATGCTGGCCGGACTTAGGCCGTTTTCCTCGGCAGTGTACTTCGCCACCCATGCGCTGAGCGTCATCCTTGCCTTTTTTACGTCCTCCCAGTTCACAAGACCCTTTTCCTGAATGTCGAGGATGCGTTGCGCCTTAATTTGCTCGGCCAGCTTGCGCGTGTTCCTGTTCTGCAACCTTGCGGCGGCATCCGTTTCAGGCACGAGGTAGAGTTTCAGGCCCTCTTTCTTCCTTGCGCCACGGTAGTACATGTCGAGGTACAGGCTTACATTGCCGTCGTTGAGCCTCTTCTCGCGTATGCGGACAGGCTCCTTAATTTTGATTTCTTTCTTCTTTCGTCCCATTTTCTTTTCTGTGTTATCCGATTTTTGGATTTGTTACTATATTGTTTATCAGTCACTTGCAAGCGTTACAAAGATAATTCACGGCGGGACAAAAACGGGACAAAAAGCGTGCTTTTATATCCCAAATTAGGCAAATATAACTATCCAATCAAAAAACGGCCTCTATTCATAACTAACTATAAATCAGTGATATTTGGCAGATTATGTTAGATATGTTTTCCTATGGTTTTACCCATCTGGAGTAATTGGTCAAATTCGTATAAAGAAAAACATTTTCGGGAATTTCAGTCAGTCCAAGGTTGGATAAGTTCAGTTTAGTGACCTGTTTTATCGTTTTTCCTGTTATTTCTATTGGATAATCCATGATTTTTTATAATTTTGCAGTGTCGGACTATGGGGGTAGCGACATTAAACAAGCGGATGTTCCGTGCAATTTCAGGAGAAGGTGTACGGATTCATATCTGGTAAGGGCTCATCCAGCGGAAGACCCGTATTTTCCGGTGAGAAACCCTCAACGGGATTGGAGGAAACCTTTTCATTCATCCGCAGCTTCGGCATCCCACTATCATTACATTAATGTAATATTCCGTGTCCTGACTTATTCTCCGTTTTCGGTAGCGACAAGGACACGTTCAGCAAGACAGCCACCTTTAGGGGTGGCTTTTCTTGTGTTGAGCCACGTGCCATGCCTCATGTGGTAAATGCCGTTCTTGGACAGGAGCCGCGTGGATGTATGTTCCTTGCGTATATGCCAACGCCTGCACGGTGGCAGGCTTGTCGGAATTGTAATGCACACGCACGTCATCCTTTGAAAAGCCTGGAGAGGCTTTCGATGCCCGTTTTCAGGTTGTCAGGCATATCTGTTTCGTTTTTTTTGTTATCATGTTATTCTCTTTAATGCTTGGATTTAATGCAATAATAACAAATAAAGTGGAGATGTCAAAATAGCGTCAGATAAACTTCAGGACTATTTTAAATTCACAGTCTTTGTTATTCCCGGGAAGACGGTCAACCGGGCTGTCCCGTTATTGCCTATCTCCACATCCGTGTACCGTGCCTCTACCACCACCTTTCCGTCCAGCCTGATGATACCCCATTGCTGGGGATTGGTTTCCACGACACAATAGTTGCCCACGGGGTTCTGTATGCTGCGGTAAATGGGCGGGACGATGACGCGGCTGCCTGCTCTCAGCCCCCATTTCAATCCCGATTGGAACGGAACGACATCTTGTATTTTAGCAAGCCGCGTCTGCTGTTTCTTTTCTTTTTCCCGTTGGAGGTTCTCTCTCATCTTGGCGGCTCTCGCCTCAGCTTCCGCTTTCAGTCGTGACACCGCCACGTCAAAATCCTCGTCTTGTGTCTTTGGGTGCTCACAGGCGATGTATTGCTTTTCCTTGCCATCCATGGCATGGTAGTAATTTCCCTTTCCGTCCGTAATCACGATGCTGCCGTCTGCCAGTTCGCCGCAGAATCCATAGTATTCTTCTTCGTCATTCGTCAGGATGCACACACAATCCTGATGAAGGAAAGCATCCTCGCTGTCTATGTGCCTGAACTTACAGTTGTCAGCCAGACCAGTATAAATCCGCAAATAGAAGCCCCGTGGCACCAAGTCAAAGCTGTTTATTCCCAACGGACTCTTTCGAGCACCCCAGGCCAGTCTTTCGTGAATACTTCCTTTGGGCATTTGCTCCATTTGCCGTTTTTCTTCTAATGCTTTCTGCTCCTGTATATCCTGTTGTACCGCATCATCTACAGCATTTTCTCCAAGAACACGCACTACCCGGTCATATCTATCAGAAACATCCTGCAATTGTTGTTTTTCATCAAATAACTGCTCTTTTTCTTCACGCACTGTATCTAGCTCTCTTTGTATTTGGTTATATGCTTGCTTTGTTTTCTGATATTTGTGTTTCCATTTTTCTACTTCTTCGGCAAGTTCTTTAACCTGTGCAGCCATCGCAGCAATTTTATTTTTCACCTGAGTAAACAGTGGTTTTATTTTCTTATCCCGGTAGGTTGTTGCACGTTCCAATGCACCAGCTTCTGGAAGTAGAGTTTTCACTGTTCCATATTCCTTTATTTCTTTGCTGACATTATCCATTACCGGCTGTAACCGTTCTCTGCGTTCTTCCAGGCTGTGCAGATCTTTCTCGGCTTTTTCCGCACACTTCTCAGCTTCCTCTTTATCTTTAACTGCCTGCTCCTTGTCATCTTTTAAAAGCTGGATATCAGCTCTTGCTTCCGCAATCTGTGCAGTCAGTCCTTCATTCTCAGCAGTGAGATATTCTTTCTCCCGTTCCAGTGCCTGTACTTCCTTTTTACGCTCTTTCTTCTTAAAATTATAAACATCCAGATGTTCCTCATGTGTCCCTTTCTGCTCCCATTCAATTCCATGCTGTCGTGCAATCTCTGCAAGCAATTCTTTTTCATGGTTGATCCACTGATTCAACTCTGTATCGTGTTTGTTCTCGCCTTGAAATCCCAGACTTTTTAATGCCTGCTTCAGGGAAACCCTGGTATCCATTCCTTTCCCTTTCCAACCAGTTACATAAGGGACAAAATCAATATGCAGATGTGGTGTAGCTTCATCCTGGTGCAGATAACAGCTAAATACATGAAGTGTTGGATTTCGTTGCTGAAAATTCTTTACATACTCATCCAGTACTTTTACAGCCTGACCTCCTTCTGCTGTTCCGACAGCCATATCTTCTCGATTTCCAATTTGAAAAATTACTTCGTGGAACAACTTCTCTTGTTTTCCCTGCCGGATTTTTTCATAGTAATTTGTAATCTGCCGATCCTTTCTTTTTCCTACATTGTACCGTTCTACAGAATCATCAAACAACTCTTTATATACTTCTTTCAGATTTTCATTCTGGTAACAGATATTCAGGTGTACTCTGTCTGGGTCTACATTTTCAGCTACAAAATCCCGTCTGTTATGAGCCAGCGATCCAGCTCCAATCATGCCGCTGATCGTTCTTCTCATCATTATGCTCCTCACCTCTCCTTCTAAAAAGCGTGCCAGATATGGCACATAATTTGTATTTCCGCCAACTATGGCGATTATAAGAAATCTTCGCCGGATACGGCGGTTTTGTTACTTTTGTCAAAAGTAACGCAAAAGCACTTTCGACAGCCGTACCGTCCATCAAAAGTCCCCTTGCGCCCTGCCGGGGGCATAACGTCCTTATGGACGTCTGTTCTGCACCGACCGAAGCGGAACGAAGACCTATCCAGTCAAATTATTCCGGTATTCTTGCCTGTACATATTCCAGATCTCCGCAATATGATGTTCCCACCAGATACCATTCTCTTGCCAGATTCATCTCCATTCTGGTCTGTACCCATTCATCACCTACCAGCACTTCCAGTCCTTCTCCACAGTGAAATCCTGTATCAATCCATAAATCTGATGATAATAATCCATATCTTCCATTGCTGTTGTTATATCCTAATCTTCCCTGTTTCATCATTTTCTGCTCCTTTCCAATTTGTAAACGGAATTTGTAAACGGGGCTCAAAAGATTTTAAAAGTTAACTTTTTAAGTTTTTCCTTCAAGTTCCGTTTACATCGTTTACAATAATCTTTACTCAAACGGTATCTCCAACTGTTCCGGTACTTCCATAAATCCGTCTTTATCTTTCTTCACCGAATCTTCCATCCGTTTCCATGACCGCTGTATTCCATATTCCTTTCCGAATCGATGTGTACCATGTGGTTTCCAGCCTACAATCGCATTGTTCATAATATTGGCAATTTCTTTACCTTCCCACTGTTTCATTTCTCCGGTTCGATGTAGCGCTTCATCGAACAGAATTCTTGTACATACATAATCGTCATCGTAGTCATCAAGAAATGCCTGTATGATTCCGGCATTGGTATCTTCCGGCATAAATTCTTTCTGCAGACGCTTTGCCTCTTCCTCAATTTCCTTTGTAAATCCTAAGAACACATTTCCCTGTCGATACAGTACCATTGCCTCTGCCCAGGCCTGTTCGATATAGGCTTTGCTCTCTGCCTCATTGTCCAGAATATGAACTTCTGCTTTCGACATATCTGTCATCACCGGAGCAAATCGTCTGTTTCCGGTTCTGTCCAGCGGAAGGAAATTCAGATCATTTGAAGTACCGCAAAATACACACTGTCTCGGTCTGTCTTCCGGGTGAACTTCATAAGGTACTTTATAAGTTTCTTTCTGTCTGCTCAGAAACGATTTTATCTGTTCAATATTCTTTGCTGTGATAGTTGCCTTCATTTCTCCCATTTCGATAATCCAGTGATTTTGCAGTTTTCTGTAAATATTTTCATCATCCAAATGATCCAGATTGTCGCTGAACCATTCTTCTTTTATCGCTAGATATTTGAAAAATGTGGACTTTCCGGCTCCCTGACTCCCAACCAAACACAACATAATATCATATTTTATTCCCGGTTCATAAATTCTTGAAATCGCTGCCAGCATGTGCATTTTCATTACTCCGATTGTATATTTGCTCTTTTCTGCTCCCAGAAAATGTGGAAGCATATTTTCTATTCTTGGAATTCCGTCCCAGACCAGACTCTCCAGATAATCCCTAATTGGGTGATATTTATTTTCATTGGAAACAATATCTACTCCTGCTTTGATCACACGCTCACTTGTCAGTTCATAATTTTCTTCCAGATACATCTTCAAATTATTTTCATCAGTATCTGTAACCGTAGGACTGCTATTTCTCCGTTCCCATGGCACCTCTTTTACAATATCCATTCTTCCAGAAAGTTCATTTCGTTTAATCGCTTTTTTCAGCACTGGATCTTTTTGTAATACGGTTACACAATTTCTGATTGTCTGCTTTGTTCTTCCTTTATCCGTATGCTCCAACATATCATTGACATCTTCTGTTGTAAGCATCTCCTCGTTCACAATATCTTCTAATTCCATCAAGGACTTCTCGCTGATATTCGTTAATTCTTTCTTCAATTTTTTCAACCTCCCTTCTCTTCATCTTGAAAAACTCTACAATCTCTTCTCCTGTTCCAAACATCAGCACGTCCAGATAGTCATTTATCTTTCTTTCATTTGCCAATGCCTCCGTAAATAATTCGTGCCACTCTTCTTCTGGTTCTGGTCTGTAAAACTCTTTCCAAAACTGAATCCATTTCAGATATCTGATCAGCACGTCTGTTGCATGTTTCAACCACTGCTCCAGTTTTTCTCTGATCATCACAACTTTAGGTTTCTTTGATATCAAAGTATTCCTGTTTTGGTGCGTCCTTTTGTATTTGTTTCTGTCTTCGACTTTTATATCCAGTCCAAAATCTTCTATCAGCTTTTTCGCAGCTTCATACTGTGATATTCCAAATAACCTTGCTGTAAAATCTATTGCATCACCACCCACTCCACATGCAAAGCAATGATAGATTTTATCTGCCTTCATACTTGGGTGTCGGTCTTTATGAAACGGACAACATGCCATTCCATTTCCCTTTACTTTAATCCCGTAATGCTCCGCAGCCTGTCTCGCTGTCACACATCCTTTTACCTGTTCAAATAATGTCACTTCTACCTCCTGCCCCTCCGGGCAAGTCTCCGATGAACAGATATTCGGGAATTGTTGTATCTTTCAATTCGTGATATACTTAATCTGCCAAGATGGTATATCAGTGAATCTGATTATCAGAGAACTTGCTCAGATATTTTATCTGGGCTTTTTCTTTTTGTCTGTCAGTAGTCATAGCTTTTGCTCCTTACACAAATCTCCTTGTAGGAATAATAATGATTTCAAATTTGCTTCCGTCCTCTAATTCAAGAAGAATCACATAATCTGAATCCCAATCCGGTAAAATGGAACTTATTTTCAGCTTCTTACTATAGTTAATTGCATCAAATATTTTTCCGACTACTTTCTTTGTTTTCATTTGCTTCTTTTCCTCCGTATTAACGTTTATTGTCCAGCATCTCAGCAACTTTTTTCTGCTGTGACGGGTACAGATGCCCATAAGTGTTCAATGTCATCTGAATGTCTTTGTGCCCCAGCCTTTCCTTGATAATCAGTGGTTCTACGCCCTGGTAGATCAGATATGCCACATGGCTGTGACGGATATCGTGCACTCTGATTGGTTTTACACCGGTCAGTGCTTCATATTTCTTAAGACGTTTCTGCAGTGTTCTCGCCACAATCGGGAACAACCGCTGATCTTCCGGAAATCCATAATGCTTCTTTGCATACTCCTGTACCTCTTCCTTAAGGAAATTGGGAATGTCAATAGTACGGACCGAATTTTCTGTTTTTGGAGTATCAATCACATCTCTTTTCTTGATCCGGTTATAGGTCTTATTGATATGCAGGAGATTTCCACTCATATCAAAATCCGAAAGACTCAATGCTAGAAGCTCTCCTTCCCTAATTCCTGTCCAGAACAGAATTTCAAATATCAGATAATCTTCACTCCCCGGCTCAATCCCGGCGATAAATCTGTCATATTCTGCTTTCGTCCAGAATTCCAGCTTGTTGGCATCTGATTTCCCCATCTTTTTTACTTTCTTACATGGATTTTCCTTCAGATTGTAAATTTTCTGTGCATGATTAAACAGTGCATTTAACTGATTCTGGATCATACGCTCATAAGTCTTGCTGTATCCTTTTTCCTGAATGGCATTCTGCCACTGGATAATCTCTGCCGGTGTGATCTCATTCATTTTTCTTGTTCCAAAATACGGAACAATGTGCTTGTTCATCATGTGCTGCTTATTACGGATTGAATTTTCTTTCAGTTCATTCTTTTTATCTTCAAAATAGACTTGAATAAAACTGTTCATCTCCATTTTCATATCCGCTGCAGTCTTTCTTATGAATTCCTTTTCATAATTCAATGCTTCTTTCTTTGTCTTGAACCCTCTTTTCAGCTTCTGCGTTTTCTTACCTGTCCAGTCAATATAGCGGAAGCTCACATACCAGGTTCCCTGTGTTTTGTCTTTGTAAGCTGACATCTTAAAACCTCCTTCATACTGCTCTCTGAGAGCATCCATAAAATTTTGTTTCCCAGTAGGGACGTGGAATCTTTCCACGAACTGCTACATATCCTTCCTTTGCCAGTTCATCATTGAGCTGCTTCAGAATAGAATATGCTTTACTGCGTTTCACACCTAATTCTTCCATGACATCATCAACAGTCATCATATAATTAGTTCTCATATCGTCCTCCTTTCTAGTCACTTTTGTGACTCTTTCGTTGTTCTCTTATAATAATTCACTTTTGTGAATTTGTCAATAAACATTTGCGAATTTATTTTTTTCCATTCCATACCTATTGCTTGCGTATCGGCAATTTGTTAAATCTCACTCTTTTGTATCATTCACTTTTGTGCTAGAATAGAAGCACAAATATTATTAAGGAGGCAGCATTATGGTTGGCAAAAAAATCCGGGCATTCCGGGAATTTAGAGGATACAGTCAGATACAATTAGCCGAGCTGTCCGGCATTAACGTAGGAACGATCAGAAAATATGAACTTGGAATCCGGAATCCAAAACCGGATCAGTTAGAAAAGATAGCAACTGCACTGGGATTAAATGTAAGTGTTTTTCTGGATTTTAATATTGAAACAGTCGGAGATGTACTCTCCCTGTTGTTTTCTATTGATGATTCAGTGAACCTCTCACTTGCTGAGACACCTGAGCAGAAGATTTCACTGACGTTTGATAATCCTACAATGCAGGACTTTTTCAGGAAATGGTGTCAATTTAAAAATGTCTATGAAAAGGAAAAAGCTGAAATATTAGCTATTGAAGATGAAGATAAAAGACAGGAAGAACTGGATAAACTGAACGCTACCCAGGAAGAATGGAAACTGCGTGCTATGGGAACTACGATAGGTTGTCATACCATCGTTAAGAAGGGCACTGAAGGTAATGACATCAAGACATATAATCTGACTTAAGGAGGTATTAAATCATTTTGCAAAACACACCTGATTATTTATATCATTATACTAGTATTGAAACTCTTGCATTAATTTTAGCAAACCATACCTTTAGATTAACTTCCTTAGATCAAATGGATGATCTACAGGAAAAAGAAGCATTTGATTTAAAAAATGCTGGTCAATTTTGCTATGTAAGTTCTTGGACTGATGATGAAACAGATGAGTGGCTTCAGACCGTAGAGGATGGGATTGTAACATCTTGCAGCAGGAGTGGCGGAAGTCATGGATGGCAGCTTTATAGCATTTCCAGATGGACAGCAGCAGATGGGAGCAAACTGAAAAAACATCTGGAAATAGAATTTGAAAACAAAAAAAATACTCAGATATATTGGGATGATGTTGCAATGTTCTGCTATCCGGATGAATATCAGCTTGGCATATATGAGATGCAAAAAGGCGATATTATTGAGATTGACAATTTGCAGGAGCTTGCTGAGATAGATAACAGTTATAATAAATATATGGAGGATTAGGCTCCGACAACGCTATAGAGCTATGGAGCGAGTCGTCATTTCATTGAGAACTTCATCTTATACATGAGTTTACTCATAAGTGCAATGTTTTATAGCACTCATATATTTTCCATCACAATCTCAAGCTCATAAAGTCCTTCACCAAAACAGTTCCCTTAATCTCAGCTCCATCTCCTGTATTATAAACTTCTGTATCCCTAACTCCTTCAAGCCTTCGCTCTATCCATTTCC
>OHXM01000800.1_pt1 | contig 9919 bp, 6 predicted proteins | sample 1579901 | NCBI WGS metagenome assembly OHXM01 (sample SAMEA3882528, study PRJEB24775) | human gut metagenome | biome: human-associated habitat; feature: intestine environment; material: feces | place: Netherlands | collected 2009/2010
ACATGGCCGGTGTGGCACCTTTTTCCGTAAGCAGCGTCCTTGTATTTTTCAGTCCGGGAATGACATAAGTTCCATATTCTTTCTCTTTTTCTCTTCCGTCAAAGGCAAAATAGGAAAATGCCTCTTTCTGGGAAAGCATCTGTTTCTGGCCCCGCAGCGTATACACTGCAGCACCTCTGTTTGTCACCACAGCTTTTGTTGGCAGTTCTGTTTTTGCTCTGTATACAAATGCATATAAAAAATAACATATACACAGCACAAAAACAACTGCCAGGATCTTCAGAATAAAAATCCGGAAGCTGCGTTTAAGATCATTAACTACCTGGTTGCAAATGAGCAGAAATGGGTAGAAGAGGGCGTAACATCTACGGAGATGGGAACCGGAGATTTCTATCCTTTGTATAATACGTATGACAATGCTGATGAGATAGAGAAATCTTATGAAGCGCTGACGAAATATCTTGCAGGAGATATCAGTATGGATGATGTAGATTTTTCGACACATAAACTGCTGAAGAACGATATGGAAGCAGTTACGAAACTTAAGAAAAAGCCTTACGATGATTTCAGTCTTAAATATTGGAATCTGGATAGTGATCTGGCAAAAGGCAATCTGCCTCGTCTGGTTGCAATCATGGTAGGTTCCGGTTTACAACGCTTACAACGGACAGACGGAAACAATGGAAGCGAAATGGGCAAATCTGAAGAAGATGGAGGAAGAGACTTTCGCAAAGATCATTATGGGAAAAGCAGATATCAGCGAATTCGATACTTTCGTTAAAAACTGGAAGAATCAGGGTGGTGATCAGATTCTCAAAGAAATCAACGATGAATTAAGTAAGTAAAAGAGACGGCGGCTGATGGTGTTCATTAGCCGCTGTTCCTTAATTGGAGGTATAAAATGCGGGAAAACAAAGTAATCTACGGGCTGATAGGATATGGTGGAATGGGCAGATGGCATACAGAAATCCTGTCAAATGTACCGGAAATTGAAATTGGTGGTATCTATGATATCAAGGAAGAAAAGAGAATAGAAGCAAAAGAAAAAGGTTTTTCTGTGTATGGCTCGGAAGAGGAAATGTTATCAGACCCGGATATTGATGTCGTGCTGATTGCCACTCCAAATGACTGCCATAAGCCGATTGCAATCCGTGCTATGCATGCGGGGAAAAACGTGATATCAGAGAAACCGGTGACTCTGTCATCTTCTGATCTTCAGGAGATGGAAAATGTTGCCAAAGAAACCGGAAAGTTCCTGACAGTACACCAGAACAGGCGCTGGGATGATGATTTCCTGATCATACGAAAGCTTGTAGAGGAGCAGAAGCTGGGGCATGTCTTCCGGATAGAAAGCCGTGTGCATGGTTCAAGGGGTATTCCGGGTGACTGGAGAAAAGAAAAAATACATGGTGGCGGAATGGTTCTTGACTGGGGTGTACATTTGCTGGATCAGATTCTGTATCTTTACGGAGATAGAAAAATTGAAACTGTATATGCATCACTTACCCATATTACCAATCAGGAAGTGGATGATGGGTTCACCACAATCCTGACATTTGAAGGCGGAACGGAAGTCTTAGTTGAAGTAGGTACCAATAATTATATTTCCCTGCCAAGATGGTATGTACTGGGTGAAGATGGTACTGCGGTAATCAGGGACTGGCAGTTAAATGGTGAGATCATACGGAAAACAGGCATAACCGAAGAGAAAGTAGTGCCGGTAAAGACAGCAGCAGGTCTGACCAAAACCATGGCTCCGAGACGGGAAGATACAATCGTGAAAGAAGAGCTGCCACATGTGTCCGGAGATATTGCGGATTTCCATAGGAATGTAGCAGCAGTTATAAGAGATGGGGCAGAGCCGGAGATTAAGCTCTTCCAGGTGATGCGTGTAATGAAACTAATGGAAGCTATTTTCCAATCAGCAGAAACAAACCAGGTGATTGATTATAGACAGTATGAATCATAAGTATTTATGAAGGAACAGGAGAAAATAAGTATGAAACAGATAAAAATAGGAACATGCGTTCCTGGAGCTAAGGCAGAAGAATGGTTAAAGGGATTTATTGGAAAAGGATTTGAGACATTTTCTCTTAATTTCCATATGTCACTGGAAGGGACTGACCTTGATAAGCTGGCATTGAGCACGGAAAAACTGTTGGCAGGTACGGATTCCAAAATCACGACAATTGGATACTATTGCAATCCTATCCAGTATGCAGAGCATAGGAAAACACTGGAAAATGTAATCTGCACTGCCGGAAAATTCGGAGCTACACATGTGAGTACTTTTGCAGGAGCGTGGGAAGGAAAGCCGGTAGAATCCGCATATGAAGAGTTTGGCAAGGTATTCCGGGAACTGGCTGATCTTGCAGAAGAAAAGGGAGTGAAGCTGGGAATTGAGAATTGCCTTATGGATGGAACATGGGAACATGCGACATGTAATATCGGTTTTAACCCTAAAGCGTGGGAAGTGATGTTTGAGGAAGTAAAGAATGATAACTTCGGACTGGAATGGGAGCCGACACATCAGATGGTACAGCTTATCGATCCGGTAACAGAGCTGAGAAAATGGTGCAAAAAAATAGTACATATACATGGAAAAGATGCAACAATAGACTGGGATGCTGTAAGACATAGTGGCATATCAGGCGCAGTCCCATTTGTATGGCATCGTATGCCGGGCTTTGGTGACACGAACTGGAGAGATATCATTTCTATTTTAAGAAGTAACGGATATGAGGACGATATCTGCATTGAGGGATACCATGATCCTGTATATTCCGGAGAACTGGAGATGACCGGACAGCTTCATGCACTGAATTATCTGAAATGGTGCAGGGGTGGAGATTTTACACCAACTCCATGGGCAAAATAGGGAAAACAGATACAGGAGGATTTTTCAATGAAACTTGGGTTTATTACATCAATCCTTGACGGATGGACTTATGAACAAATGATGGATTTTGCTTCAGAGCAGGGATTTGAATGTGTGGAAGTGGCATGCTGGCCAGAAGAAAAAGCAGAAAGAAGATATGCGGGTGTAAGCCATATAGATGCAGAACGGGTAAACCAGGATGATGAATATGCAGCCCATATTATGGCATATGCAGAAAAAGCGGGAGTAGAAATCTCTGCACTGGCATATTATCCTAACGTAATGACGGCAGATAAAGAGAAAAGAAATGCTGCTATTGAACATCTGAAGAATGTCATACGTGCAAGTAAAAAGTTAGGTGTTGGCATGGTCACAACATTTATCGGAAGGGATCAGACCAAAAATGTACGGGAAAATCTTGAACTTGTAAAAGAAATATGGCCACCAATCATAAAACTGGCAGAGGTATGTGACGTAAAAATAGCAATTGAAAACTGCCCGATGCTTTTTGGTGAGGAACAGTGGCCCGGAGGACAGAATCTGATGACAACTCCGCCAATCTGGAGAGAGGTCTTCAAGATCCTGGACAGTGATAATCTTGGCATTAATTACGATCCATCCCACTTTATCTGGCAGATGATCGACTATATCCGCCCGCTTTATGAATTTAAGGATAAAATATTCCATGTTCATTACAAGGATATCAAGATATACAAGGATAAATTAGAGTCCTGTGGCATCATGGCTTATCCGCTGGAATATATGTCACCTAAGATTCCGGGACTTGGCGATGTGGACTGGGGAAAATACGTGTCAGCACTTACTGATATAGGATATGATGGCTGTACATGTATCGAAATAGAAGATAAAGCATTTGAGGATTCCAAGGAAAAGGTGGAGAAGTCTTTAATTCTCAGTAAAAGATATCTGGAGAAATATGTTATATAACACAGAAAAGTGCAAATAAGGAGGAAATACCATGAGAAAATTAAGAGCAGGAATCGTAGGCTGTGGAGGGATTGCTAACGGAAAACATCTCCCGGCTATGCAGAAAAGTGGTCTCTATGAGGTGGTGGCTTTTTGTGACATCATCATAGAGCGTGCGCAGGAGACAAAAGAAAAATTTGGCACAGAAGATGCAAAAGTATTTGAAGATTACCGTGAACTTCTAAAAGAAGATCTGGATGTTGTATATGTAACTACCCCAAACCGTTCCCATGCAGAAATCTCTATAGCAGCAATGGAGGCAGGAAGAGATGTCATGTGTGAGAAGCCAATGGCAAAAAATTATGCAGAAGCACAGAAGATGGTCGAAACTGCTGAAAGAACACACAGAGTTCTCAACATAGCATATCAGAACCGTTATCGTACAGATTCATTGTATCTGAAGGAAATGTGCAAAAGTGATGAATTGGGAGAAATCTATTTTGCCAAAGCACATGCACTCAGAAGAAGAGCTGTTCCGACCTGGGGTGTGTTCCTGAATGAAGAAGAACAGGGCGGCGGTCCTCTGATTGATATTGGTACACATGCACTGGATCTGACATTATGGATGATGGATAATTATGAAGTGCAGTCTGTTACGGGAGCTTCCTTCCACAAGCTGTCTGATCAGACAGACCAGGGAAATGCATTTGGTAACTGGGATCCGGATAAGTTCTGTGTAGAAGATTCTGCTTTTGGCTTTATCCGTATGAAAAATGGGGCAGTGATCGAACTGGAATCAGCCTGGGCACTGAACACACTGGAGGTTGATGAGGCAAAAACAAGCCTGTGTGGTACCAAAGCCGGAGCTGATATGAAAGATGGCCTTAGGATCAATTACATCCACCATAATACACAGGTAGTAGAGAAACCGGAATTATCAAGCGGTGGAGTAGCATTTTTCTCAGGAAAAGAAAAGTCAGCAGCAGACTATGAACAGGAATTGTTTTACCACATCGTTGTTGATGGGGCAGAACAGGTTGTGAAGCCTGCACAGGCTGCAGTTGTCACACGTATTCTGGAAGCAATCTACCAGTCCGCAGAAAGTGGCAAGACAATCTACTTTGAGTAAAATACGGTCTTATATGCTTCGGGCTGATCTATGGAGAAATGAACATTAGAAATAAACGGATTAAACATAAGGAGTATATATGGAAATACATGAATTACAGCAATTGCTGTCAGAAATGTCATTACAGGAAAAAATAGGACAGATGGTGCAGCTCACTGGCGCATACTTCGATAAAGAGGCAGTGCTCACAGGTGTTGTTGGCGAACAGTTGCCACCGGAATGGATCATTCAATATGCCGGTTCAGTGCTTGGAGTGATCGGTAAAGATAAAATTTATGATATCCAGAGCAGATATATGGAACAGCATCCCCATCATATTCCGCTTCTTTTTATGGCAGATGTTATCCATGGATGTCGGACGATTTTTCCGATTCCGTTGGGGCAGGCGTGTTCATTTCATCCGGAACTGGTGTCTGAGGCGGCTTCTATAGCTGCCTTGGAGGCATCTTCAGAAGGGCTCAGAGCAACATTTTCTCCTATGATTGATGTTTCAAGAGATCCCAGATGGGGAAGGATGATGGAATCCTTTGGAGAAGACCCATATGTAAACGGAATCATGGGAAAAGCAATGGTAGATGGCTATCAGCAGAAAGCTGATACCGGAATAGCGGCATGCCTGAAGCATTTTGCAGGTTATGGGGCTGTGAATGCGGGAAGGGAATATAATGATGTTGAAATATCCCAGCGGACATTTCTGGAGCAGTATGTAAAACCTTTCCGTATGGCATTAAAAGCAAAGCCTGCTATGGTCATGACAGCTTTTAATGCTATTGACCGTAAACCGATAAGCGGAAATAAGGAACTTCTTAAAGGGCTTCTGCGGGATAAGGAAGGATTTGAGGGAACTGTAATTTCAGATTGGGGCTCCATAGGCCAGCTGGAAGAACAGGGAGTGGCAGCTGATATGGAAGAAGCAGCAATCCAGGCTTCAGAAGCCGGTGTAGACATTGATATGATGAGTCCTGCTTATATGCTGTGTCTTGAAAAACTGGTGGAAAGCGGCAAAATTCCGGAAGCGTTTGTTGATGAAAGTGCATTCAGGGTCCTGATGATGAAAAATCAGCTGGGGCTTTTTGAAAATCCGTTTGCCGGTCTTGGAAAGAGTGGAAAACTGACTCTGCATAACCGGGAAAAGGCATATCAGCTGGCAGGCGAAAGCTGTGTCCTTTTGAAAAATGATAAGATACTGCCATTAAGCATGAAGAAGAAAGTTATATGGGCAGGTCCTTATACAACGTCAAGAGAATTATTAAGCCGCTGGTCAATTTTTGGAGAACATGAGGCAGTTGAAACAATAGAAGATGTTTTACAAAAAAAGCAGATAGAAGTAGAATGTATTACTGGATGTAATATTCTTTCTGATGCAGAGTGTAAGGTATGGCAGGTGGAACAGGAATTGTCTGACAAGCCAAGGGATGAGCAGTGGCTGGAAACGATAACCCATGAAGATACGGTTGTATGTGTACTGGGTGAGCATGAATCCCAGTCAGGAGAGGCTGCCAGCAGGGCGTTCTTGACTTTGCCGGAAGAGCAGCAGGTGTTATTTGAAAAAATAGCAGAACGTACAAGTAATATTGTGACTGTGGTAATTACAGGAAGACCATTGGACCTGCGGAGGATATCGGAAAGATCCAAGGCTGTCATTATGGCATGGAGACCCGGCACTATGGGAGCTGAAGCAATCATAGATATTGTGTATGGCAGAATAAACCCTTCCGGCAAATTATCTGTGAGTATTCCATGGTGTGTGGGACAGGTGCCCATAAGCTACTGGGATGTAAAAACCGGACATATACTTACAGAAGATAATTCAGAAAACCGTTTCACCAGCAGATATATGGATATCCCGAATACGCCGTTATATCCATTCGGTTATGGATTGTCCTATACAGAGTTTGATATTTCGGACGTTGATGTGCAGATAGGACAGGATAAAAAAGTACATGTACATTGTAATGTGTGCAATACAGGGAATGTTGCGGGGGCGGAAGTAGTCCAGTGTTATTATGAAACATTATATGCATCTGTAGTACGTCCCAAGAAAGAGCTTGTCCGTTTTCAGAAGGTTTTCCTGGAGCCGGGGGAGAAGAAGGATGTAGATTTCTTTATTGACCAGGAAGAATTCTCATATTATGGCAAAAACATGGAAACCGTCAGCAGCGGAATGAAACTGCGTATCAGTATTGGAAACAGTAGTGACCACCTTGTTTCTGAGAACATTATACAAGCATAGGAGAAAAGAGACATGAAGGATTTTGAAAATGATTTGATTTATTATCCTAATCCGGACCCGGTCAAGGAACCGAGATTTATTTTAAAATCTGTAGATGAATTGGAAAAATCAACAAAATACAGTGTTACCTGCAATGGAACAGAGCGTGTGGTATACCATACAGATTCGTTTGACTATGTTGTAGTAGTAGATAACGAAGCGTATGATCTGGAGATTTCAATCCATACACCATATGAAAAACTTGAAATCCGTCCGTCCAGCTTTGGCATAGTTCCTTCTGTAAAAGGAGAAACAATCCATATCCATCTTGATGAACCGAGAAAGTTTACTGTAGAGACAGATGGTGGTCTTCATGATGCATTGTTTGTACTTTGCTCGCACAGGATTGAGAAGCCGGCAGATACCACCATCTGCTTTGAAAAGGGCAAGGTATATAATGTAGGAGTTCTTACCTTAAAGTCCAATGATACGGTTTACATAGAGGAAGGTGCTGTTGTATCAGGGTGTGTATACGCAGACCATTGTGACAATATTTCCATTGTAGGAAACGGAATTATCAACGGAGCCTGCTGGCATCTGCCGGACAGTAATGCACACCGTTTCTTTATCTATGCCAAGTGGTGTAATAATGTACTCTTAAAAGGCTTTACTGCTGTAGACGGTCCTTCCTGGCATGTAGTTCCTGCGGCGTGTGACCATGTTGTGATTGATAATATGAATATTATGTCGAGGATTGTAACGGGAGACGGTATTGATATTACGAGCAGCCAGGACGTAGAGGTAAAAAATTGCTTTATCCGTTCCACAGACGACAGTATCTGCATCAAATCCCAAAGATTGTTTGAAGATCCGTCAACGGTACGTGATGTAACAAAAGTGCGTGTTCACAATAACGTAATCTGGAATGCAGAACCCGGTAATGCCATAGAGCTTGGTTATGCCCTCCAGAGCGAAATCCACGACCTAGTATTTGAGGATTGTGATATTATACACTGCCAGTATGAAGGAAACATGGGTGGTGCGGCGATTTCCATCCATCAGGCAGATGGCGGCCATGTTCATGATATACATTATAAAAATATCAGAGTAGAGCAGGCAGAACAGAAACTGTTCGATATTAAGGTTCTGCTTTGCAGATATACGGAACAGCTTGCCAAAGGAGAGATTAATGATATCTATTTTGATAATATCCAGGTGCTGAACGGAGATATCCCGGTCTCCATAATCCGGGGGTATCAGACACCAACAGAAGAAGTACGTGTCCATGATGTCCATTTTGATAACATTACTTTTATGGGGAATAAGTGTGAAACCTGGCAGGATATGCGGCTTGTTACAGAACTGGCAAATGACATTTATGTCAATGGTGTCAGAACATGCAGACAGATGAAATTCTGAGAATATCACCATATAGAGATGGTTTTATTACTTGCAGCAAGGAGGGTATTTATGGAACAAAGCAGCATGGTTTTCCAAAAAGACGGAAAAAATTATTTACAGCTGGACTGTGAAAATGCAAAAGAGCTTTCTATGAAACTGGGGGAGAAAACATATCCATTTACAAAAGATGGGAAAAAATGGATTCTGGAGCTTCCGTTCTCCACAGCAGTGAATTATGTACAGATCTGCGTGGACGGACAGGAGGTTCTGCTTCCTGAACTGCCCATCGGGCATGGATACTGCCATTTATATAATTATATTGAACTGCCGGATGGAAATGAGCTGACGGAAATACGGGATATTCCACATGGAACACTGGTACACGAATTTTATATGTCAGGTATTTCCAATAACTGGGAACGGTTTATTGTTTATCTTCCGCCATGTGTACCGTCGGCGGGGCTTCCTGTCCTGTATCTGCAGCATGGATTCGGTGAGAGTGAGATTTCCTGGACAACAACAGGGAAAGCAAATATCATACTTGATAATTTGATTGAAATGGGAAAAATAAAACCATTTGCCCTTGTCATGTGCGATGGCATGGTAAAAGAAAAGTTTGGTTTAGAAGAGAGATTAAACCATGTTCTGCTGGAACGGATGCTGGTAGAAGAGATTATTCCGATGGTAGAAAAAAAGTATCAGTTTGGTGGATGCAAGGAAAAACGTGGCATGGCAGGATTGTCCATGGGTTCTGTACAGACAACAAGAACTGTATGCGATCACCCAGATCTGTTTAGCGAAGTCGGAATCTTCTCCGGTTTTTTAAGGGATTTTATTGAAGGAAACCCGGATAGGGATGTAGTTGACAGAAAGCCTTATGAGCAGACTCATTTAAAGGCAATGGATAATCCGGCGTTCAACAGCTATTTCCATACATTTTTGCGCTGTATAGGGGATAAGGACAGCTTCCTTCCAAGGTTTCTGGCAGAGGATGAAATTATCCGGGAAAAGGGTGTTCATGAAATCAGAAGGATTTATCCCGGAGAGCATGACTGGAATGTGTGGAGACATTGCTTTGCGGATTTTGCGCAGATGATTTTTCAATGAAACAGAAAAGTTTGCAGGTTATAGAAAGGTATGGTAATTATTATGTGGAATGGTAAGAAGAAAGCGGTCACTTTCAGCTATGATGACGGAGTAGAACAGGATAGACGGTTGATCGCATTGTTTAACAAATATGAGATGAAAGCAACTTTTAACCAGAATAGTGGAATCCAGACAAGAGCCGATACATTTACTCAGGGAAATATCGTGGTCCACAGGATGAATCAGAAAGATATGAGGGAGCTTTACAAAGGGCATGAAATTGCAT
>OHXM01000803.1_pt1 | contig 9900 bp, 5 predicted proteins | sample 1579901 | NCBI WGS metagenome assembly OHXM01 (sample SAMEA3882528, study PRJEB24775) | human gut metagenome | biome: human-associated habitat; feature: intestine environment; material: feces | place: Netherlands | collected 2009/2010
CCGGCAAACCGATGCGCTTGAGCCCGTCAATCACAATGCGGCGACGGGCCAGCAATTCCTGACGACGAGCTTCGCATTCCGCCAAGCTTTCCGGCGTGAAGCAGGCGAGCGCCGCATGTTGCGTGGGCGTGTGGGCGCACAGGTAGTAGTTGGTGGCCAGATCGTCAACCGCTTCCAGCACAGTGGGCTCGTCCGGCAGAATCGCCCAGCCGAGGCGCCAGCCGGTCATGCCTGCGACCCCGATGCCATCGTATGCAACAGCTTCTCCAAGTTCTTCGGCATGACCGGCTGGAGGCTCGGCTGGATGGTCGTGCCCGAATACGCGCTCGAAGCCATGGACGACCTCGCCACCAACTTCTTCCTGTGCGCGCACACGCCGACCCAGCATGCGGCGCTCGCCTGCTTCACGCCGGAAACGCTGGCCGTGTGCGAGGAACGCCGTCAGGAACTGCTGGAGCGCCGCCGCATTGTGGTGGACGGTCTGGCCGAGATCGGTCTACCGCTGGAAGTCGAACCGAACGGCGCGTTCTACGCGTATTTCAACATTTCCAGCACCGGTTTGGACGCGTGGACGTTCTGCGAGCGTGCGCTGAAGGAAGCGCATATCGCGTTGACGCCTGGCCGCGATTTCGGCGAGGCCACCGCGGACACGCACGTGCGTTTGTCGTATGCTGCCTCTCGTGAGGCGTTGCGTGAAGGTTTGAATCGGCTTGGCGATTTCGTAGCCAAAGTGCGTGGCTGAGGTACTCGGCTGAAACATATGCCTGAAGCGCGATTTTTCACGCCGATGCAATCGTTTCCCGTATTGTGATCATTGGATGCCCACCCTCCTTTCCGAGGGTGGGCACCGTCATATTTGCAAATGTTGTCAAGGCATGTCGCGCAATAGGTGAAACGTTTAAACTATTATGCTGTGAACCATGGTTACATTGCATTCGCACGCCACCCGACTTGGCGTGCTTGACATCGGTTCGAACACCGTCCACATGCTCATCGTCGACGCGGCTCCGGGCGCGCGCCCCGAGCCCGAGGCCAGCACCAAAAGCACCATTCGCCTGATGCAGTATCTCAAAGATGACGGCAGCATCAAAAAAGCGGGCACCGAAGCCTTGCTTAGCGCGGTTGAAAAGGCGATGAAACTCGCCGAAGAATACGAAATCACCCAGCTGCTGGTCCTGGCCACTTCCGCACTACGCGAAGCGCCGAACGGAGGCAAGATCCTACGCAAGATCGAAGAGGCCATCGGCCAGCCGGTCACCGTGCTGTCCGCGTCCGTGGATTCCGGGGAATAGCGCCAGCCTCCCGTTTTGTTTTTTTTCTGGGCGGTCAGCGTCAGGGCTACGGCCTTGCGGAGGGCGGGGCCTATGCGGTCGTCCCGCACCATGCCGTAGGCTTCCGCCAGGGCGAGAGTGGCGAAGCCGTGGTTGTACATGGAATCCCCAATGTAGCCGGATACCTTGTTCTGCTTGGACAGGATGTAATCTACGCAGCGGCGCACCATGGTGGCGTACGGCCCCGCGTTCGGGTCGTCTCCGTGAGCCAGCACGGACATAAGGCAAAAGCCGATGATGCCGGGCTCCCTCCCGTAAGTCCCATCATAGGTTCCATCCGTTTTCTGGGCATTCTGAAGATAGCGTAGCCCCTTCACATACATCAGTTCCACCTGGGGAGGCACGGAAGAAGACGTTCTCATGGGGGATTGGGCCGCTGCGTTTTGCGGTGCGACCGTCATGCAGCAGGTCAAGAAAGCGGTAAGCAGGAGGCGGGGATTTTTCATGGAAACGGGAAGTTGCTGTTCATGCGTGAAAGGGCTGTCCGGAGAGGGGCGTTTTACCTCTGTAAAGTCTTGTTGTAGGCGTCCAGCGCCTTGCGGAATTCGGAAGGCATGTCGTCTGCGGACATGCCGGTGGATTTGGGAACGGAACGCGTTTCCACAGCCGTGTCCGGATTGGAAACGCCTTTATCCTGGGAGGAGGCCATATTGGATTTTCCATTCGTTCCGCGTCCGGAATTGTTGCCGCTGCCTTTCTGGGAACCTTCCTGCCCTTTTTCATCCCCTTCCTGCTGTTCTGCGGACTGGGCGTCATGATCCATGCCAAGCAGTTGGCGCAGCATGTCCATAAGAGCTCTTCCTCCCGGCTTGGGCTGGCCGTCGGCCCCGGTCATCTTGGCCTTGGCTGCCTGGTAAATCAATTCAATCACATCCGACTGCGCGGCCAGCGTCTGGCCTCCGGTATTGTAAACTTCCAGCAGGTCCACGGCGTCATTCATGGCATGGCGGCATTTTTTCAGCAGTTCCACTACTTCCTCATTGGTTTCTCCCAGGATAAGGTCGGAAGTGTCCGCCTGGAGCTCGTCCTGTTGTACTGCCAGTTTGGATGCCGTTTCCTTGTGCTTGGCGGAATATTCCGGAGCAGGGGCCGGAGCGGCGGCGCAGGGCAGGGAAAGCGCCAGAATCATGGCTGGGAAATTGGCGGTATTCATGGGGCAGGTGGGGTAAATTTTTTGCGGTGTTCCTGTTCGGCGGCGCGGGTGCGCATGCGGATATCCTGTTCCTGTTGGATCATGCGGATGAGTTTCAGCATGAATTCAAACTCGGCGTCGGAAATGGAGGACTGGCTGCCTCCCCCGCCGCCGCCTCCTCCCCCGCCGCCGCGGCGGCTCTTCTTATAGTCGTCTATCAATTTGGCCCAATGGCGCAGGGTGGAGGCATACAGGCGGGACTCGTCAATGGAGCGGGCCGTGATTGCGTTCAGGATATTGCCGTGCACCAGGTCCAGCTTATCCCGGAGGGAGAAAGCGTTCATCTGGTTGTACAGGTCGCTGTAAATGCGCTCCCCGGTGCGTGACTTGTAATAGCTGAGGTCTTCCAGAATCCAGCCTATGTCCTGCGTGGAGGCGTTTTGGAGGGTGGCGATGGTTTCCATTTCACGCCTGGTGGAAGGGTCAAGCTCCTCCATGGTCATGCCCGCAATGGTGTTGATCTGGCCGGCCAGTGCATGGGCGATGGAATCCTCCTTGGATGCGGCCTGCCTGAGCCGTGCCACGAATGTGCTGGCCTCCATGTCCTGCGCGGACTTGGAGAGCTGGTTCATGGTGTCTTTCAGCGCCTGTGTGGCTTCGGAATGGGAATTCTCCCCGTCGTTCAGGTCCTTCCTGCTTTCCTGCTCGGAGCGGCTCTCGGAGGCGGAATCCCGGAACTGCTTCTGGGCCATTTTCATGGGTCCGTCGGGAATGGGTTTGAGCATGGAAATTCCTTTCATGAATTCCTTCATGCCGGCCGGGTCTATCTGGGAATTGCGGGAGGCTTCCTTAAACAGGCTTTCCGAGCGGTTGAGCAAGTCTCCCAACTCGCGCCTGTTGGCCTGCTCTTCATCGGCCAGGGCGTGCAGGCGTTCCTGGGACTCCGCATCTTTCAATTTGCCGCTTTCCATTCCTTTCAGCCGTTTTGCCTCGTCCGCCATGGCGTCCATGCGGCGGATCATGCCTTCCAGCTCGCTGGTGATGCGTTCCAGTTCATTGCGGATCATCTGGGCGTGCTCGGACTTGGAAAGGACGAAAATAATCATGGGTTCCGAATAAACGCGCCTGCCTCCCGGTTTGTAATCCTGCGTAAACCCGCGGATGACGACGCGCTGGGGAGATAACTTCAGCGCCCTGGCCTGGAACAGGAATGTTCCTTTCAGCCCGGTCTGCGTGGGCTGTCCGTCCGCCAGCACTTTCTCCCCGCGGAGGCCGGGCGCCGGTTTGTCCGCACCGGCCGGTTTTGGAGCTGAGGCCCCGTTTTCATCCTCATTGCCGTCGTAAAAGGATTTTTCACCCTGCCATTCCACCCCCATTTCCCGGAGGCCGAAATCGTCCGCCGCCTCTACCTCCAGTTCAATGCTGGTATCCTCCAGCACGTAGCGGTCGTTTTCGCCGCCTCTCAGGTAAATTGAAGGCTGTTTGTCTTCAATGGGTTCCAGTCGTATCTTCACGGGCCGGGAAGCAGCCAGCCCGTCGCTGTCCATCCAGTCAAGCTCTATTTCCCTGGGCTCTTTCTCCAAAAGGATGTTCGGAATGATGACGCTGCTTCCGTCCACCCGGAGCGGCTGGCCCTGCGCTTCCTCCGCAGACTGCAGGCGCTGGGAGGCGGACACCTTCAACGTCAGCGTAGAGCCTTCCGGGGCGGAAATAACTCCTGCTCTCATGGCTTCCCTGCCGTTGGCGCGCGCCATATAGGCAGGATAGGCCACGCCGGCTTCGGCTCCCAGCAGGGAAGGGCGCCCCTTCGGGATGATGTTCAGCCGTCGCACGGCATCCCCTGCAAAAAACTCCAGGTTGTCCTCCTGTTGCATGGGGGGGATGTGGATCTTGTATGTGCCGTCCGCAAGAGGCGCCTGCTGGCTCACCCTGTTGCGGAAAAAATACTCTGCCGTCTGCGGGCGGGTTTTGGTTCCCTCCGCCAGCCGGATCTCATACAGGCAGCTCTCTCCCAGGGGAATGACCAGGGAATCCGGGGTGGGGGCCAGCTGGGTGAACGTATAGCGTTCCGGAGGATTGAACGGGCGGACCCAGCGTTTCAGGGCATTCCCTGCCGCTTCCGGGCTTACTGCACATACGGCCGCCGTGCATGCGGCGAGAACCGTCAGCAGGACGAACAGCTTTCTGTGGCTGGGCCGGGGGATGTTCGCCGTCAGGTCCCGGGCGGACACTTCGCGGGCCACCTGCTCCATGGCCGCCTCTTTCAGCTTTTCGGAACCGTATTGGCGGCCGTGCTTTTCGGAATCCAGTTCGATGACGCCCAGGAGGCGATCCCCCAGGGCCGCGTCCGTCCGGGAAATCAGCCGCGCCAGCTGGGATTCCGTGCGCCTCTGCCACACCCACCGGAAACTCCACCAGGGAATAAACACCGCCAGGCCGGACACGGCGATGAAAAACAGGAGCCAGCCGACGGCGGGGGGCGTCTCCCACAATCTGTCGGAAAGGTACAGGAGCGCGTAGGAAAGAATGACGGCAATGCCTGCAAGGCATACGGCTTCCAGCATCTTCACCGTTCTGAGGCGGCGCCGGAAAGTTCGGAGCTGCCGGACCAGCTGGGGAGGGAGTTTGACGGTAGTAGAAGGGGGCATGCTTATTCCCGTATTTACGCCATGGATATCGTTTTTGCAAGTTTGCCTCGCGTGATGAAGCAAATTCGCATTTGCGGGCGGACGGGAGTATTTTTCTCGCTGGACTTTACACTTTGATTTCCTAAAATAATGTTGCGCTTTAAACTTGGCCTGGTTTGCGCATAGTTAAAAACCAACATATTAGGCCTTACCCATTGACTTCGCCATGCAACAGGGAAATAAAACAACGGCTCCGGAAATTGATTTCGGAGAATTCGCACCAGCCACATACGCCGAATGGCGCGAGGCAGCAGTCGCTGCCCTGAAAGGGGCTGATTTTGACAAAAAGCTTTTTACCAAGCTTGTGGAGGGAATTACCCTGCATCCCATCTATAACAAATGGGATGAACATTCCCCGGTAATGCCTGCCGGGCAATTTCCGTACCGCCGCGGAACGCGCGCCCTGGGCTATATGGAAAAGCCCTGCGAAATCGCCCAGAGCATTCCCGCTTCCTCTCCGGAAGACTTCAACGCCAAGCTTCTGCATGACCTGGACCGCGGCCTGACCGCCGTAAACGTCCAGCTCAACTGCAAATGCGGCCTGAAGCTGCGCAAGCAGGCTGACTGGGATGCGGCCCTCAGGGGCGTCCGGCTGGACGGGCTTCCCGTATATGTCACTCCCGGTTCCTGCGGCCTGGGAACCCTCTCCATGTTCCTGAACACCTGCAAGGCCGCCGGCGTCAAGACGGCGGACCTCAAGGGCGGCGTTCTGTATGACCCGGTGGGGAAAGCCGTGATGAAGGGCTCCCTTTGCGGGGGGAAGGGCATCTGCGCCTACTATGACCAGATGGCCGTGATGACCAAATGGGCCGTTGCCAACGCTCCCGGCTTCCAGACCATCGGCGTCAGCGGGCTGCCTTACGCGGACTCCGGCGCTTCCGCCTTTGAGGAAGTGGGCGCCATGCTGTCCACTGCCGTGGCCTACCTGCGCGCCATGGAGGAACGCGGCCTCTCCGTGGATGAAACTGCGGCGCACATGCGCTTTACGGTTTCCATCGGCGCCAACCTGTTCCTGGAAATCGCCAAAATCCGCGCTCTGCGCGAACTTTGGGCCATCATCGTAAAAGAATGCGGCGGCAGCGAGGAAGCTGCCAAAATCAAGCTCCATGCCCGCACCTCCTTCTGGACCCTTTCCAAGGTGGATCCCTGGGTCAACCTGCTGCGCGGCTCCGCCCAGGCGTTCTCCGCCATCATGGGCGGCGTGGACAGTATTGACGTTCTTCCCTTTGACGCTGCCGTGCGCATGCCGGACGAATTCTCTCGCCGCATTGCCCGCAACTGCCCGCTGATTCTGCTGGGCGAATGCAATCTGGACAAGGTCGTTGACCCCGCCGGCGGTTCCTGGTACCTGGAAAACCTGACGGATGAAGCCTCCCGGAAGATATGGGAATTCTTCCAGGGCATTGAAAAGGAAGGCGGCATCGTCAAGGCCCTCAAAGCCGGCAGCATCCAGAAGAAGGTGAACGCCACCGCCGCCAGGCGTTACGAGCTGGCGGACCAGCGCCGGCAGTCCATCGTGGGCGTCAACCAGTATGTCAACCTGGCGGAGAAAAAGCTGGAAGTTCCGGAAGGCTCCTGCTGTTCCGCCCACAAGGGCCACGGCTGCTGCAAGAATGCGGATATTCAGCTCCCGGTCGTGGAAATGAGCGTGGACTCCGCCTGCAAGGCCGCCGAAGAAGGCTTTTCCACCTGCCTCATCAACAAGGCCCTGGTGGCCGGCGCTGACTGCAAGTGCGGCGAACCCCTGGAAATGGAAGCCCTGCCGAAGCGCCGCCTGGCGGAACGTTTTGAATCCCTGCTCGCCAAGGCTGACGCCTGGGTGGCAGAAAAGGGTTCCCGCCCGATGGTCTTCTTCGCCAACATGGGGCCGCTCCGCCAGCACAAGGCCCGCGCGGACTTCTCCCGCGACTTCCTGCGCGCCGGCGGTCTGGATGTGGTTTATCCGGCCGGCTTCCAAACTCCGGAAGACGCGGCCAGGGCGGCTGCGGAAAGCGGCTGCGCCGTGTGCGTCATCTGCTCCACGGATGACACTTATCCGGAAATCGTCCCCGCCTTCTGCAAGGCTCTCAGGGAGACCAGACCGGACATGATGGTGGCCCTTGCCGGTTATCCGGCCGACTATGTGGAAGCATTCAAGGAAGCCGGCGTGGACATCTTCATCCACGTCAAGGCCAACTGCTACAACACCGTTGAAGCCATTCAAAACAAAATCGGCCTTTAATAACCACCAACCTATTCCACCCAATGAGCAATATTCCTGATTTTGCATCCGCCTCCTATCCTGAAATCAAGGCTGGTGCCCCGTCCCCGGCTTCCGAAACGGAAACCTGGATGACCAATGAACAAATTCCCGTGCCGCCCACCTACTCGGAAAGCGTGTACGACGACTGCCTGCACCTGGACTTTACGGCCGGTGTGGCTCCCAACCTCCGCGGACCGTATGCCACCATGTATGTGGCGCGCCCCTGGACGGTGCGCCAGTACGCCGGCTTTTCCACGGCTGAGGAATCCAATGCCTTCTACCGCCGCAACCTGGCGGCGGGCCAGAAGGGCCTTTCCATTGCCTTTGACCTGGCGACGCACCGCGGCTATGACTCCGACCACCCCCGCGTGGTGGGTGACGTGGGCAAGGCCGGCGTGGCCGTGGACTCCATCCTGGACATGGAAATCCTCTTCAAGGGCATTCCCCTGGACAAAATGTCCGTTTCCATGACCATGAACGGCGCCGTGCTGCCCGTGCTGGCCTTCTACATCGTCGCCGCCCAGGAACAGGGCTGCACGCTGGACCAGCTCTCCGGCACGATCCAGAATGACATTCTCAAGGAATACATGGTGCGCAACACCTACATTTACCCGCCTGATCCCTCCATGAGGATTATTGCGGACATCTTTGAGTTCACCTCCAAGTACATGCCCAAGTTTAACTCCATTTCCATCTCCGGCTACCACATGCAGGAGGCCGGCGCTACGGCGGACCTGGAAATGGCCTACACCCTTGCGGATGGCCTGGAATATGTCCGCACCGGGATCAAGGCGGGCATTGACATTGACGCCTTCGCGCCGCGTCTTTCCTTCTTCTGGGCCCAGGGCAAGAATTACTTCATGGAAGTGGCCAAAATGCGCGCCGCCCGCGTGCTGTGGGCCAAACTCATCAAGCAGTTCAATCCCAAGAACCCGAAGTCCCTGGCCTTGCGCACGCACTCCCAGACTTCCGGCTGGTCCCTCACGGAACAGGACCCGTTCAACAACGTCACCCGCACCTGCATTGAGGCCCTGGCCGCCGCCTGCGGCCATACGCAGTCCCTGCACACGAACTCTCTGGACGAAGCGATTGCCCTGCCGACGGACTTTTCCGCCCGCATCGCCCGCAACACCCAGCTTCATCTTCAGGATGAAACCACCATCTGCAAGGTAATCGACCCGTGGGGCGGTTCCTACTATGTGGAATACCTGACCAATGAGCTCATTCGCAAGGGCTGGGCCCACCTTCAGGAAGTGGAAAAACTCGGAGGCATGGCCAAGGCCATTGAAACCGGGCTGCCCAAGATGCGCATTGAAGAAGCCGCAGCGCGCCGCCAGGCCGCCATTGACTCCGGAAAGGAACCCATCATCGGCGTTAACAAATACCGCCTGGAACAGGAAGCCCAGATCGATATTCTGGAAGTGGACAACACCACCGTCCGGGAAGCCCAGATCGCCCGCCTGCAGAAACTGCGTGCGGAACGGGACTCCGCCGCTTGCGAAGCCGCGCTGGAAGCCCTGTCCGAATGCGCCCGCACGGGGGAAGGCAATCTCCTTGACCTTGCCATCAAGGCGGCCAAGGCCCGCGCCTCCCTGGGTGAAATCTCCTCCGCCCTGGAAAAACACTTCGGGCGTCATAAAGCACCAATCAAACTCATTACCGGCGTGTACGCTCAATCCTATGGTCAAGATCCGCTGGTGGAGGAAGTCCGCAAGATGACGGATGACTTCGCCGAACGCACGGGGCGTCGTCCCCGCATCCTCGTCGCCAAAATGGGCCAGGACGGCCATGACCGCGGCGCCAAGGTGGTCTCCTCCGCCTATGCCGACCTCGGTTTTGACGTGGACGTGGGCCCGCTCTTCCAGACGCCGGAGGAAACTGCCAAAATGGCGATTGAAAACGACGTGCACATGATCGGCATGAGTTCTCTGGCCGCCGGCCACAAGGTTCTTCTTCCCGCCCTGGTGGAGGAACTTGCCAAGCAGGGCCGTCCGGATATCCTGGTCTTCTGCGGCGGCGTTATTCCCGCCCAGGACTATGACTTCCTGAAGGAACACGGAGCTGTGGCCATCTTCGGCCCGGGCACCAACATTCCGGAAGCTTCCAGGGAAATCATGGAAGCTCTTAACGAACAGTACGCTGACTAAACGGAATTTCCTGTTTATCAGGTAAATACCTGTTGCGAGAGGCCGGATGAAAAATCCGGCCTCTTTTTTGTGAGCGGATTGACTATCCGGTGAAAAAAGCAGACATTGAAAATATTCAGGAGTAGTAGCTGATATCGATTTCAAATTATTGATAATAAATAGCATATTATTTATTTAAAAACAAACGTCGCAACTAATATTTTTGGAAATATATTCATTTATTATTTTTTCTATACTCATCCTTTTCATCTATTCCATCCGCATAACCCCCTTTTTTTTAAAAAAATAACTTGACGCCGGATAGTCAATCCGTTACTTACTGAAATCAGTTGCTGTTTACCTGCTATTTATGAGAAGAATC
>OHXM01000805.1_pt1 | contig 9881 bp, 7 predicted proteins | sample 1579901 | NCBI WGS metagenome assembly OHXM01 (sample SAMEA3882528, study PRJEB24775) | human gut metagenome | biome: human-associated habitat; feature: intestine environment; material: feces | place: Netherlands | collected 2009/2010
GCTACGGTCCAAACGTTCTTACGTGCACCATAATAACCACGGGTTAGTTTTAAAATCCGTTTTCTTTTTGCTCTTGAAGCAACATGATTTACTGATCTAGGCATAATACTAATCTGTTTTGAATGCTAGCGTCATCACTATCGGATGATCTTATTTGCTAAATACATTCGGTTAATAAAAATCGTTATAAAACTCGCTTAATGAATAAAGATTACTTCATGCAAAGCATCTGCTTTACGTTGCTTACGTCAACACTAGCTACCAAACCCGTGTGAGTAAGATTTCTCTTTTGCTTCTTAGTCTTCTTTGTTAAGATATGACTCTTATAAGCTTTAGATCTCTTTAAACCGCCGTTAGCTGTTTTCTTGAAACGCTTAGCTGCTGCTCTTTTGGTTTTCATTTTTGGCATGATAGATTCCTCCTTAAAATAATTATTTCTTTTCTGCCAACACCATGCTGATACTTCTTCCTTCAACCTTTGGTGCTTTTTCCACTACTGCTGTGTCAGATAAGCTTTCTGCGAAATCGTCGAGAATGTGTTTGCTTGCATTCATATGAGCCATCTCACGTCCTCTGAATCTGAGTGTGATCTTTACCTTATTTCCTTTTGCAAGAAATTTCTTTGCAGCATTCATCTTGGTATTCAAGTCGTTAGCCTCAATGTTAGGTGAGAGACGAATCTCTTTCAATTCAACGGTCTTCTGCTTTTTCTTTGCATCCTTTTCCTTACGGGCCTGCTCATAACGATACTTACCATAATCAATCACCTTACATACAGGTGGCTTTGCATTTGGTGCTATCTTTACTAAATCAAGTCCTGCCTCGTCTGCAATCTTTTGAGCTTCTCTTGAAGAAACAATTCCTAACTGCTCTCCATCCGCTCCAATCAGTCGAACTTCTCTGTCTCTGATCTGTTCATTAATCATTAATTCGCTAATGGTCTTGTACCTCCATAAAAAAAAGTGGATAGGCAGACTATCCACTATACAATCTTCAACACAAATGTTTGAAAATATTAACGCTAAGTCGCTCCATTGCGCTTAGGTGAGAGTGGATACTCTACTTTGTTTTCATACAACTACTAGAATATAGCACAGACAATTTCTGTTGTCAACACTTTTATCTAAATTTCTATCATCTAATATGTACCAAGAATCTTAAGGGCAATTGCCTCTTCCCTTATGCCTCTTAACGCATTCTGCACCGCTGTATCCGTAAAACGTCCTTCAAAATCAACAAAGAACCTGTACTCCCATGCCTTATCAGATATCGGACGAGACTGGATATTTAACATATTGATTCCATTGTATATAAAGTGTGCCAGCATATGATACAGTGCACCACTCTTGTGAGGTGTCTCAAAGCATATGCTTATCCTGTCCGCATCTCTGCGGCATACCCTTTTAGCCGACACAATTATAAACCTTGTTGCATTGTTTTTATTGTTCTGTATGCGGCTCTCAAGCACCTGAAGCCCGTATATATCAGCCGAGATATGGCTAGCTATGCCAGCCTGTGTGATATCTCCGTCATCCTTTACCTTCTTTGCAGAAAAAGCTGTATTCCTGACAGCCACCTGGTTGATATCCTTATGCTCATCAAAAAAATCTGAGCACTGCATAAGTGCCTGTGGATGTGAGTACACAGTCCTGATATCAGAAATCTTTGCACCCGGAAGTCCCATCAGACTGTGGTCGATGCGTATAATCTGCTCCCCAACTATATAATTGTCGTATTCAACAAGCAGATCATAGTTTTCCGATACAATACCGGCTGAAGAATTCTCTATCGGAAGCACTGCATAATCAGCCTTTCCGCATTTGATATCCTCCATGGCATCCTTCCAGGAATCCACGTTGTAGCCATTACAGTTCTCGCCAAAGTATGTCTTCATGGCAAGCTGTGAGTATGCACCCTCAACTCCCTGAAACACAATCCTTGCATTGGAAAAATCCAGGCTATCTACCTCAGTAAAGTTTTCCTTCTCCACTATGCCATGCTCAGTCATAAGCTGATACTGCTTCTTTCTACTGGTCGACATAATCTGTTCAAAAAGCTCAACTATACCGTGCTTCAAAAACTCATCATCTGCAAGAGACGATAATTTCTCAAGCTTTTCATCCTCTCTCGTCTTGTCAAAGACCTTTTTGCCGGTGGTTATCTTATACTCGGCAACGTGCTTTGAGATATCCATTCTTTCCTTATATAATCTGACTATTTCACTGTCTATCTCATCGATAGACTCTCTCAATTTCATTAAATCTTCCATTATTGTCTCCTAAAAAAGATATAATAAAATATTATTACAAAATTTATAGAAAGGCAAGTAATCCTTGAAAGATTTATCATATATAGATATCATTTAGTTAATATCTAAGCATAAATCTCATATACCCTCGGGAGAATTACATGAAAAAATATCTAAAAATAATTATTCCACTAATTTTAATATGCATCACAGGCCTTGTTATATATCATTTTGTATCAAAGGTAAAGCTTAATTCATCCTATGTAAATGGTAATACTGCAGGTAATCTGTACAATGCCGGGCTCTTCTGTGAAAGTGACGGTGAAGTATTTTTCTCAAATACAAACGACAACGGCAGGCTGTATGCCATGAATATTGACGGCAGCAATATACATAAACTGAGCAATGACACAGCCATGTACATAAACGCAGATAAAAACTATGTCTATTACGTAAGAAACAACAATCAGAAAATCACAAGTCAGACCTTCTTTTCATATGACAGGAACAGTCTCTGCCGTATAAAAAGAAATGGCCACGGCTCCACCGTGCTGGATCCTGACCCATGCATCTATGCATCCCTGATAGGCAACTACATATATTATCTGCACTATGACACACAAACAGCTACCTCTCTATACCGCATCAGAATAGATGGAGAAGAAAAAAAGAAAATAAAAAATCACTATCTGTTCACCTGCAACACATCAGACCGGTATTTTTATTATAATAATCCAAAAAACGGACAGCTATACAGATATGACACTGCTTCACAGAGTGAAGCCTTATTCTACGACTGCAACTGCTACAAGCCGGTTGTGCTGGATGACACAAATGTGTACTACATGGATGTAAATCGTGACAATGCGATTGTCCATGTCAATATCAACAATCCAAATCCTGTAGTTTTAACGGAGGCCAATATTGAGCATTACAATGTATATGGCAGTCTGATATTCTATCAGCGCGGCGGTGATAATCCGGCACTGTGTGTTGTAAAAAATGACGGCACCGGCTTTAAAGAGCTTGCTAAGGGTGAGTTTTGCAACATAAACGTAACATCACAGTATGTGTATTTCACAGATTTTGTCTCAAACAAAGAGTACTGTACATCCACACAGAATCCGGATACAATAAAGGCTTTACAGCCATAACAGATAATTTCATTAAAAAGAACACGCATGATTAATCAACTCATGCGTGTTTTTTATTAATTCATATAAAATTCAAATCTTGATCTGTATATATCACTGCACTTTCCGGTATTCTGGTCTATCGCAATAACAGAAAGTACATTATTTCCCTCAGGAACAGGTATTGGAGCTGTATACTCTGTTGATGCAGCACTCGGATCTGACGAATCCCAGGTATAGTATACCTTGCAATTTTCAGGTACTGTGATTGTAATGTCTGTCTGTGCACCAAATGTACCTCCGTCAGGGTCTATCTCCGGTGCATCCGGTGCCTCAAACTCGATTTCATACTTGGCAGATGCCACCTCGCTTTTGATTCCTCTGTCATCAACTGCAACAGCTGTTATCTCATATGTACCTTCCTTGTCCAGGGTGATCGGGCTATAATATCTTTCTCCTCTGGTCAAAGGATCATCCGAATCATATGAATAGTATATTTTGGTATCGCTGTCTGCATCTATAGAAAGCTCAATAGTCTCTCCATACTTGCCACTGCTCTTGCTAAACTGCGGTTTAGATACAGTATAATCCGCAAAAAGCTTTAAAACAGATGCATCCTTAGCACTCTCACGCAGCGCAACAATTGCATCATAATCTTTTTTTGATTCATAAATCGAGATAAGCTTCTTATAAGCCTCTTTGCTCTTTGGATCAATATTGATAATTTCCTGATACAGCACAAGAGCGGCATCATAATCCTTCTTCGACATATATATATCAGCCAAAGCAAATCTGACATCTGTATTATCCGAATCAATCGACAAAGCCTTCTCATAATAAGAAACCGCGGAATTTATATTCCCCGCCGAATAAGCTGCCTTTGCCTGCTTCACCTGATAATCAAATGAATTGTCATGTGATCTGCTTACATTACGTGTAATAGCTGCAATAAGTATTACAATTGCTACAACGCACACTACAGCTGAGATAATAATTATCTTCTTCTGCTGCGCTCTCTTTGCCCTCTGTCCGTCAGACTGCGGCTTCTCACACGGTTGTTTCGTCTGAGACTGCTGCTTGCCTGTCTGAGCCTGTTTATTTTCATACTGCGACATTCTGTCCGGTTTTTGTCCGTTCCGCTGACCGGCACTATGAAGCTGTTCCCTCACCGGCTCATCAAACCTGATTGTCCTATCAGACACAGGCTTTACAGTCTTTTGTCCATCAGTTCGCCTGTCATCATTTCCAACCAGATTATCAAGATAATCATCAAATTCGTTGTAATCAGGCACTATCTGAACCGGATGCCCACAGACATCACAGTACAGACTGCCCGCCTTCAATTCATTACCACAATTGGCACATCTCATACATCTAATCCTCTTACTTATTGTCTAATTGTCTAATTATCTCTTCATAGCCTCAACACAATTGCTCATGAGCATCGCAATTGTCATAGGACCTACACCGCCCGGTACAGGTGTGATATGTGACGCTTTAGACACAACAGAATCAAAATCCACATCACCACACAGCTTATTTTCAGCATTTCTGTGAATTCCAACATCAATGACAACCGCACCATCCTTCACATATGAAGCATCTATAAACTTAGGCTTTCCTATTGCCACTATAAGTATATCAGCATTTTTACATACATCTTTTAAATCCTTTGTATGTGAATGACATACCGTAACAGTTGCATTCTCCCTAAGCATGAGAAGTGACATAGGCTTGCCGACTATATTGCTTCTGCCAACCACAACACAGCTTTTACCATCAATATCTATATTGCTTCTCTTTAAAAGCTGAATGATACCGGCCGGAGTACACGGCAAAAAACCAGGTTTTCCTATAACCATCGCTCCAACACTCTGTGGACTGAAGCCATCAACATCCTTCTTCGGGTCAATAGCATCAATAACCTTGTCCTCATCGATATGCTTTGGCAGTGGAAGCTGACAGAGAATACCATTTACAGAAGCATCAGCATTGAGCTTTTCGATAAGTTTTAATATCTCATCCTCCGTAGTCTCCTCTGCAAGTTCATATGAAAGCGATTTAATTCCGACATACTCACACGCCTTTTTCTTGTTGCGCACATACACTGATGATGCAGGGTCATTTCCGACCTGAATCACCGCAAGGCACCCCTCGATACCTTTTTTCTTAAGCTCTGTCACTTCTTCCTTAAGCTCATCCTTAATCTGTGTTGAAATTAATTTTCCGTCTATTAGATTAGCCATATTTCCTCCTAGAATAATCCTGTGATCACACCATTGTCATCCACATCAATGCCGTATGCAGCCGGCTTCTTTGAAAGTCCCGGCATAGTCATGATAGAACCGTTTACTGCTACCACAAAGCCTGCACCTGCTGACGCATAAACCTCACGTACGTTGATTTTAAAACCACTTGGTCTGCCAAGCTTCTTTGCATCATCAGAAAGCGAATACTGTGTCTTTGCCATACATACTGGAAAATCTCCCATTCCAAGGTCTGTAATCCTCTTAAGCTCTCTCTCTGCTGCCGGAGAATATGTAACACCATCTGCTCCATATATTTCTTTTGCAACAGTTTCAATCTTTTCCTTAAGTGACAGGCTATCATCATAGAGCACTTTGAAATTGCTTTCCTTGTGCTCGATTGTTTCAAGTACCTTGTTGGCAAGGTCAATTCCGCCTTCGCCACCCTTCTCCCATACCTCTGAGAGTGCAAATTCACAGCCTCTTTCCTTACAGAACTGCTCTACAAAATCAGTCTCAGCCTTGGTGTCTGTGACAAATGAATTTAATGTGACAACTACAGGCACTCCAAACTTGTGAAGATTCTCAATATGCTTCTCAAGATTTACGATTCCAGCCTTAAGTGCATCAAGATTCTCTGATGAAAGCTCATCCTTCGGCACGCCGCCATTATATTTTAATGCTCTGATTGTTGCAACAAGTACAACTGCATCCGGCTTAAGCCCTGCCATACGGCACTTGATATCAAAGAACTTCTCTGCGCCAAGGTCTGCGCCAAAGCCTGCCTCAGTGATAACATAGTCTGCAAGCTTTAATGCTGTCTTTGTGGCACGGACACTGTTACAGCCATGTGCTATATTGGCAAAAGGTCCACCGTGAACTATTGCCGGTGTATGCTCAAGTGTCTGGATAAGGTTCGGCTTTAAGGCATCCTTTAAGAGAGCTGCCATAGAGCCTGTAGCCTGAAGATCATCGGCTGTGACAGGCTTTCCGTCAAAGGTATATGCCACAATAATTCTTCCAAGTCGCTTCTTTAAATCTGCCATATCATCGGCCAGACAGAGTATTGCCATAATTTCAGATGCTACAGTGATGACAAAATGATCTTCTCTGACCATTCCGTCCATCTTGCTTCCAAGACCAACAACGATATTTCTAAGGACACGGTCATTCATATCCATACATCTCTTCCATACAATCTGGCGTGGGTCGATGCCAAGCTCGTTGCCCTGCTGGATATGATTGTCAAGAAGTGCCGCAAGCAGATTGTTCGCAGATGTAATTGCATGAAAATCTCCTGTAAAATGAAGATTTAAATCCTCCATTGGGACAACCTGTGCATATCCGCCACCGGCTGCTCCTCCCTTGATACCAAAGCAAGGTCCAAGTGACGGCTCACGAAGTGCGATAAGTGCTTTCTTTCCCAGGCGTCCAAATGCCTCTCCAAGACCTACGCTTGTGGTTGTCTTTCCCTCTCCTGCAGGAGTCGGGTTTATAGCTGTAACAAGTATGAGCTTTCCGTCAGGATTTTTCTTTGTGCGATTGATAAGCTCATCGGAAATCTTTGCCTTATACTTTCCATAAAGCTCTAAGTCATCCTCTTTAATCCCTATAGATGCTGCTACATCCTTGATTGGAAGCATTGTAGCTTCCTGTGCGATCTGAATATCTGTTTTCATTTTTCTTTGCTCCTTTGTGTTAATTATTCTCTAATATAGTATCTAATTCCTCTTTAGTCACCAGAACCTTGCGGGGCTTTGTTCCCTCCTCAGGTCCCACTACACCGGCTTCTTCGAGCTGATCCATGATGCGGGCCGCCCTGTTGAAGCCAATTTTAAGGTATCTTTGAAGCATTCCAATTGAAGCCCGTTCCTTATCTGTGATAATTGACGCTGCCTCCGCAAAGTAAGAGTCCCTGCCATCATCCGTGTTTTCCACATCTGAAATGGTAACGGTTGTATTTGTCGTATCATTCGACAGGCTCTCCATCTTTTGTGCCACATCATTACTGTACTGTGCATTCTCATTATTTTCAATAATAAATTTCACAATATCGGAAACTTCTTTATCTGAAACAAATGCGCCCTGTACTCGAAGGGGCTTCGGGACACCCTGTGGGTCAAATAACATATCTCCCTTTCCAAGGAGCTTTTCCGCACCATTCATATCAAGTATGGTACGACTGTCAACACCGCTTGTAACCGCAAATGCGATACGGCTTGGCATATTCGCCTTGATGAGACCTGTAATAACATTAACAGAAGGCCTCTGCGTAGCTATAATCAGATGTATACCGGCTGCTCTCGCAAGCTGTGCCAGCCTGCATATTGCCTCCTCTACATCCTTTGATGCAACCATCATAAGATCTGCAAGCTCGTCCACTATAATGACAATCTGTGGCATCTTTGGCGGTTTTTCTGTATCCTTGCCATCCATCGCATCAATCATGGCATTGTAACCGTTTATTTCCCTGACACCGCTGTTTGCAAACTTCTCGTATCGGTCTGTCATCTCTGAAACCGCCCAGTTTAATGCTCCTGCAGCTTTTTTAGGATCTGTAACAACCGGAATCATCAGATGAGGTATGCCATTGTATACACTAAGCTCAACCACCTTCGGGTCAATCATAATCAGCTTTACCTCATCCGGCTTTGCCTTGTATAGTATACTCATGATAATTGTATTGATACAAACCGACTTACCTGAGCCGGTAGCACCTGCAATTAAAAGATGTGGCATTTTTGCGATATCCGTAACCTTAACCTTGCCTGCAATATCTTTTCCCACTGCAAAGGTAATCTTTGATTTGGCATTTTTAAATTCTTCAGACTCCACAAGCTCCCTGAAGGAAACAGCAACACTCTGGCTGTTTGGCACTTCGATGCCCACAGCGGCTTTTCCCGGAATAGGAGCCTCGATTCGTATATCCGCGGCTGCCAGATTAAGCTTTATATCATCTGCCAGATTCACAATCTTTGATACCTTCACTCCAAGCTCCGGTGTGATTTCAAACCTTGTAACAGCAGGACCGCAGCTTATATTATTCACCTTCGCATTCACCCCAAACACATTAAGAGTCTGTTCAAGCTTTGCCGCCGTCTCACGCAGATGAGCCTGCGAATCACCGGTTTTCCCCCTGTCAGGAGCCTTAAGCAGATCAACAGCCGGAAATACATACGGCTTCTGCTGGATTGCATTTTCTGCGTCATTTATCGCTATCTGCTCGCTGACTTTTTCAACCTCTTTGGCGAGCTCATCCTTGTCTGATTTGACATTTTTCTTACTTGGCTCTGCTGCAGGTGGTTTTGTCATTACCGCATCTGCAGCCGGAGCTGATAATTTTGATTGCAGCTCATTATCTTTTTGTATGCCAAAATCATCAGATATATCAGGCTCCACGCAGCCCGATATAGGTATCTGCGACACATGGCTTGCAGCTGCTGCACCCGAGCCGTCCGGTTTCATGCCATTAATCTGCTGCAGGGTCTTTCTGCCAAGCTCATCTGCACTATCACTATCGGCTGTGCCACCCAAAACCGAAACAGGCTCCGATGCCACACCAAAGTCCGGTGTCTGCACTATTTCCCCTGCATCCCCTGATGTAAGGCTTGTCGTCTTTTTCTCCTTTATTGCAGGTGAACTCGGATAATTCTCTATAGTTATCTCACCAAGCGCATCTGTAGCTGCCGCACCTTGTCCAAATATCCCCACATGCGCTGTATCACTACCTGCCATGCCTGAATCTAGCACGTTTTCACTGCCATCAATTTTTGTATCAAGTGACACGCCTGTTATCTTATTGTCCATCCTTCGGCCGGCACGCTTACTCCTTCTGCCACCTTTTGCAGCCTCCTTTATGTCGCTGTCTGTATCATCTGAAGCTAAACCCTCTCTTGTCTGACGCTCTCTTGACTTATACTGCCGATACTCCTGATATCTCTCATTATTCTCACGCGCTGACTCGTATACCTTTCGGCCGCCGTTTCTCATGCCCTTCATAAATGATTTACCGGTAATGAGCACAAGACAGATAATCATCACAACTATCGTCACCACGTATGCACCTATAATTCCTACCGCCGGAACTAAAATGCAGCCTATAAGAGCACCTATAAAGCCACCACCTGAATGCCTTTCAACACTGTCAATGTATGACTGCACCGGCGAAACCGCGAATTCGCCATACACTGCCAGGTACATAAACACACATATAAACCATATGAAAACTATGGTCATAACAAGCTTCATGATAGC
>OHXM01000807.1_pt1 | contig 9874 bp, 7 predicted proteins | sample 1579901 | NCBI WGS metagenome assembly OHXM01 (sample SAMEA3882528, study PRJEB24775) | human gut metagenome | biome: human-associated habitat; feature: intestine environment; material: feces | place: Netherlands | collected 2009/2010
CCGGTATCCATGCCAAGAAAGTGAGTGGCAAGCCGTTATGCATTCATGTACACGCAACGGATTTTGACCGTAGCCGCGGACATGTTAATCCAACCGTTTATTCTATTGAAAAAGACGGAATGGATAACGCAGATTGCATAATGTGCGTGAGTGAACTAACAAGACAAACTGTAATTAACCAGTATCATCAAGATCCGCGTAAATGCTTTACTGTCCATAATGCCGTTTATCCTTTGCGGCAAGAGTTGCAGGACATTCCACGACCAGATCATACGAACAAAGAAAAAATCGTTACGTTCTTAGGCCGTATAACGATGCAAAAGGGACCTGAATATTTTGTTGAAGCCGCCAATATGGTGCTTCACCGTACAAGAAATGTCCGTTTTTGCATGGCTGGAAGCGGAGATATGATGGATGCCATGATTTATTTGGCTGCCGAACGTGGCATTGCGGACCGTTTCCATTTCCCAGGTTTTATGAGAGGAAAACAAGTATATGAATGCTTGAAAGACTCAGATGTATATGTAATGCCGTCTGTTAGTGAACCTTTCGGAATATCACCGTTGGAAGCAATGCAATGCGGAACGCCGACCATTATATCAAAACAAAGTGGTTGTGCAGAAATATTAACCAACTGCATAAAAGTTGATTATTGGGACATACACGCCTTGGCTGATTCAATCTATTCTATCTGCCACAACGACAGCTTGTTCAATTATCTCCAGACCGAAGGTAAGCGAGAGGTAGACCAAATAACATGGGAAAAAGTCGGATTGTGGATCCGTGAACTTTATGAGCGCACACTCGGATTAAGAAAATAAAAAGCGGCGCAGATAATTTATAGTAAATATCAATAACTTTAAGTAATACTACAATGAAAACAATATGTTTGTATTTTGAAATACACCAGATTATACATCTTAAACGCTATCGTTTTTTTGACATAGGTACAGACCACTATTATTATGATGACTACGAGAATGAACGCAGCATTAGCGATATTGCTGAACGTTCATATATGCCCGCTTTGGATGCATTTCTCGAAATGATAAAGAATAATGGTCAATATTTTAAAGTGGCATTCTCTATTTCAGGAGTTGGATTGGAACAACTTGAAATGCATGCTCCACAAGTAATCTCAAAGCTGCAAGAATTGAATGAGACGGGCTGTGTGGAATTCCTGGCAGAACCGTATTCACATGGCCTCTCTTCTCTTGTCAACGAAACGACTTTTGCTGAGGACGTTAAAAAGCAAGCCGCAAAGATGCAGGAATATTTCGGTAAAAAACCGACAGTCCTCAGAAATTCATCATTAATCTATAGTGATGACATTGGTGGCCAAGCCGCTGCTATGGGCTTTAAAGGCATGCTCACTGAAGGTGCCAAGCACGTTTTAGGATGGAAATCTCCTCATTATGTATATAATTGTGCGATAGCTCCAAACCTTAAACTATTGTTAAGGGATGTAGACTTGAGTGACGATATAAGTCTACGTTTCAACAACAGCGATTGGGACGGGTATCCATTATTTGCGGATAATTACGTTAATAGAATTGCGGCATTGCCTGATAATGAGCAGGTTATAAACATTTTTATGGAATTGTCTGCATTAGGTATTGCCCAACCTCTTTCTTCAAATATCCTTGACTTTATCAAAGCATTACCGCATTTTGCAAAAGAAAAGGGTATTACGTTCTCTACCCCGACTGAAATATGTTTGAAGATGAACAGCGTTGGCAATCTTGATGTTCCTGATACATTGTCATGGGTTGACGAAGAGCGTGACGTAAGTTCTTGGCTAGGCAATCCGATGCAACGTGAAGCATTTAACAAATTATACAGCGTGGCTGACCGTGTACGCATAGCCAACGACCCGCGTATTAATCTGGATTGGGATTATCTGCAGGCAAGCAATAACTTCCGTTTCATGACAACCAAGCCGTCAAATGTGGGGCTTGACCGCGGCATTTACAGTTCACCATTTGATGCTTTTACAAATTATATGAACATTCTTGGTGATTTCATAAATCGTGTCAATTCATTATATCCTGAAGAAATTGATAATGATGAACTTAACTCGTTGTTAACAACCATTAAGAATCAAGGTGATGAAATTGAGATGAAGGATAAGGAAATAGTCCGCCTCAAGGCAAAAGTTGAAAAGATGCAGAATGCCGAAATAAAATTGAAGGCAAAAATCGAGAAAACCAAGTCTCCTTCAACTCGTAAAACATCATCAAAGTCTACTGTCGCAAAGGCACAAGAAAAAAGCGAAGACGCAAAGCCTGAATAATAGAACTTAATATGATCAGAACCCGATCGGCGTATTGTCATCCAGGCAGTACGCCGGTTTTGTTATTTCAAATACCAGTGACATAATAAATCGTATCATCTTTGTGAAAGCCTTAAATCCTTGCTTGGACTAATTACTATCTCAATATATAATTTGTTGTATAACAATTAATTACGTTTGTTAGTTCATCTAATTATGAAGAAAGGATTGCAATAGATGATGTTTTGCGTCATGAAATGCGGCTTTTGACAGGACAAAACACGGTTTATGATGAAGCTATATGCCTTTTATGAAATTTACTTTAGTAATTTTAAATTATCCGTGCTGATATATAAAATTTAAAAGTTAGTATTTACTAATTTTTGTGTTATCGAAAAATTTAGTTACTTTTGTATTTCATAACAGCAGTAAAGAACTGCCGTCACAGGATGAATGAACTGGCAGACAGAAATGCCTATGGATAAAACTAATCTACCATGAAACATTTTTCTTTAATAATATTCGGCGCATTCATATTTATGTCAGCCTATGGACAGCAACATGAATGGGAACAGTATTTATATCAGTTGGGCGAACTTGAAGACATAGAGTCTGCTTCTTGGGAAACATCGTTTGACATGTTATGTGATTTAGAAGAAAATCCGATAAACATAAATACGGCAACTCGTGAAGATCTTGAGCAATTACCATTCCTGACGGCCAAGGACGTGGAGAATATCTGTGAATACCTTTATCGATATGGACCTATGAAATCGCTTGGAGAATTGGCGATGATTCGTGATTTGGATTATTTTAAACGGAGACTATTATTTTATTTCACGTATGCCGGAAATATAAGAAAGAAAGGATTTCCTAAGCTTGACAACATAATTAAATATGGTAAACATGACATTATTGGAACAGCCAAAATACCTTTATATACAAGAAAAGGCGATAAAGAAGGATATGTCGGTTATCAATACAAGCACAGCATAAGGTACGATTTTACATATGGTGATTATGTCCGTTTGGGAATAATTGGCGCTCAAGATGCGGGCGAACCTTTTTTCGCTGGAAAGAATAGTATGGGCTATGATTTCTATTCGTTTTATTTTGTACTGAAAAAACTCGGACGCATAAAAACTCTTGCGCTAGGACGTTATCGTGCCAGATTTGGAATGGGACTGGTTATAAATAACAATTTTGCTTTCGGTAAACTAGCGGCACTATCGTCCTTAGGACGTGGTGGTAGTAATATCCGGCCGCATGCATCCAGGTCTGATGGAAACTACCTACAGGGTGCTGCAATTACCGTTAATGCCACTAAAGGATTGGATGTCAGCGCGTTCATTTCTTACCGTAAGTTTGATGCAACACTGAATAAAGATGACGGAACGATTGCAACGATTTTAAATTCAGGGTATCACCGAACAGAAACCGAGCTATCCAAGAAAAACAATTCCTCACATTTTGTTATTGGTGGAAATGTTGATTACAGAATTGGAGGATTTTATGCCGGGATAACAGGCATTTATGTATCACTTGACAGAATTCTTAAGCCCAAAAGTGACGTTGTTTACAGAAAGCACTATGCTCATGGTAAAAATTTTTATAATGTCGGAATAAATTATGGATACACAGGCCATAAAATTTCATTCAGTGGAGAAACTGCGACAGGAGGATGTCATGCCTTAGCAACAATAAACACACTTAGCTATAGCGTGACCGACAATTTTGATATACTGGCATTACAACGTTTTTATTCGTTCAAGTATTATTCTCTATTTTCTGAAAGTTTTAACGAAGGTGGGGCAGTACAGAATGAAAGTGGCATATATTTAGGTGTAAATTGGCGGCCAATTCCAACAATGAATATTATGGCTTATAGTGATTTCGCATATTTCGCGTGGCCAAAATACCAAGCCTCTGGCAGTTCACATTCATTCGACAATCTAGTACAAATGAATTATACTCCAGGCAAATGGGCATTTGCTTTACGTTATAGGTTTAAGATGAGGGAACGTGACAACGATAACAAAACCGGATTAATATATAAAAATGAACACCGCGGTAGATTGTCCATTGCGTACAATGATGGAACGTGGAGTGGCAAGAGTCAGGCTGATGTCTCGTATGTTGACTATAAAGATAAAAGTTTAGGATGGATGATAAGTCAAAATGTAAGTCTTAAAGTGAAAAAATTGTTCAGCATAACTGCTGTACTTGGATATTTCAACACTGATGATTATGACAGCCGCGTGTATTCTTACGAACGTGGTATGCTGTACTCTTTCTCTTTTCCTGCATATTATGGAAACGGCTTGAGATGTTCGCTATTGGCGACATCAAATTTTTCGAAAATCATAACGATTATGGCAAAAATTGGGACAACAAAGTATTTTGACCGTAATACAATTGGAAGCGGCTATCAACAGATTTATGGCTCTTCGGCTACGGATGTGGAATTACAAGTCAGGTTTAAATTGTAATTATAAAAAATGTATAAATGCTGTTTATAAATAAAAAGGTGCAACAAATCAAATTGTTGCACCTTTTTATATTTCAACTTATCATTCTAGCCAAGATACTTCATCAAGATTTTAGCATTACCGCTTTCGCGCAGCTTAGCAATGCTTTTTTCCCTGATTTGCCTTACGCGCTCTCTTGTGAGACCTAATTGATCTCCAATTTCCTCTAAGCCTTTTTCATGGCATCCAATACCAAAACACTCACGAATTATTGTTATTTCGCGTTCTTTCAGAACCTTGCTCAGTACTGTATTAAGTTCAAGAGCCATTGATTCATGGTCTACAGCCCTATCTGTACGACTGTCATCACCACTTGGCATTACATCAAGCATGCAGTTATCTTCACCATCCTGAAATGGAGCATCAATACTTACATGATGGCCGTCTGCAGCCAATGACTGACCTATTTTTTCCTCATCAAGCTTTGTCACCTCCGACAACTCAGACACTGAAGGATGGCGTTGATTTTCTTGTTCAAACTTGTTTATTTCGTGATTGATTTTGTTGAGAGATCCAACTTGATTTAAAGGCAGTCGTACTATACGGCTCTGCTCTGCTATAGCTTGCAAAATGCTTTGACGAATCCACCACACAGCATATGAAATGAATTTGAATCCTCGTGTTTCGTCAAATTTCTGGGCCGCCTTGATAAGACCTATATTACCCTCGTCGATTAAGTCCGTCAACGTCAACCCCTGATGCTGGTATTGTTTTGCAACAGACACAACGAAACGCAAGTTGGCCGTTACCAACTTATTTTTTGCCCTTTCACCTTCAGGACCGCCTTTCTTTATTTTCTGTGCTAATTCAATTTCTTCGTCTATTGATATCAAGGGAGCACGTCCGATTTCAACGAGATATTTGTCTAAAGCCTCACTGGAGCGGTTGGTAATACTTTTTTGAATTTTTAATTGTCTCATCTGTTTGCCTTAAAAATGTAAGTTGCTGATTACTAATCTGATAGCAAATATTATCTCTAAAAACGGTGCAAAATTACGAAAAATATCAATACATTGTTATAATACACACTGCATTTTCAGTATTTTTAATATTTATAGATTAAACTTAAGAATTATTCGCAGCGAAAAATTTTAAATATTCATGTTCAAAATTAGGCGTAAATATACATTTCCCGATACAATCTAAAATTTCTTCTCTTTTCCAAAATTTCCCACCGTTAAGTTCATGAATATCCGGCCTGATTATTCCTGAATAAACAGTCTTGTTTACGTACACCAGCTCCTTTTCTATTTCACTTTCAAAAACATAATATCCAAGTTTTTCTATCTTGCATTGATTTATACCTAATTCTTCATAAATTTCTCTTTTCAATGCTTCAGAAACATCCTCACCGTAATCGATGTGTCCTCCAACAGCTGTATCCCATTTGCCGGGCTGAACATCTTTCCAGTCCGGACGCTTCTGTAAATAAATATCTCCTTCAGGAGAGAATGCATGTAGATGAACAACTGGATGAAGTATTTTTGATCCGTTATGCGCAATCCCTCTTTCAACTTTTCCTACAATATTACCTGACTCATCTACAACAGGCAATAGCTCTTTCTTGTTATCCATTGAGAATCTTGCAGTTATACTATTGCGGTAAAGCATTTATCGAATGATGAATTAAAGTTCCGGGGGCAATGTTTAAATATACCATACAATGCGCTTCCACTTCCGCTCATTGATGCATAAATGGCCCCGATGTCATAAAGTCGTTGTTTAAGAACAGCAATCTCCGGATATATTTCCGCTATGCTATTCTCAAAATCATTAACCAACTCATCACGCCAGCTTTCTATCGCCCCTTCAATGATGTCCAGGCAGCATCTTGTAGGTTTTTGCGGCGTGACATGTGCAAAAGCCTCTCGTGTACTTATCATAACCTGTGGTTTCACAATGCCAATGTAGTATTGAGAAAGGTCAAGATGTATAGGTCTTAGATGTTCACCTATCCCTGTAGCAAACGAAGGAAGGGGATTGATGAAAAACGGGCAGTCAGCACCAATTTTAGACGCAATATATTGCATGTCAGGAATTGACATTCCGAGATTAAACATTTTATTCAGTGCTGTTATTGTATATGCGCAATCAGAAGAACCGCCTCCCATCCCTGCTTGTGATGGAATATTTTTAGTTAGTTTGATATTTACCGGTGGTATTTCAGGAAAATGTTGTCTTATGATATTATAGGCTTTGACCACGAGGTTGTCCTTAATGTCTCCTTCTATACTTATACCGTCAATTGCCAGTACACATTGCCCTTCATTGTAGTCACAATCATTCAACACCTTAATATCCAATTTATCACTAAGCCTGATAGGATAAAAAACAGTTTCCAAATCATGGTAACCATCATTACGGCGTGCGACGATGTTAAGTCCCAAATTGATTTTAGCGCAAGGGTAGGTAATCATATTCTGAATAATATATTATGCCTGATTGAAATCTTGCATTTCCTTTTTACATTAATATAGATTAATAACTGCATAAATCCGATTAAATTGTGTAGATGACAGGATTTATTTGTATTTTTGCAGTTCATAAAATCAAACCTCCAATATGGCAGATAATAAAAAATCCCGTTCTTTGGACAACAGCTACGCACACCTGCAACCACAGGCAATAGATATTGAGCGTATCGTGCTTGGTGCATTGATGATAGACAAGGATGCATTTTCAGTTGTAAGTGAGACGTTGCATCCGGAAACATTCTACGAACCGCGCAACCAAAAAGTATATCGTGCAATACAAAGCTTAAGCCTTGAAGAAAATCCGGTCGACATTATGACCGTTACCGAGGAGCTTAAACGCCAGGGTACTCTTGACGAAGTTGGTGGCCCGGCCTATATCCTTGACTTGAGTTCGCATGTGGCTTCCTCCGCCCATATAGAGTATCACGCAAAAATACTTGCACAAAAATATCTTGCACGTCAACTCATTTCATTCGCCAGCGTAATCGAGACAAAGGCTTTCGATGAGACTATCGATGTAGACGAACTGATGCAGGAAGCCGAGGGCTCACTCTTTGAATTGTCACAAAAGAATATGCGCCAGGACTATACCCAGATAGACCCTGTCGTAAAGCAAGCAGTAGAAATATTACAAAAAGCAGCGGCCAACAAAGGTGGACTAACCGGTATACCTACCGGTTACACTAAACTTGACGATTATACGGCCGGTTGGCAACGCAGCGACCTTGTTATAATTGCAGGTCGTCCGGCCATGGGAAAGACGTCGTTTGCCCTTTCGTTGGCCAAAAACATAGCCGTTGATTATGGTCGGCCAATAGCTTTTTTCTCGCTTGAAATGAATAACGTTCAGCTGGTAAACCGCTTGATATCAAATGTATGCGAAATAGAAGGCAAGAAAATCCTCAACGGCCAGCTTGACGACGATGAATGGAACAGGCTTGACAAGAATGTAGGTCGCCTACAAGCCGCTCCAATCTATATTGACGACACGCCGGGTATGTCAATATTCGAGTTAAGGACGAAAGCGCGAAGGTTGGTTAGAGAAAAGGGAGTTGAATTGATAATGATAGACTACCTACAGCTTATGAACGCCAATGGGGCCAGGTTCGGCAGTCGCCAAGAGGAAGTCTCGACCATCAGCCGTTCACTGAAAGGCCTTGCAAAAGAGCTTGACATTCCTGTTTTGGCATTGTCACAGCTCAACCGTACCGTTGAAGGACGAGAAGGGCCGGATGGAAAACGCCCTCAATTAAGTGACCTTAGAGAGTCTGGTGCGATAGAACAGGATGCCGATATGGTGCTTTTTGTGCACCGTCCTGAGTATTACAGGATTTTTACAGACGAAAAGGGAAACGACTTGCATGGTAAAGCACAAATTATCATCGCCAAGCACCGTAAGGGCGGCACAGGAGACGTTTTGTTGAACTTCAGGGGCGAATTTACACGATTCGAGAATCCGTCAGACGCAGGCGCGTCACCATTTGGTTCTGGTGAGATTATCGGCTCAAGGATTAATGGTGGTGATGACATAACGCTGCCCCCTCCATACGATGGCCCAATCGGAACGGACGGACCTCTACCTTTTTAACATTTATATACAATTCGTGATAAACAACGTTGCGCTATAACCGATTCCTGCGCAACGTTGTTTTTGTTTTTACCAGCATATCCAATATTAACAAACCAGATATTTCATTGTCACATTCAGTTATTTGACAATATGTGTTTTGTTCTTGGCATAGGCTATTCAGGTTATTAACTGTCAACCATTTTGCAAAAAGCCATTTATCGTGCCGCGAAATACGGCCTTTTGTTGTGTAAATCATGGTCTTTCGTAATGTAAAAGGCCATGATTTACTTTTCTTTAAATGTTTACCGCAAGGGCAATAAAGCCAGAATAGTCGGCCAATAATAGCCGAGGACTGTAATATTTATCCATAAATAAACAACAAAAGCAATAAATTGAAAGATTTTTAAATAAAAAAGTAACGATTTATTTGCGTATTCTAATATTTATCTTTACCTTTGCATGGCAAACATAAAAAGAACATGATATATAGCATTAACATATCAGGCATTATTATTCTACGACTTCGTTACAAAGGCGGAAGTGGTAAGGTTGTGTTTTGACATGTGTGTGCTGATGTTATAAACCTTTCTCACTTCCGGGTGCGAAAGGTTTTTTCATTAATATATAAATCGAACAGAACGATGAGCGACAGACTTTTCATTTTTGACACAACACTTAGGGACGGCGAGCAGGTGCCCGGGTGTCAGCTTAACACAGTTGAGAAAATACAAGTGGCCAAACAACTTGAGCAGCTGGGAGTAGACGTGATCGAGGCCGGTTTTCCTATATCCAGCCCTGGCGATTTCAATTCGGTAATAGAAATTTCCAAGGCTGTTACGCGGGCACTTCGGAAAGGAAAGAAAATTGACACTACGTTTGCACTGCGTGATCTGATCGCTGAAGCACTGGATTTTCTTCCGAAAAACGAGAAAAAAGAAGCCATCAAAAAATCCTGCGCCCGTACCTTCCAGGCACTGCGGATCGATGTAAACAACGAATATGAGGTTCTGGAAGCATTCATGGAAAAACT
>OHXM01000815.1_pt1 | contig 9753 bp, 6 predicted proteins | sample 1579901 | NCBI WGS metagenome assembly OHXM01 (sample SAMEA3882528, study PRJEB24775) | human gut metagenome | biome: human-associated habitat; feature: intestine environment; material: feces | place: Netherlands | collected 2009/2010
CTAATAGCGGTAAAAATAATATTACCATATAAATTAACATTATATGCCGAATCAAGTACCTTACTAGCCTTACCAGAATATAAAGTAAGCATTGAATCAAGCCTATTAATAATAACATTAGCTCCATACCCAAAAGTAATACCAGAAAAAGCCGCACAAATACCCGCTGACGGATGTCTACCAAGATTCATAAATAATATCGCAGCAAGGGGAATAAGTATTACATATCCAACCTCATAAAACATTGAAAATATAATACCTAGTAATACCACAAGAAAAGTCAAAAACTTTCTAGGTACCTTCTCACTAATCATCTTAAATAAAGAATTAAGAAATCCTGACTTATAAGCAACTCCTACTCCAAGTAAACCAATAATCAAATTACCTAAAGGAGCAAAATTAAGAAAATTATTAAGCATATTACTAATCAAATATTGAAGACCAGTCCTATTAAACAAATTATTAATATTAACAACCTGACTATTCAAATCACCAGTAGCCTCATTAACAACATAATAACTAGTCTCTAAATTAAGAATACTACCAATACTACTAATAATCATAATACCAATAGTAAGTATCAAAAATACCAATGCTGGATGAAGTCTAATCTTTTTCTTTTTCATTACATACCACCTTTTTAATTTTTTTATTAAGTTCCACTCTAGGTATCATAATAACCCTAGAACATTTAACACATCTAATCTTAACATCCGCTCCCAATCTAATAATTTCAAAATCATAAGAACCACACGGATGAACCTTCTTCATAGTAACAATATCACCTAAATTATAATTCATATAATCACTTCCATATTCACATTATAGCATTAATTTAATTTTAAGTAAATTAATATATTATACATTTTTAAATTTTTATTATGTATCTTCTTCTAAGAATATTGTAAAAAAACTTATCATTTGATATAATATAAAGGATAAAGAAGGGATGATGAAGTGAAAAAAGAAGTAAATAATACAAGAAAAAAAAGAAAACTAAATTTTCAAAAAATATTTAATTTAATAAGTGCTATGTTTATCTTAGCCTGCTGTATATTCTATGGAACAAGATTCCTAAAACTATATATAGCAAACAACAAAGTAGAAAAAATAACTGTACTCGCTGACAATATCAAAGATAACAATAAAGATAGTGAATCATTTAAACAAATAAATGAAGACTATTACTTTACTGGAAAAGTAGAAAATAACTATGTAAAGTACTCTAATATACTATGGAGAATAGTAAAAGTAAACTCTGACAAATCAGTAACCCTAGTATCAGATAATGCTTTAACATCATTAAATCCTGGTACAGGAACAACATATGAAAAAACATCCATAAGTAAATGGTTAAATAAAGGAGAAGAAGAAAACACAGGTATTCTAGAAGCAAATCTAAATAATACCTCAAAGTATCTAACATTCTCAAAAACATGTAAAGATACAGTAACCGATACTAAAAACATTACATGTAAAGATAAATTAGAAGATACTTACATAACAGCCCCATCAGTATATGACTATGTAAATACCGGTGGTAATAAAGGCTTTATGAATAATAATGAATATTTCTATTTAACCAACATAGATAAAGATAAAAATTTAATGTATATAGATGGGGCAGGTAAAACAAATAGTACTGATGATTCAGATATCCTAGGAGTAAAAGCCATTATAACATTAAAAAATACCCTAAGATTAAAAGAAGGAAATGGTACCAAAGATAACCCATATACCTTTGAAGATAAAGAAGGATTATTAGGAAGTTATGTAAAACTAGGTAATGATACATGGAGAATCTATAGTATAGAAGATAATACTGTAAAATTATCATTAGATAACTATCTAAAAGTAAATAATAAAGAAGTTAAATATAAATATTCAAATAACGGCTACTACCACAACGATACAAAACAAGGTACCTTAGCAGAATATCTAAATAAAACATATCTAAATACCTTAAGTTATAAAGATAAAATAAAAGAAAATAAATTCGCTAATGGTATCTATAGTAGTACCACTAACTACGATTATAGTAAAGTATTAACAACTACTGTTGATACCAAAGTATCAGTATTAAGTATTGGTAACATAATATTAAATAATAATAATACTAACTACTTCTTATCAACAGGAGTATCAAAAGATAGTAACCTAGTATATGTAATGCAAGATGATTATAAAGTATATACCAAAGTATCCACTACTACATTAAAAATAGTTCCAACAATAGCGCTAGATAAATCACTACTAACAAAAGGAGACGGAACAATAGAAAGTCCATACGAGGTAGAATAATATGAGTACAAGAAAAAAGAAAAAAATATATAAAACAACAATTCTATTTATAATATTAGATTTATTAGCCATAACTGGCTTTGTAGTAATGTATGGTCCATGGGACAAAGTAAGAAATATGTATGTAAATACCGCTTTAAAAACCATGCACCATCAATACTTTGCCAATATCTTCTATAGTCAAAAAACAATTGATAAAATAAATAGTAGTAGTTATTTCGTAACCATAAATGAAGATGCTAATACTGAAGATGTTATAATAAACACCAAAGAAAAATCAAAATATAAAGATAAATATGAAGAAGAACTATTTACAAGAGACAACCCAGATGACTCATATAAAATAATAGATCTAAAAATAGGAACATCAAAAGGTTACCTAGTAGCCATCTATAAACCAGAAAAAGTAAGACTAATATCCACTAAACAATTCAATGTTGGTGGTAAAGGAGAACGAATCCTAACCATGTGTCAAAGATATGGTGGCTCAGTATGTATAAATGGTGGAGGCTTCCAAGATGAAGGCTATGGTTCTGATATACCAATAGGTATCGTAATCCAAGATGGTGAAATAACTTGGGGTAAAGATACTGCTGATACCACTAGAGACAATGTAATAGGTCTAACAAAAGACGGCAAACTAAAACTAATGACTAACGCTACCGCTAATGAAGCATTAGCAGCAGGTGTAAATGACGCCATGATATTTGGTCCATTCCTAATAGTTAATGGAAAACCACTAGAAATAGTTGGAGATCCATGGGGTCAAGCACCAAGAGTAGCCATTGGACAAACAAAAGATGGAATAATCCTATTTCTAGTGGTAGATGGTGAAAACTATATAAATGGTGCCAGTCTGCAAGATATGGTAGATGTATTACAAAAATATGGCGCATATAATGCCGCTAACCTAGATGGCGGACAATCATCAAGTTTAGTAGTAAATAACAAATTATATAATAACCCACCTCCTGCTGCTAAAAGACAAGGCGGAAGATATGTTGTAACAGGATGGGGATTAATAGACTAAAGCTTATCTAAATATAAGCTTTTTTCATTTACAAAACATATTACATTTGATATACTAATAATAGGTGGTAAAATGAACAAAAGAAGAAGAAAAAGAAAACTAAAAAAAAGTGTTAAAATAACCCTAGTATTATTACTAGTAATAGGACTATTATCCTATCCAACATATAAACTACTAACAAAAGAAAAAACTCCTACTAACGAAGCAAAACCAAATACCGAAGAAAAAGAAGAACATTATGAACTATCACTAATAGCAGTCGGGGACAACCTAATTCATTCATCAGTATATAAAGATGCCAATAAACATGCTAATTATAACGGTTATGACTTCAAACCAATGATAACCAATATCAAAGAAATAGTATCAAACTATGATATTGGCTACTACAATCAAGAAACAATCTTAGGAGGAACAGAACTAGGATTAAAAGAATATCCAACTTTCAACTCTCCATATGAAGCTGGAGATGCCATGATTGATGCAGGCTTTAATCTAGTAAGTCTAGCCACCAATCATACTATGGATAGTGGTAAAAAGGCCGTAGAAAATTCATGTAAATACTGGAACTCAAAAGAAAACATTTTAACCGCAGGAAGTTATTGTAGTGAAGAAGAAAGAAACGAAATAAAAATAAAAGAAAAAAATAACATAACATATACCATGTTAAATTATACATACGGAACAAATGGTATGAAAGTACCAAATGATTACTTAGTAAATGTATGGCCTACTGATATAGATAATATTAATAATCCAGAGAAAGATACCAAATATCAAGAATACAAGAAACAAGTAAAACAAGATGTAGAAAAAGTAAGAGACAAAGTAGATGTCCTAATCGTAGCCATGCACTGGGGTGTAGAGTATACTCATAATCCAACCGAATATGAAAAAGATATGGCTTCATACTTAGCCTCACTAGGAGTAGATCTAATAATTGGAACCCATCCCCATGTAATACAACCAGTAACATGGATAGATAATACCTTAGTAATATATTCTCTAGGTAATTTCCTATCAGCCCAATATCAAAACCAATCAACATGTACAAACTATAAATGTACAACTGGATTAATGACAAGTCTAAAAATAGAAAAAGATATCAAAGGAAAAGAAAAAAGTATAAAAATAACTAATGTAGAAAACGAATTAATATATAACTACTACAACCAATCAACATGGAGAGGATTCAAAGTAATACCATTCTCTAATCCAGAAATAAAAACATACTTACCAAGTTATAAATCCGTATATAATACCTACAAAGAGGTAGTACAAAGACTTGACAGTAATATGTATGTAAAAGAAACAGTAGAATAAAAAAGATATCACTTTAACTAGTGATATTTTTTTTAACAATAGAATCAATATAAATATCCTTATCCCCTCTAATAACCCCATCAATAATAAAATTCTCAATATCTTTAGAAATAATCTTATCAATTCTCCTAGCCCCAAACTCATAGAATTCACACTTATCAACAATCTCATCAATAACATTATCATTAATATCAATATTAATATCTTTATATTTATCTCTAATATACTCAAGTCTTTTCCTAATAATACATTTAATAGAAGTATCATCAAGTCTATCAAAAACAATAATATTATCAATCCTATTAATAAAAGCCATATTAAAATATCCCTTCAAACTCGAAATAACACTATTATCAGTTTTCTTATTAAAACCAATACCATTCTTCTCAAAACCAATATTTGAAGTCATAATAACAACAACATTATTAAATATAACTTCTCTACCTTTAGAATTCTTAATCTTACCCTCATCAAGTATCTGATAAAACAAATTAATAACATTAGGATGAGCCTTATCAATTTCATCAAGTAATAAAACACTATTAGGTTTATTTCTAATTTCTTCCAAAATATTCTTATTATCATCATATCCAATATATCCAGGTGAAGAACCAAGTATCTTATTAACCGCAGTACTATCACTATACTCACTCATATCCATTCTAATAAGATTATCTGCTCCTACTAAAATATTAGCATATTCTTTAGCCAACCTACTCTTACCTACACCTGAAGAACCCACAAATAAAAGAGAATAACATCTATCATTATATCCACATCTAATTCTTTTGGTTATATCCATCAAATTATCAATAGCTTTATCTTCTCCTACAATAATATCCTTAAGACTATTTTTCATATCATCAATATTACCACTATTAGAAATAATCTCATATATAGGAACTCCCGTTCTATTACTAATAACACTAGCAATATCATCAAGTAAAATCTTATTCTTATTATTCCTACTAAGTAATTCAATATCATTTAAACGAGACATAAGTTCTGTCTCCTTTTTTCTCAAAGAATAAGCCTTATCAATATTATTATCAATAATAAAACTATTTTTATCCTTATTTAATTTACAAATTTCCCTTTTAATATCCCTAATCTCATTATCCGAAGTACACCCTCTAAGTCCAACTCTAGAAGCAACTTCATCTAAAATATCGATCTCTTTGTCAGGTCTATTTCTATCAAAAATATATTTCTCTGACAAATTAATAATATAATCAATCATATCATTATCAATAATAACATTATGATATCTCTCATAAATATTCTTAATCTTCATTAATATATTTTTAGTTTCCCCTATACTAGGCTCATTAACAAATATCTTTTGAAATCTTCTCTCTAACGCCGAATCCTTTTCAATAAATTTCTTATATTCCTCAGTAGTAGTAGCCCCTATACATCTAATTTTCCCCCTCGCTAAAGCCGGTTTCAAAATATTAGAAGCATCAATAGCCCCTTCAGCTCCTCCTGCTCCTACCAAAGTATGAATCTCATCAATAAATAAAATAATATCATCATTATCTTCAATCTCTTTAATAACCTTTTTCATTCTCTCTTCAAATTCACCACGATATTTAGTACCTGCTACCATCGTAGCCATATCTAAAGAAATAATTTTCTTATCACATAATACCTTAGGAACCTCATCATTAACAATAAGCCTAGACAACTCTTCCACAATTGCAGTCTTACCAACGCCAGCATCTCCTATTAAAATAGGATTATTTTTAGTCCTTCTGCATAATATTTCCATAACTCTTTTAACTTCTTTATCTCTTCCAATAACCGGATCAAGTAAATTATTTTTAGCCTCACTAGTAAGATCTACCCCAAGATCATATATAAGAAGTTTTTTCTTCTTATTTTTTTTACTTTTCTTAATCAAGCTACTAGAAAAATCATCATATATATCTTCAATATCAATACCCATACCAATAATAAGTCTAATAGCAATACCTTCTCCCTCTTCTAACATAGCAAAAAACAAATGTTCTGAAGTAACCTCACCATCATTATTTTCCTTACTATCAATAATAGCATTCTGAATAACCTTTCTAAGTAAAGGAGTATATAAAAATACCTCATTCTTTTTATCCGTAGTACCTACAACCTTACACAGTTCACTTTTAAAATTATCATACTCAAGTCCATATTCACTAAGTCTATCACATATATTACTATCACTATTAAGAATAGCAAGAAGTAAATGTTCAGTCCCAATATAAGGATGTCCAAGCCCTATCATCTCTTTCTTAGCATTATTCAAAATAGTCTGTGCCTCTTCATTAAAATTACCAATCATAATATTCTCCTTTCATAATTATTCTATGATTATAATGTAATAATTTTAATAATTTTAAACAATAAAAATAGACTTTTAATGCAAAAAAAATACCTACCTAAGTAGATATTTTATTATAACTATATCAAAGCCATTACAAGTAATACAAGTATTACAATTAATAATAGCATTAATACAAATCTCCAAATATACTTAACCCATGAAGTATATGGAACATCTAAGTATTTAAGAGCCACAATTAAAAGAAAACTTGTAGGTCCTATAATACCAACTATACCATAAATACTTTGGAAAGTCATAGCATAAGTAGCTAACATAGACTCATCACTAACTGCACTAATTAAAGGTGAATAAACACCAGCAACAGTATAATATAAGTCAGAATGAAGTAAACTACCAATTGCAGAAATAATACTAGCAGTAACCAAATTAATTCCTAATTTAGACTCAGAAACCCAAGTAATAATAGTAGAAATAAAACTATGGTTATAAGTAGAAACTAGTATAGCATAAGTAAGAATAACTAAGAAAACAGTACCAACCATTTTTTTAGATCCATTAACAAAATTATGAACAGTTTCATCAAATTTAATTTTATAAACAAATTTAATAATTAAAGTAAATAAAATTAAAGTAATGATAATTGACATATAAGAACCTAAACCAGCCCAGTTACCAAATGCATACATATTACCAGAAACAATATTAGAGAAAATAGTAAACTCTCCAATCTTAATTCCAAGTAACCATTCATTAAACTTATCAAAGCATTTAATACCAAATAAAGTATTCCAAGGTAAATATCCTAAAATAAGAATAACTAATATAACTGATAACATAACAATAATAGGCCATGTTTTAATATTTTTATAGTCACCCTTAACTTCAGAAACACTAACTTCATTACTTTCATTTAGTTCATACTTAACTTTTTTATCATTAACATTCTTAATATGTTTTTTAATAAAGAATATAAGTAATGTAATACCTAATACTAATAAAATTAATTTAGGTAATAAAAGTGAAGTATTACTAATATCAGTCATTTTCTCTATAGTAGTAGCACTATATCCATAATAACTATTAGGATCTCTAAAAGTAACAAATATACCACCAATAAATCCTACTAACATAGATACAATAGTAGAACTAATAGCCACTAATTTGTCATAACCAAGTAACATAATAATAGCTATAACAAATGGTACAAATACTAATAGAACATTAACAAGTCCAGTAACTGAAGTAAGTACTGCAAATAAAGCAGTAACAATAAATATAAATAATTCACTATGTCCCTTTACTTTTTGAGCAATATTATCAACTAATTTCTTATAAGCAGGAACTTCATTAAGAACACCATAAAAAGCTCCAAGTACTAATAGATAAACTACAGTATCAAAGAAATAATAAAATGATTGAACAAAATTAATAAGAATATCACCTAGTGCAATCATAGTATATTTACCTTCTAATGCTGGAACAAAATATCCAAGTATAGCAAGAATACCACTTACTGCAAGTAATGCTCCTAACACAATTAAAATAACTTTAAATAAACTATGCTTTTTCATATTAACCTCCTCTAACAATAATTATATCACAAAACAAGTAAATGTAAATAAAAAAAAGAGAAAAACTCAAGTTTTCCCTTATTTTTATTGGTTTTATAACTATTTTCTCTCCTTCATAGTAGGAAATAAAATAACATCTCTAATAGAATCAGATTCAGTAAATAACATACATAACCTATCTATACCATATCCAATACCACCAGCAGGAGGCATACCATACTCTAATGCTTCAATAAAGTCCATATCAATATCATTTGCCTCATCATTACCAAGTTCTCTTTCTTTAATTTGATTTTCAAATCTTTCTAATTGATCAATAGGATCATTAAGTTCAGTATATGCATTAGCAAATTCCTTACCACCAATAAATAATTCAAATCTATCTACAAATCTAGGATCATCTGGATTTTTCTTTGTAAGCGGACTAATCTCAATTGGATGACCATATAAGAATGTAGGTTGAATTAAAGTCTCTTCAACATACTTTTCAAAGAATAAATTAACAATATGACCAAAACTCTTTTCATGTTCTTCAATACGTGCTGCAATCATATCAGATGGCTCAATCTGTTTGTATTCATAGAATGTTCTGGTGAACGGAATTTCATATCCAACTTTCGTCTTGGACTTATCAACCCAAGCATGTGGATTATATGGAATAACCTCACGTTCAAAATAAGCATCAATATCTTCTGCCAATGGTACATTCTCCGTGTCACGCTTAGATGTATCTACCATCAGCTTATTTTTCTTCATCATAACGTTTCCATTTTCATCGAACTGAGGTGTTTCCACTACAATTTTGTTATATCCAAGGTCAACAGAATCCATAACCTTACTCTTTACAATGATTGCATTACCATTTTCTTCAATCCCTTTGTAAGTTTCATCCACATAAGCACCATACGCTTTAACAATCAGATCACGACAAGCTTTTGTAATATCAACATTCTTTAAACCAATATTCTTACGTCTGCTAGATGCACAATTTGATGCATCGATCAACTGAACCTTCCCCTGATGTGTTACAGGTTTATTTTTCATAACAAGCCAGATATAAGTAGCAATACCTGTATTATAAAAAGCATTGTTTGGCAACTGCACAATAGCATCAAGCCAGTCATTTTCTATCAAATATCTACGGATTTCAGAAGGACCAGAACCAGCATCACCATTGAATAACGAAGAACCATTCTGGATTATTG
>OHXM01000816.1_pt1 | contig 9748 bp, 8 predicted proteins | sample 1579901 | NCBI WGS metagenome assembly OHXM01 (sample SAMEA3882528, study PRJEB24775) | human gut metagenome | biome: human-associated habitat; feature: intestine environment; material: feces | place: Netherlands | collected 2009/2010
TGGGGGAGCTGGCGAGCGAATGCGAGACTGAGAGGGCGAGGACGCTAACCAAGGAGGGTATATCTATGGATTCCGAAAAAGTCATCAAGCGGGACAACGAGTACGTCCTGCACACCTATAACCGCAACCCCATTGCACTGGAAAAGGGCCACGGCCTGTATGCCGAAGGCCCCGAGGGCCAGAAGTATCTGGATTTCACCAGCGGCATCGGCGTGAACAGCCTGGGCTACTGTGACCTGACCTGGGCCGAGGCCGTCTCCGAGCAGGCCCACAAGCTGCAGCACACCTCCAACCTCTATTACACTGCCCCCTGCGGCAAGCTGGCCAAAAAGCTGTGCAAGCGCACCGGCATGAACAAGGTGTTCTTTGGAAATTCCGGTGCCGAGGCCAACGAGGGTGCCATCAAGGCCGCCCGCAAGTACAGCTTTGACCACTACGGCAAGGGCCGCGATGTTGTGATCACGCTGGTCAACAGCTTCCATGGCCGCACCATTGCCACCCTGACCGCCACCGGTCAGGAGGTGTTCCACAACTACTTCGGCCCCTTCAACGAGGGCTTCCAGTACGTCCCGGCAGGGGATATCGAAGCGCTGCGGGAACTGGTGGACCGCCACACCTGCGCTGTCATGCTGGAACTGGTACAGGGCGAGGGCGGTGTTCATCCTGCAACACCTGAATTCATGAAGGGACTTCGTGAGTTCTGTGATGAGAAGGGCATGCTCCTCCTTATCGATGAGGTTCAGACAGGATGGTGCAGAACCGGAGCCGTAATGAGCTACATGAACTACGGCATCAAACCTGATATCGTTTCTATGGCAAAGGGACTTGGCGGTGGAATGCCAATCGGTGCTATCTGTGCTACAGAGGAGGTTTCAAAAGCGTTCTCAGCCGGTTCACACGGTACAACCTTTGGTGGACATCCTGTATGCTGTGCAGCAGCACTTGCAGAAGTAAACGAGCTGCTTGACAGAGATCTTGCCGGAAATGCAAAGAAGGTTGGTGATTATTTCACAGCTAAGCTTGAGAAGCTTCCACACGTAAAAGAGGTAAGACATCAGGGACTCTTAGTTGGTGTTGAGTTTGACGATACAATCTCAGGTGTAGATGTAAAGCATGGCTGCTTCGACCGTCATATGCTTATCACAGCAATCGGAAGCCACATCATCCGTATGGTTCCACCGCTTATCGTAAGCGAAGAAGAGTGCGACAAGGCATTTGATATTATCAAGGAGACTGTTGAGTCACTTTCATAGAAGGTTTGAATTATATTTGAAGCAGGCAACAGAATATATTGCGGCAGATTTTACGAGCCGGATAAAGGACAAGGGCGTCACGATTAACTTCGTGCGCCCTTCTTTTGAACAATATCAGCATATTATAAAGATGTATATAAGAAAAGCGAGGGGAACGAAATGGCACATCTTGTTATTACAATAGGATGCGAATATGGCGCTAAAGGAAACCAGATTGGCAAAAAGGTTGCTAAAGACCTGGGAATCAAATTTTATGACAGGGATACTGTAGATGAAATCATAAAAGAGGTCGGTATTCCGAAGGATATCATGGAAAAGGTTGAGGAAGGTATCACCATCGCCGGAAAAGGTGCAGAGGGTGATGTCAGAGGCTCTTTCTCCAAATATGCAGACCTCACAGAGCGTGCAATTCACGTCCAGAAAACCATAATCAGAAAATTATCAGACCGTGAGTCATGCGTGATTATCGGTCGTTCAGCAGACTATATACTAAAGGAACATAAACCGATTTTACGTATTTTCATATATTCACCGGATGAAGTGAGGATTGAAAACGTAATGAAGAGCCACAATTTGTCGGAGGATGATGCAAAGCTTTTTATCACTGAAAAGGATAAGCGTTATCATAAGCGTCATATGGCGCTGACAGGAAGCAACCGAGGCGACAGACATAACAGGGATATGCTTATAGACAGCAGCCTGTTAGGAGTGGATGGCACAGCGGAGCTTATTGAGTCTCTGGCAAGAAAAGTGGTAGAGAATGAAAGTAAGACAGAAGCTGGAGGTGACAAGTAATGGAACAGAAAAAATCAGAATTTAACAAAGTCCTGAATGCCTGGGACGTACTTGTAATTGCATTTGGAGCCATGATTGGCTGGGGCTGGGTTGTCTCAACCGGAGGCTGGATTGAAAAGGGCGGAGTGCTCGGTGCCGCAATCGGCTTCGTAATCGGCGGTATCATGATATTTTTCGTGGGAATGACCTACGCGGAGCTGACAGCAGCCATGCCTCAGTGCGGTGGCGAGCATGTATTCAGCTACAAGGCAATGGGTTCGACAGGTTCATTCATATGTACGTGGATGATTATCCTTGGATATGTCAGTGTGGCATGCTTTGAGGCGTGCGCTTTCCCAACAATCATCACATATCTGTGGCCGGGCTTTTTGAAGGGCTATCTGTATACGGTAGCAGGCTTTGATATTTATGCTTCTTGGCTTATTGTGGCGATAGTTGTGGCATTTTTAATTATGATGATAAACATTATCGGCGCAAAGACAGCAGCGATTTTGCAGACTGTGCTCACATGTATTATTGGTGGCGCCGGAATTTTGTTGATAATTGCATCGGTAATCAATGGAACAGTTGATAACCTGGATGGACAGATGTTTGCAGGCAGCTCTGCAGGTCTGAACGTAAAGGCAATTATCGGAGTGGCAGCTCTGTCACCATTTTACTTTATCGGATTTGACGTAATACCTCAGGCGGCTGAGGAGATCAATGTTCCGGCAAAGAAAATCGGCTCAATACTTATCTTATCAGTAGTTCTGGCAGTTGTGTTCTATGCACTTGTCATTGTTGCGGTAGGTCTTGTCATGGGCCCACAGGCAATTGTTGATTCAGAGCAGGCAACAGGACTTGTCACAGCAGATGCAATGGCTGCCGCATTCAACACAAAGATAATGGCAAAGGTTATAATAGTCGGCGGAATGTGCGGTATCGTAACCTCATGGAACTCATTTATGCTCGGTGGCTCGCGTGCCATGTACTCAATGGCAGAGTCATATATGATTCCGAAGTTTTTTGCAAAGCTTCATCCAAAGCACAAGACACCAATCAATGCACTGATTCTCATCGGATCTCTCACAATGCTTGCACCTTTTGCAGGTAGAAAAATGCTTGTATGGATCAGTGATGCCGGCAACTTTGGCTGCTGTGTGGCATATTGCATGGTTGCTCTTTCATTCATTATTCTTCGCAAGAAGAAGCCGGATATGCCAAGACCTTACAAGGTTCCAGCATACAAGTTCTTTGGAACGATGGCGGTCATCATGTCAGGCTTCATGGTTGCAATGTACTGCATACCGGGAAGCGGCGGATCACTTATCGCCCAGGAGTGGGGCATCGTGCTTGCATGGTGTGCGCTCGGCGTGGTATTCTTCGTCTTCTGTAAAAAGAAATACAAGGAGTCATTTGGTACACTTGTTGAGCTCATCTCAGATGAGGATGCTGCAACACTTATGCCGGAGGCAGATGAGGTTGAACTGGATAAGGTTATCGATGCTGCAATAGACAGGGTACTTGCAAAGAAAGCAAGCTAGGAAACAGAAAGGACAGATTATATATGGAAACATTTAATTTCTCGGTGCCACAGGACATCACAGTGGGAAAGGGCAGTCTCTCAAAGCTGACGGAAATAGCCAAAAAGCTTGGAGGTAAGCATGCACTCATCATTTCAGGACCTCATCTTGAGAAGATGGGACTTGTAAAAAAGGCAGCAGATTATCTGGCATCAGTTGACATAAAAGCAGACACTTTTACAGATATAGAGGCAAATCCATCTGTCACAACAGTGGAGAAAGCCACAGCAAAATACCTGGAGTCGGGCGCAGACTTTATCGTGGCATTCGGAGGCGGCTCACCGATGGATGTGGCAAAAGCAGTGGGTGTGGTTGCCAAATATGGCGGAAGCGTCACAGACTATGAGGGAGCACACAAGGTGCCGGGACCAATCGTACCGCTCATTGCGATACCAACCACCGCAGGAACCGGCTCAGAGGTGACAGCATTCTCTGTAATCACAGATCATAGCAGAAACTATAAGCTCACAGTATTCAGCTACGAGATATTGCCAAAATATGCAATACTTGATGCAGAGCTCATCACAACAGCACCGGCAAGCGTAGCGGCAGCCTGCGGAATTGATGCATTTATCCATGCCGAGGAGGCATATGTATCCACAGCGGCATCGCCATTTTCTGATGCACTGGCAGAAAAAGCGATGGCACTTATCGGAAAAAATATCCGCAGATTTGTAGCAAACAGAAACGATATCGAGGCTGCAGAAGCTATGATGACAGGCTCACTTTTTGCAGGAATAGCATTCTCATTTGCAAGGCTTGGAAATGTGCATGCAATGAGTCATCCGGTCAGCGCATTTTTCGATGTGCCTCACGGAGTGGCAAACGCAGTGCTGCTTCCTGTAATCGCAGAGTACAATGCACTTGCAGATCATGGAAAGTATCTGACCATCTACAATGATATAAGCCCGATTCCTGCGTATGCGGACGAATTTGAGCCGATGATGCTGGTAGATGCAATCAGGGAGCTTTGCGCAGACATCGGAATCCCTGAGAATCTGACCATCGCAATCAACAATGCCAGCAAAACCGGAACAGTCACAAAGGAAGAGATAGAAAGCAAGATAGAGCCGATGGCTGTCGATGCCATGAAGAGCGGCAACATTGCTGTCAATCCAAGGGCTTCACGCCAGTGCGATATCGAGATGCTGTATCGCAGGGCACTGTAAAACTTATAAAATACAACATGTAAGGTAACTATTCCGAATAGTTACCTTATATGATTATAAACAGTATAGTTAGAAAATTTAATGCAAAAACGGAGATATGAGTATGGATTATCTGTCACACAATGTATCTGAAAATTTAAAAAGAATACGTCAGTCAAAGGGCATGAGCTTAGACCAGGTAGCGGAACAGACCGGTGTGAGTAAAAGCATGCTTGCTCAGATAGAAAAGGGCACAGCGAATCCATCTATCGGAGTGCTTGGTAAAATCACTAGCGGTCTGCGAATTGAGTTTCAAAGACTTATAGATCCGCCGAGAGTGGACTATGCGCTCATATCTCCGGATGATCTGGTCCCGACAAAGGAGCTTTTGGGACAGTACAGGGTATGGACCTGCTTCCCATACGAGGACTCAAGGGAGGTAGAGGTATACCGTATCGACGTGGAGCCAGGCGGCGTGTATACAAGCGGTGTGCTGACGGTCGAGTGTCACGATCATGTGCAGAAAATCCATAGGGGACAGGTGTATAAGTTTGAGACCGATCAGCCTCATTTGTATCGCAATGATGGTGATAGGGTGGCAAGCTGCATGTGCTTCTTTTTGGATTATACTAATATTCGGTGAGATTTTCATTGGTTATCCTATTGCATATATAGGTTTACCTATATATAATGATGTACGTTGAGAAACAAATTGTTTTAAAAAGAACATCCCAGGAGAACACAATGCAAACATTAAAGAAATTCATCAAATACTACAAACCCTACAAAACAGTCTTTTTCATAGACCTGCTTTGCGCAACAATAATCAGTGCCATAGATCTGGCGTTTCCGCAGCTGCTTCGCACGCTGACCAAAACCCTTTTTGCAGGAGCACCGGGAAAAATCATTTCTGCGCTGATTCCTATTACAATAGGCCTTTTGTTGGCATATATCATACAGACTGCGTGCAGGTATTATGTGACGTATGCGGGGCACATGATGGGAGCGAGGATGGAGCGCGACATGAGAAAGGAGCTTTTCGACCAATATGAAAAGCTTTCTTTTTCGTATTATGATCAGAATAATTCCGGACAGATGATGAGCAAGCTCGTATCCGATTTGTTTGATATATCGGAGCTTGCGCATCACGGACCGGAGAATCTTTTTATATCGCTTATAAAGATAATCGGTTCGTTCATTTTTCTGTTTATGATAAACCGTATGCTTGCGGTTCCTATGCTTATTCTTGTGGTGCTTATGCTTGTATTTTCATATGGACAGAATAAGAAAATGCAGGAAACCTTTATGGATAACAGGCGAAAAATCGGTGATATTAATTCGAGTCTTCAGGATACTCTGGCGGGCATAAGGGTGGTGCAGTCATTTGCCAATGAGCGTATCGAGCAGGAAAAATTTAACAGAAGTAATGAAAATTTCCTGATTTCAAAGGATGCAAATTACAGATGTATGGGAAGCTTTATGAGCGGAAATGCATTTTTCCAGGGGATGATGTATCTTGTTACGCTGGTATTTGGTGGTTTTTTGATAGCGCATGGAAGGATGGAGGCATCCGACCTTGCTATGTATGCGCTGTATATAGGCATCTTTATCAGTCCTATCCAGATACTTGTAGAGCTGACTGAGATGATGCAGAAGGGACTTTCGGGCTTTAGAAGATTCTTAGAGGTGGTGGAAACTGAGCCGGATATAGTTGATGCTGCTGATGCAAAAACGCTTAAAAATGTAAAGGGAAATGTCTGTTACGAGGATGTTTCGTTCCACTATAGCGATGATGATACACCGGTGCTTTCGCACGTATCCTTTGAGATACCGGCAGGAAAATCAATTGCGCTTGTTGGACCGTCAGGAAGCGGAAAGACTACAATATGCTCACTGCTTCCGCGGTTTTATGATGTAACGGATGGCAGGGTCACAATAGATGGAAATGATGTGAGAAAGCTCACGCTTGAGAGCCTGCGCTCGCAGATTGGACTGGTTTCGCAGGATGTTTATCTGTTTGGCGGAAGTATAAAGGACAATATAGCCTATGGAAAACCGGATGCGACGATGGATGAGATTGTAGATGCGGCAAAAAAGGCGAATATACACGATTTTATCATGGAACTGCCGGATAAATATGATACGTTTGTCGGAGAGAGGGGCACTCGATTGTCAGGAGGGCAGAAGCAGAGGATTTCCATTGCGAGGGTGTTCCTTAAAAATCCGCCTGTGCTAATACTTGATGAGGCAACCAGTGCCCTTGACAATGAGAGCGAGCGCTTTATCCAGAAAAGTCTTGAGGAGCTGGCAAAGGACAGAACGACTATCACCATCGCCCACAGGCTTTCGACAATCAGAAATGCGGATGAAATTCTCGTGGTAGCTGACTGTGGCATTGCTGAGAGAGGCACACATGAGGAGCTTTTGGCACAGGACGGAATATATGCGCGCTATTATGATATGAGCAGGTAGGATTAAGGCAAAATACCTTTTGACCCTTTAATCATGTTATTATAGCTGCATAAACTAACTATATAGGAGCAGACACTATGCAGGCAATGTTCATAGACGTAGACGGCACTTTAAGTAGTCCGTGCTACAAGGTAAACGGAAAATTTCAGATAGGAATGTCAGATGTGCAGTGGGCAGACTACTGCATTAAGCATGGTGAGGATACATATGAGTGGTGCCGTCCTGTGATGCAGGTAAAGGAGTATGCCATGAAGGCAAAGGAAAAAGGCACGAAGCTGTATGTGCTTACCACATCAGGCACAAAAATCGAGACAGCTGCAAAGCGCAGATTTTTAGACAGATACTATGCGGGTATGTTTGATGACATCTATGCGGTGGAGCATGATGATGACAAGGTCAGGTTCATTCTTAAAAAAGCAGCAGAGCTTGGGATTGAACCGTCGGACTGTGAGCTTGTGGAGGATACATACCGCATACTTTTGCAGACAGTGACAGAGGGGATTAAATCCACTCACATCACAACGATTCTCACAGGCGGATGCGAACGGTAACCAAAAATTTTCCACGGTCTATAAAGAAATAAAAAAAACATCCGATAAATATGTCAGGAAGCAAAATTTACATATTTCAAGGATGAAATATAAATAGAAAGGAGATCCTGTTATGCGTATAGATGCATATAATCAGATAGCCCAGTTGTATGGCGTATCAAGAACAACAAAGACAGCAAAGACACAAAGCGCGTCTAGGATGTCTGATCAGGTATCAATTTCGCAGGCCGGTAGAGATTACCAGATTGCGAAAAAAGCAGTATCAGAGGCTTCGGACATCAGGGAAGATAAAGTCGCTTTGCTTAAGAACATGGTAGACTCCGGACAGTATGAGGTCAGTGGAGATGATTTCGCCAGCAAGCTGTTAGAGAGGTACAACTCTCTGTAATATGATAATCATATCATATATCAAAGGTAAAAGAGGATTTTATAGTGGCTAGTTTAGTGGAAGAGCTTATAAATGTGCTCACAGAGGAAGAAAAAGTATACAGAACACTCGCTGCAAATGGGGAGAAGAAACGTCAGATAATCATAGATGCCGATATCCCTGCGCTTGAAGCACTGACTGATTTGGATCAGCAGGCAGGCGATGAGCTTCTTATTATGAGCAATAAGCAGGTTTCACTTCTCACAGATATTGCCAATGTACTGGGCAAATCAGATGAGAAGATGACAGTCACAAGGCTGATTGGATATCTCGGTACACAGCCGGATATTCAGGCGAAGCTTACGGCAGCGCGCGACAGTCTGATTGAAGCAGCTGCACAGATGAAAGAAATCAACGATTTAAACTCACAATTACTTGCTCAGGCAATCGAGCTTACAGAGTTTGACATCACCCTGTTCAAGAGCATGAAACAGGCGCCGGAGACCGCCAATTATGACAGAAATGCATATAACACAGGCGATATCTTAGGCAGCAGCGGTTTTGATGCAAAGCAATAATCATTAACCGGGAGGACAGGAACATGGCAAATGGATTCGGAAGTTTTTACGTAGGTAGTTCCGGACTTAAAAACTCGCAGAATGCTCTTAATACAACAGCAAACAACATGGCCAATGTCAATACGACAGGCTATGTGCGCCAGCAGGTAAGATTTTCAGACAAACATTATATCACCAGAAATAACCCTACAGCAGGCACCAACATCCAGCAGAGCGGACTGGGTGTTTCCGTATCGGATGTGGCACATGTCAGGGATATTTTCTTAGATAAATCGTATAGGCAGGAGAATGGTCGAAAGGGCTTTTACTCGACACTTTACAGCACCACATCATATGTGGAGGATATCATGCAGGAGATGAACGGTGCTGAGTTTAAGGAGAGTATATCAGAGCTATGGCAGGCTTTTCAGGAGTATGGTAAGGATCCGACGAATTCGACGAATCAGAACCTTATCATCCAAAAGAGCGAGCTTTTTCTGACCAGATGCAATACGGTTTATTCTGATCTTCAGAAATACCAGTCAAATATCAACTTACAAATTAAAGACCAGGTTGACAGAATCAACGAAATCGGTGACAAGATTTATGCGCTCAACCTTGAGATTCAAAAGACAGAGTCAGGCGGTGTAGAGACTGCCATGACAGCGCGCGATGCCAGGGACAGTCTGATTGATGAGCTCGCAGGTTACGCTAAGATAGAGGCTGAGGAGGATTCCACCGGCTACGTGCGTATCAAGCTCGAGGGACAGCAGTTTGTACAGGATAACAAGTGCAACCATATAGGTCTGACCGAGGAAAAGGGTACAGGCTTTTATACACCTTACTGGCCTCATATTACTACACAGGAGAGCTATATGCCGGTGTTTAGCGACGTTGCGCTGCCGTCAGCGCTGGCTGAAAGAGTCGGCTGCACGCAGACCACCAACATAGCAACCAGCCTGAACAATGATATAGGAAGCTTGAAAGCGCTCCTTGTATCAAGAGGCTCGGAGTATGGCACCTATGATTTCATGAGCGAGGAG
>OHXM01000819.1_pt1 | contig 9718 bp, 9 predicted proteins | sample 1579901 | NCBI WGS metagenome assembly OHXM01 (sample SAMEA3882528, study PRJEB24775) | human gut metagenome | biome: human-associated habitat; feature: intestine environment; material: feces | place: Netherlands | collected 2009/2010
GCGGCGCAGCCCAAGGCGGTGCTCTCCTTTGATCCCGTGTCCGGTACATTTTCTATGCAGTTCCGCATTAAGGTGGAAAATGAGGCGGAAATCCAGGGCGGTGTTGCCGATACCAAGTACGAGAATCTCCGCATTGCTTTTGGAAACGGTACGATTACTTCCACCAGCAACGAAGCCTTCTGCATCCGCTCCAATGGCACGAATTTCACCTACAATGTCAGCGGCAGCAGTTACAGTCCCTTGACCGGCGAATACCATGTATCCGATTGGAACACCATAACCCTGGTGACCCATGTAAATGCCGACGGAACGGATACCACGGATGTATATGTGAACGGTCAGCTGCTGTTGCAGAATGCACAAAACAAGGTGGATTTTTCGGTGATCGATAAAATGTGTTTTGCGGCAGATACCGCCAAATACGCAAAATATTCCATCGACGATCTTGTGATCTGGGCAGGGGATTATGACGATGCTCCCACGGAGGAAGAAAAACCCACAGACCCGGATGACAGCAGTTCGAACAGTTCTGGAAGTTCCAGCTCCGACAATTCTGCCAGTTCGGATACTTCTAGCAGTTCCGGTAGTTCGGACAGCGGTAGCGGACAAAATCCGGATGCCTCGGACAAGCCCCGGCCCGACCGTGGACAGAGTGCATCTTCGCAGCAGCTCTCTGCGGGCAGCAGTACGCCGCAGACCGGTGATGCCGGGGAACCTGCGCTGTGGGGTGTGGTGATGCTGCTGAGCTTTGCAGCACTGGCCGTAACAGGTGTGATTGCAAAAAGAAAAGAAGGCCAAAGCAAGTCCGATAGATAAACGGGTGAAGCCTCCATTCCAGAGCACACGCTTCTGTCCATGGCCGCTGTTGCAAATACAGGAACAGGATGGTAAAATAGCAGATACAAAAAACGGATGTTTTACCAGCCATAGGTTTGCCACAAGCAGCCTATGGCTGTTTTTTTCTGGATTGCTTTGTAATGAAATCAAGACTGTTTTGATCAGAAAGCTAAAAGCAGGTTTATCCCACATACAGACTATCGGAAAAGTTGAAGGATGATTGTATATAATCGAGTAGGAGGCTCTCTCAACTCTAAAGAGCCGACCTCTCACACCACCGTGCGTACCGACCGGTACACGGCGGTTCAACCACATGATTTTGTCAAGATTAGTTGACACATTTTCCTCAAGGATTCTGTACCTTATGCCGCTTCTTTCAGGGAATCATAGTATTGCTGTCGTTTGACTATAGGGGGGGAGCCCTCCATTGGCCGAGCAGATTCTTCGGTTATTCCAGTAGCTTATCTCCTTCATGGCATCCGCCAGTGGCTGATATTTCCATGGGCGGTCTTTGTTTGCAAGATACTGGTAAAATCCCTGTCTGCTGACATGAAGGATCCTGCAGAAAAAGGCGATATCCCCTTTTAATTCGCCGTCTTTCGTTTTTAATGCAATAAACTTCATTCTTTCGTTTTTGCTGACTTCAGACGGCTCGCGGCGAAAAAAGCGCTGGCTTCCTCCAGAAAGTCGTTTTCTTTCTTCAAACGTCGGTTTTCTTTCTCCAGTTCCTTTACCTGCTGGCGAAGCTTTAGGAGTTCCTCGTTAAGCGTCATAGCGCTTTGTGGGGTCTGTGAGCCAGCTCCAAGGTCAAGAGTGCCAAGACGGTTAGCCCGTACCCAGCTATACATGGTGTTCTTGGGGATCCCCTGTTCTTTGGCGGCCTTAGCTTGTCCGATTTCTTTGGCAAGTTTCACTGCCTGTACTTTGTATTCGTGGTCATATTGTCTGTTTTCTGCCGTTTTATTCACTCCTTATTCTCTTGATTATATCTCAAATCCTTGAAAATAGGGTGTCAAATTTTATTTATACCACATCATGCTTTTTTGTTACTTTATTGTTTTGGCGGCAGAGGACCGCCGTTTTCTGCCCGCGCCCCTCCGAGTTTTGAGGTCTATTCAATGAAACTCAAAATTCAGGAGGTTTATGATGGCAAAGAAAAAAGATTTCTACAATCAATCAATTTCTGGTGAGGATGTCGAACTGCTAGCACAATTCACCGGAAAACTGGACAAGGTTCTGCACAACAAGAGAGTTTCATATCTGCGGAAGAAGAACCAGAAGGAGACGAAGGAAGTTTCCTTTGAAGCAAATGCCTCTTACTTAGAGGGTGTATCCTGCAGAATTGAGGTATCTGTTGAAGAGTGCGTTGAAGAAAAGCTGATGTTGGAAGAGACTGACAAACATCTGCAGAATCTTCCTGTTAGAGAGTATGCGGTTATCACATGCCTCTACATCAACGAGATGAGCGTAAAGGAGACTGCCAAGGAGTTGGGCATCAAGCCCAACACGGTCAGCACGCATAAGAAAAATGCAACTGCACGGATTCGCAAAAAGATGGAGGACAAGTAATATGGGAATGTTTAAGAATATTCTGGTAAGGGCACACCATGGTGACAAAGAGGCCGTAGACAAACTCTATGAGCAGTATAAACCCCTGCTGCGGAAGTACAGCTTCGTGAACGGAGTTTTTGATGAGGATTTGCATCATATCCTTGTGATTGCATTTCTCGAAATGATTCGGACATTCAAGGTCTAATCTTTTCCTGACAAAAAGGATGCCGAACCCCATTGTTCCGCGTCCTTTTTGCTATAGGTTGTTCAACAACTCTCAAACAAGTTGTTTCGATTCTGTGCGCCGAAAATAAGTTTAGAAAAAATGCAAATTTTTTCTCGAATTTTGGCACCCTTTTGCGAGTATACAGTATAGAGGGACAAAAAAGCCCTCTTCCCCCTTTTGCACCTTGATAACCGAATATCCGAATCACCGGCTACATACAACTGACCTTGCCGCAACCCAAGGAGCGACGGCAGGTGCGCCCCGGCTGTTCTGACGCCATGATGCTGCCTGATAGGCAGCGGAGCGCTTAACGGTCCGGGAGAGGTGGCGTGGAACACATACCTCAAGCGAAGGGTCAGCAATCATGATACACACCGTGGCGATGCTCTCAAGGCGTCGGCGGTACTGCCAACAATGTGGTACAGGAAGTGGGAGCTGCTTCCGGCAGCCGAGCAGGTGGTTCGCCCTTATATCCGGGAAGTAGTGTCGAATAGGGTATAAAATTTGATTTCAGATTATGGCGGCCACAAGTTTTCAACAAGTGACCGCCATGCTTGTGGAATTAAATCCGCAAATTTTCAAAAAAGAGGTGTTTTGTATAAGCAGCAAAGGATTTAACCAGCGCGATGCCTACCGTGTGATGCTGCGCAAGTATCCCGATGTGATGAACATCGAGCAGATGTGCGATGCCCTGCGAATCAGCACCAAAACGGGGTACAAGCTGCTGCACGAGGGCAAAATCCCGGCGATGAAAATCGGGCGCTCGTATCGCATCCCCAAAGCCCACCTGTTTACCTACCTTCAGATTTGCGGTCAACACTGTCGAGCAGAGAATCGACAGTGTTGATTGTTTTGCGCCGATGCGTTATGCTGTTCTTGTCAACAGCAGATCGGGGGCGACCCAAACCGAAGGAGGTATTTTTTTATGGTCGCAGGGCATCTGCAAGAAAAAAACGGTATCTACTATGTGGTACTGACCTACAAAACTTATGACGGCAAACGCAAAACCAAATGGCAATCCACGGGCTTGCCTATCAAGGGCAACAAGCGGCGCGCCGAGGCGATGATGCGTGAGCTGCAAGACGACTTTGAGCCACCCGTTGACCCCAATGGTCCGCCCAGCAAAGCCATGCTGTTTGCGGATTATCTGGTGCAATGGCTGGAAATCGCAAAGTCAACCGTCAAGCTGACAACCTACGCAAGCTACAAAGAACTGTCGAACAGCAGGATCATTCCTTACTTTAGAAATCTCGGCGTTACGCTGGGCGACCTGAAAGCGGTTCATATCCAAGCATTTTATCAGGAACAGTTGGAGCGTGTGAAGCCCAATACGGTCATTCACTATCATGCGGTTATCCACCGCGCCTTGAAATACGCAGTGAAAACGGACCTGATCGATGTGAACCCTGCCGACAAGGTAGACCGCCCGAAGAAAAACGAATTTACCGGGAACTTTTACAGCAAGGACGAAATGAACGCGCTGTTCGACGCTGTGCGCGGCAGTAAAATTGAGGTGGCAGTTATGTTGACCGCCTTTTATGGTCTGCGTCGCAGCGAGGTTGTAGGGCTGAAATGGGCTGCTGTAGACTTTGAGCAGAACACCATTGAAATCTGCCACACGGTCACAACGGTTCGGCTGGACGGAAAAGAAGTTCTTGTAGAATCCAATGGCACAAAAACCAAATCCAGCAAGCGCACCTTGCCACTTGTACCGGTTTTCCGGGAACGGCTGCTGGCCTTGCAGGAGGAACAGAAAGAAAACCGCAAGCTGTGCGGTAGGTGTTACAACAAAAAATACGCAGACTACATCTGCGTAGACGCAATGGGCAATCTGCTCAAGCCGGATTATCTCTCCAATTCGTTCCAGATTATCTTGCAAAATTATCATCTGCGGCGCATCCGCTTTCACGATTTGCGCCACTCTTGCGCCAGTTTGCTTTTGGCAAACGGTGTCCCGATGAAGATGATTCAGGAGTGGCTGGGACACAGCGATTTCTCTACCACTGCGAATATTTATTCGCATTTGGACTACGCTTCCAAGGTTTCTTCGGCAGAAGCGATGCTGAACGGGCTTGGAATGGGTTCAAATCCGGGAAATGACACTTAAGAAAGTGTGATTTCTCTCCAAAACGGGGCGTTTTCTCTCCTGTTATGAAATTGTCAAACTCAAAAATTCCGTTTTTTGCATAAAAAAACGGTACAAAGTGCTCAAAAAAGCACGTTGTACCGTTGATTGGCGGAGCATCAGAGATTTGAACTCTGGCGGCGCTACAAACGCCCTATCGCATTTCGAGTGCGACCCCTTCGACCTCTTGGGTAATGCTCCCTATAGTAATCCCCCAAAATCTTCTCCGGAAAAAGGAGAGAAAAGTAGGAGAGAACAGCAAATATTTAATTGTAGAAAACAGTGGATTTTTAACGATGGGTCGTTAGAAAATCAATGACAACTTCCAAAATGCCTGCTTGATTTCGAGTGCTCCCTCTTACGACCTCTTGGGGAATGCTCCATGTTCTGGGTTCCTGCCGGATACTAAATTAGTATAGCAAAAATGCCGTCCCGCGTCAAGATGCGGGGCGGCATAATTCCTGTATGCTGGGGGATATCTCATGTACATCAGAACAAATGCTGTTTCTGCACCGGGCCGGGGGCAAAGGGGGTATCCTCGTGGTGGCGCACCACGGTCACCTCACGAGTCTTTTCCTCCACATGGCCGTTGGCTTTGGGCACACTGTAAAAGCTGCGGGTAATGTTATAATAGCCGCGCATGTGCTGCACCAGGTATTCGGCCACAGCGGGCAGGCAGTCGGTATCCTCAATGTTTTCATAGTTATAGTCTGCGTACAAAAATGCCGTGTGCTCCCCCTTGCAGACCAGCGTGATTCCCGCTTCGTCCAGATGCAGTTCATCCACAGCGCACTGCTTCAGGCCGCTCAGGCCGCTTTCGCTGGCAAGTTGGGTGGCGCGGCGGCGCATAGCCAATGGAACGGACTGCGGGTCCAGCGCTTCGTTGCCGCGCTGGCCGATCTCCAGCAGGATGTCCCGCATCATGCGGCTTTCCAGCAGCGGGCGAATCTTCTCCTTCGCGCGGGCTTCCTCGGTTTTTGCCTGAATTTTTTGCAGCAGTCCCATTCTTTTTCCTCACTAAACACATATCATTGCCCTGCGCACATCCGCACTGGCATCAGGGGCATCTTACTTTTTCATCGTGTAACTAATATTATATTATAGCATACCTTTTCATCCTGTGCCAGCGCGAAAGATAACTTTTACACCAAATTCATTCTGGTAAATCTTTTTAGCTGTGTGCTTTTTTGTATTCAGCTTTCATTCTTTTTTCTCCGTCAAAAGCACAAATTCAATCCCCGTTTTTTTGTCTATTTTACTCTTTGCCTCATGCCATTCATTCTTATTTTTCTTTTCTCCGCTCTTTCCCGTTGCACCCTGCCAGTTTCTGCATTATACTGATAAAAAAGTGCGCCGGCAAGTTTCCCCCCGCCGGCAGCCGGACAGGAGTGCGGCCTATGAACATTACCGCGTTTGCCCAATATGCCGGGGTATCCAAGGCAGCGGTCAGCCGCTATTTTAATGGTGGGTACTTAAGCGCCGAAAAGCGCGCCCAGATTGCCGCTGCGGTGGAAGCCACCGGCTACCGCCCCAGTATGCAGGCCCAGATGCTGCGCACCCGCCGCACGCGGCAGATTGGGGTGATCATGCCGCGGCTGAGCAGCGAAAGCTGCGCCCGCATGGTGGAGGGCATCAGCCGGGTACTGGACGACCAGAACTACCAGCTGCTGCTGATCAACACCGCCAACGACAACACCCGCGAAGTGCGCGCGCTGGATACCCTGCGGCATGATACGGTGGACGGCATTATCCTGATTGCCACCATGTTTACCCCGGAACACCACGCGGTGCTGCAAAGCCTGCATGTGCCGGTGGTAATCGTGGGGCAGCAGTATCCCGGGTTCAGCTGCGTGTTCCACGATGATTTCGGCGCGGCGCAGGCCGCCACCACCCACATGCTGCAAAAGGGGCGGCGCAAGCCGGGCTACCTGGGCGTGACCCTGCTGGACAAAGCCGTCGGCCTTGCCCGGCGCGAAGGCTTTGACAGTGCGCTGCGGGATGCAGGTCTCGTGCCCCAGCCGCAGCGGATGAGCATTGCCAAGTTCAACATGGAATCCGGCTACCACCAGGCGGAGCAGCTGAACCAGTGGCTGGATTTTTCCAACCGGTTCTGCGGTTACAGTGTGCAGCGCTACGGTGCCATTGACAGCTACCCCACCATCGACCAGCTGTAACTTTCTGCCATTCTCTGCTATTTCATCATAAAGCAGCCGCCCGGTACAGGATTTGTACCGGGCGGTTGCTTTACGGTATAGATTTTTCTTTTCTATATTCGCTTTATTTTATTAGCTAAAAGTGCTAGGATATTCAAACAATAAGGAGATGATATGTTGGAACCCAGTTTAGAAAAAATCAGTCACTATATCACATCAAATAACATTGCTCTTTTATCTGTTATCATTACAGTATTGCTCTATATTTTTACCCGCCATTCTGAAATTCGATATAAAAAATATGAAGACAAAAAAATTCAGTATTTGAAACTTATAGAACTCATGCAAAAAACTCTTGCTTGTTCTAAAATAGATAAAAGTGGAGATTCTATTCTTTCTGATGAAATAAGAAAATTGTTCTTTGACACCGGCGCTTCATTACTCTTATACGGATCTATAACCGAGCTAAAAACGATACAATTTAACGAACTTCCACTTTTGGATGCATAGTAAATTACTTTGGTGCAAAATCCAATTCTTTGGTGCAAAAGTTCTTGCAAGAAAAGAGTTCTGTAATTTATGTAGGCATAGCTTTCTTTCGCAACAACCATACTATCACCTCCTATACAAGTCTTAGGATTATAAACTTCAACGTTGCTTCATCCGCAACATTTATTCATCAATTTTAGATTCCAAGCTCTTAAGTGTATGTCCATCAGCATCCTTCCAGCTTGTCAGTCCATTCGCACTCTTGCCAATCACAAACATTGCAGCATAGGAAGGACTGGTAAACAGCAAATTTTCTATCAGTTTCCCGTCAGCATCAAGAGTAGTCTTCTTTCTTTTTTCTTTGATAACTTCCGAAATCGTATCATCGTCCGATGGAGAGATGTGGCTTCCCGCCAAAACCACAAATCCTTCTGCAGTCTGCATTCCAACGGCTTCGACCGTACCAATTGTTTTAATGGTTCTTTTCAGATACAACTTCCCGATATCATCCGCCTGTTTTTCTTCAACTTCCGTTTTTACTTCAACTGGCTTGGTAATAGGTTCAAACAGCTTATGTCCCAAGGTTCCCATGATTACTTTTGCATAATCAATGAACTCCTCCAGTTCGCATTCTTTTTCTTCTGTAATATTACCCGGCGTAGGATCATTTCCATTTTTGACCTCATAGCGATTCGCTTGCAGTGCCAAATTACAGAAACGGTTTTCAAGATAGCTTATCTCAGTGGGTCCAAATGAATTATTGGATGTGGTAAATACGATGGCTTCTGTCCAGTAATCTTTTTCTGGATTTCTCTTATGCTCCTGCAGGCGATTCAGAATACCTTCACCGTTTTTCCTTGCTCCAGCCTGTCCAATATAAACAACACCTTTTCCAGTGGTGTCTGAAGTACCAAAGAGGAAATAAACACCACTCTGTTTTAAATCCTCTCGTTCCTTGCAGCGGTCAAGCTCTGTCCGAGGAATTTTATATGCAATACCTGTCCAATTCGCCAGTGTACATTTTATTCTGCCACCGGCCTCACCATCCATCAGAAACAGATTTATACTTTTGCCTCGCATCACTGTATCCTCCTCGCCTTATATTTCCCTTTTCACATAGGTCAGTTCTACATCATAACCAAGCTTTTCTAACATCTGCAAAAATGTGTTATTTACAATTCCGTCTTTCTTCTTTATCAGGCGATTTACATAGGACGGCGTGGTTCCAACTTCTTCAGCCAGCTTTGCCTGCGTGGTCGCAGCTTCTATACATTTTACCTTTACATCGACCTCTATATTATTTTTCAGCATACTTCCACCTCATCTGTTTGAAATATATTTCACTGTAAGTGTAATTTATTATATCACAAGAATTGAGTTTTTTCAATCGCTTAGAGCTATTCCGTTTATTCATATTATTACAAAGTTATTTCCAAAAACAATAAATAAATTACAACCAAAATAAGTTCCCCTCAAATACATCAGAATACCCCCTCTATAATTCAACCGTTTCATTTATCTTAGCAACAAAATGAGGCGTATCCATATATCGTGGATACGCCTCATTTTGTTTATTCTATTATCTTTATACGTTTTACAGATGCAGCACGCGGTCCTTGATTTCGGCGGTGCGGCCCTGGTTCCAGAACTGGGTACCGATGTAGCCGCAGGTGCGGCGGGCAACGTTCAGCTTGTTCTGGTCACGGTTGCCGCACTTGGGGCACTCCCACACCAGCTTGCCGTCGTCCTCCACGATCTTGATCTCGCCGTCATAGCCGCACACCTGGCAGTAGTCGCTCTTGGTGTTCAGCTCTGCGTACATGATGTTATCATAGATGAACTGCATCACTTTGATGACAGCTTCCAGGTTATCCTGCATATTGGGCACTTCCACATAGCTGATGGCGCCGCCCGGAGACAGGCGCTGGAACTCGCTTTCAAACTTCAGCTTGGTGAACGCATCGATCTGCTCGGTCACATGCACATGGTAGCTGTTGGTGATATAGTTGCGGTCCGTAATGCCCGGCACAATGCCAAACCGCTTTTGCAGGCACTTGGCAAACTTATAGGTGGTGGATTCCAGCGGGGTGCCGTACAGTGAGTAATCAATATTTTCAGCGTTTTTCCACTCGTTGCACTTATCGTTCATGTGCTGCATCACACTCAGGGCAAAGGGCTTTGCGGCGGGATCGGTATGGCTCTTGCCGGTCATATATTTGCAGCATTCATACAGGCCCGCATAGCCCAGGCTGATGGTGGAGTAGCCGCCGTACAGCAACTTATCAATGGGCTCGCCTTTCTTCAGGCGGGCCAGAGCGCCGTACTGCCACAGAATGG
>OHXM01000825.1_pt1 | contig 9673 bp, 10 predicted proteins | sample 1579901 | NCBI WGS metagenome assembly OHXM01 (sample SAMEA3882528, study PRJEB24775) | human gut metagenome | biome: human-associated habitat; feature: intestine environment; material: feces | place: Netherlands | collected 2009/2010
AAGGTCGGCGGCGTCCTGTATCTTTTTCTCACTTGTCAGGCCGTAGGTCTTTTCCAGATACAGCCGGATATATTTCATGTCCGTGTCGGTCATGGCCTTGCTGCCGGTTCTGCGTTTCCTGCCAATGGGCTTTAGAAGGTCAATGCGCTCGGTCAGGAGATTTTTCGCAACCGCCCCGGAAAGTTCGGGGTCATACTGGAATACCGTCAGGCAGTTGTGGATACTGTTCCGCACGCCGCCTTTCTCGGTGCTTTCCAGCATGGCTTTCACTTCCTCAACGCTCCGGGGCGGCGGTGCTTCTTGTATGGTCTGTTCTGCGGCCTGCCGTATCTTGGGCGGCAAGCTCTGCCATTCGTCTTTCAAGATTGCTCACTTCCTTTCCATAGTCAACGATAAGGACTGCCCGTTCCTCCATATCCGGGGAGAGCAGCACATCCAGCAGATATTCCACATGGGATTGCTTCTGCAAGGCTTCCACAAAAAGCGGGTGCCATGCTTCTTCCGGCATCTTAGGGGCATAGTCCCGTTTCCAGCGGCGCAGAAGATGGTAATAATCGGACAGCACCCGGAAGCAGTAACGCTCCATGCGGCAAAACCGCTGTTCCGGGGTTTCCTGCCGGGGTTTGGGTTTTCTCCTGCCGGGTGGTTCCCTGTCCTCATAGGGGATGGAGAACTCCTGCGCCAGCATGAGGGCGGCTTCCTTCGGACTGACAGCTTCCAGACGGGAAACAAAGTCAATCACATCCCCGTCTGCCTGACAGCCGAAACAGTGAAAGCGCCGGTCAACCTTCATGCTGGGGTTTTTATCAGCATGGAAGGGGCAGACACACATCCCGTTTCGTCCCACCCGGATTCCAAAATGCTCCGCAGCCTGCCGGGTGGTAACAGACTGCTTGACAGCTTTAAATACATTCAAATAAATCCTCCTGAAAATAAGAAAAGCGCCTGTCATTCTCGAAAAAGAAAATAGCAAGCGCCTATTAAAGTTCCATATCCTGTTTTTTCTCTGTGCGGGGCTGCTTCCGTTTCTCGGCCTGTTCTTCCCGGATACGCTGCGTCCGGCCTTTGACTGCCTGCTGGATGGACGGTTTCTTTCCCGGCTCGGCGGTCTGGCGGTACTGTTCAGACGGAAGAACCTGATTGAGCCAGTGACGCACATCCCGGAGAATCTTCACATCCTCCTGTAATGCGGACAACCGTTCCTTATATCCGGCAACTTCTCCGGCAAGCTGTGTCTGTTCCTCATTCAGCTTTTTAATGCTGTACTTCTTCTCCTTCAAATGCACCTTGAAATAACGGATAGCGGCATTATAGGCGTCCAGCTCGTCCCGATGGGCGGCGGCAAACTGTTCCCGTGGCTTCTTAAACCGGATGGCAGCATACTCCACATGAACCGGCTTATGGGCTTCAAAGTTGGCGATATGGGAAAGCAGGGTGTTGATTTCTTTCATACGCTGTTCTTTCGGCTTCATCTCTGCCCGGATGGAAACGGCCTGCCCGCTGACGGTATCCAGATAAGCGTCCAAACTCTGCACAGTGGACAGCTCCTTTTCCCGCAGATAGCGGATAGCTTCCATAACCTTGTTGAAATCGGCAACGCTGCCTGTAAGCTGGCCTTTGCTTGTCCAGCCTGTACGTTCCTCCCGGCGCAAATCCAGATATTTCCCCAGCAGCTCCGGCAGGGTGGGTTCCTTCGATTCCTGCAAGGCTTCCAGCAGGGCGGCTTTTTTCTCCTTCAGGTCTGCAATCCAGCCTTTCAGGTGGCGTACCATCTGCCGGATAGATTGCATAAGGGAATTGGCGGCTTTGATGTCCCGGTTCAAGTTGCCGATGTTGGTCTGTATCCCTCGTTTCTCCATCTGGCTGACTGCTGGCCCCATATGGACGGTGGGGATTTTATCAAGCCCCTGCCGTTCATAGGAACGAAGGTCAAGGCGCTCCGGGCGTCCGTTGGCTTCCAGATAGCGGTTAGCGGTAGCCGCCCAGCCCTGCCGCCAGATCTCTCCGTACTTCTGGTCGTTCCAGTCCACGGTATCCTCCTTGTGGCTTTTCCAGCTCCCGGACGGGAGCCGGATACGCTCGCCGTTCTCGTCAAGGTCATAAACCTTCCGGCTCTTGGGAAGCCATTTCCCGTTTTCGTCCATTGCCCGCATGGTCAGCAGGATGTGGGCGTGGGGATTCCCATTCCCTTTGTCGTGGATGGCAAAATCGGCAATCATGCCTTTAGAAACAAAAAACTCCCGGCAGTAGTCCCGGATAAGGTCGGCGTGCTGTTCCGGGGGGATTTCCCTCGGTATGGCAAGCACGATTCTCCGGGCAAGCTGGGAGTTCCATTGCTTCTCGATAGCTTCGGCGGCGTTCCACAAAGTATTGCGGTCTGCATACGCTGGTGGGGCGTGGGGCGGCAGCATGATTTCTGTATGGACAATCTCGCTTTTATGGGAATAGTATTTCTGCTTCTGGTCGTACTCGGAAAACAGCCGTTCCCCACTCTGGTAGGCGGCAGACGCAACGGCTGACTGGTGGTTGCTGCGCTGGATTATTTTTATATCATGGTGTGGACAGGGCATAGCGTTCCTCCTTCCTGTGGTTGATTTTGGGCAAAAGAAAAGCAGGAAACCGTTTCTGATTTCCTGCTTAGTGGTGTCGCTGGTAGGCGATTAGTATTCAGTTTTGAAGGTTCGGGTCAGGTTGGCTCGATGATGGAAAGCTGTCTAATAGCTTAAAAGTTTTTGTTCGCAAATTTACTTGTAATTCCAGTTTCTGTTTTATAAAATCCAAAAATCAGAAAAATAATTCCAACAACTACTCCTGCAAATACGGTAGTCTGTGTAGAAATATTAAGAAGAAGTAAGGATATACACAAAACGATTTCTACCAAACCTAATGTTTTGCCAATACCAATAAAAATATTAGGTGCTATGCTTTGTGCATAATCCCAATGCTCTTGTGACTTTCGTGAGGAAGGTGTGTTGTACCCGTTGCCAGAGTTCATATCTTTTACAGGGTGCTTCTTTAAGATATATCCCACAAAAATCATCACGAACGGTATTACGAAATTCAATATAAGTAATCCATACATAAGAACATCTCCTCAAATTAGGATTTGACTATCTCTTAACTCGTTTTGATAAATGAAGTTCATTATCATCTACATATCCAAGTTTATTATATACAGTTTGTGCAACAAGATTTTCTTGTCCTGTTAGAAGTTCATATTGGTGAAGTGGATAATTCTTACTACAATAAGCCTCTGCAAAAGTAATCATCTCACTCGCTAAGCCTCTTTTTCTGTATGCTGGTTTAACATACACTTCTGTAATTTCAGGCATATATTCATCATAGCAGAACGATTTTTTAAGCTGAACACAAACAAATCCAACTAACATATCATCTTCATCAGCAACGATAACAACTTCCTGTTTATTATTCATAAGGGAATTTCTAATATTGTCTATGCTTGTTTCGCTCTCACCATTAAATTCATCATTTAAGATGTTTAATTGCTCTGCATCATTTACTGTTGCAATTCTTACCATAATTACACCTCATCAAATTCCGATTTGTCAAGTTCTCTTAACCTCGAAACAACTTGCTAAACCAGCCCCGTTTTTGCTCCGGCGCCTGGTCCTGCTGATCCGCTCCGGCCTCCCCGGTAAGAAGCTGCTGCTGGATCGTCCCCGCGTGAAGAGCCTGGGCCGCTGCCGCCGTCTGCTGGGCAGCGGCCAGCGCATCAGTGAGCCGAGTAATGGTCTGAGCCTGCTGCTCGATCTGCCGGTCTTTCACTTCAAGCTGCCCTTGCAGTGTGTCGATGGTGGCCTGTAAAACGCAAACCAAATCGCCAACTTCACGGTTTTCGGTTTGCGTTTTAGTTTGCGATTGGTTTTCGATTTCAGTTTGCGTTTTTTCAAAAAAAGCCTGTTTTATCAAAGCTTCCTGGTGTTCATCAATCGCAAACTGGTTTCCGTTTTTTCGCAAACCTGATCGCAAACCCAGGTTTGCGATTTGTTTATTTACTGCTGTCTTTGATACCCCTATCTCGTCGGCTATCTGCCGGATCGTTTTCATACTTTCACGAACAGGCCCACAGGACACACACCCTTAAACCCAGGCGTAGATATGTACCAGCAAGCAGGGCCTGTCTGCTCCCAGGCTACTTCAAGGGTAATCTCGTGCCAGCCATCTGGAAACAAAGCTGTAAATCCCTCTCCTGCGTGTATGCCGCGCCCTTCCAGGAGCAGACGAGGGTGCGGATCATCGTCTGCCGGATCGGGAAGCTGTATCTGCGCGATCCTCTCTTTATCCCAGCTCATAGACCTTTCCTCCTTCCCCTAAAATAAGTCGCTATGCGATCCCGTCCGGGTAAGATATAAAATCAGCTCGTCCCCGTCCACTTCGTAGATCAGCAACCAATCCGGCGTAATGTGGCACTCACGACACCCCGCATAGTCCCCGGAAAGCTGGTGATCCCTGTTCTTCTCCGGCAACGGCTCCCCCGCAGCCAGCTTTTTAATAATATCGGTCAGCAAAGAAATATCAAAGCCGCGCTTTTTCACACGCTTCAAATCCTTCTGAAACTTTGTGGTTGGTCTTATGTTATACATCGGCAAGCAGCTCCTCCATCATCTGATCGACATTGGAATAGGTCTTGCCGAGGCTCGGATCGGCTTTCATTCTCTTTACTTCCTTGATTGCTTCGACGGTTTCAGCGTTCGGCACATCGCCGCTGATTTCAAAGGGTATTCTATACTCTCTCACCGCCTTACGAGCAAAAACATTGAACGCCGTTGTCATCGTCATTCCCATATCAGCACAGAACGCCTCAAACTGCCGCTTCAAATCTGCGTCCATACGGATGTTAATATTTGTATTCGCCATAGATAGCAACTCCTTTCGCTCTTATTATATACATTGTATCATTTTTTATTCACAATGTCAATATGCATTCCTGGTCGTTTACCCAAGCACTGGCCCTTAAACTTCCACCCTGGTATGTACGCATTTAGGGGGCAAAAAGCCTTGATTTATGCGGCTTTTCGGGCGCGGTAGCGAGGGGGCCGGTATATTTACCCTCGGAGGGCTGAAAACGGCTTCTAAAGCGTAACAGGGGCCTTTCTGGGCCTTATTCCTGGCCCCCATCGTGCAGCGCGTCCAGGAGCCAATCGCTCAACTCCTGGGAAGGGGACACCCGCACCGTTATATGCCCATTTTCAAAGCGCACCGCTGGCGGCGGGCAATCCCACCACTTACGGACGGTTTTCGGATCAAGGCCAGTTTCCCGGTGACAGTCGGCCTTGCGCCCCTCCGGGTGCTGCTGCCGCCATTCATAAACCCGCGCCTGGGCCGTTCCGCTGCCTTTAGGCCGCCCATTCCCTTCTCTCCAATTCGTACCATTGGCCTTATCGTTAATCTCCTGGATTGCTCTCGCACCCTGCAAATGTACTGGCTGTTTGCGCCAGTTCCGCTTATTGACGGGCATAGTCAGGCCGGAGAGCTTCGCTATATCGTCCCTGGGGAATGTCACATAGTCCTCGTTGAACATCTCCAGGGCGCACACCACATCATCTTTTGTAAAGCGGTTTATATCCTCCACACTCATATCATCGTAGGGCCGGAGCAGTGCGAAAGCGTCCCGACGCAGCTCGTCCTCGTCTATCCCGCATTTTTTCGCATAAATCGCCAGCGTCATAATGCCATAGAAACGATGGCCCACCCGGATTTCATCGGCGATCCGGTGCAGCCACCAGTCATAAAGGTCACGCTTGACCGTCCAGCGGCCCCGTCGCTCCTTTTTGACGATCCGCCGCTCATACCAATCCGGGTACTTCTCCTTCGCCTCGGCCAGCGACAGGCGGCTCTTTCTCATAAGCCCTTCAAGCCGCTGCTGCTCCCCATTGCTGTCCGGGATATAATCAAGCAGCCGCGCCAGCTCCACCGGCCCGCCGAGCCGGAACGCCCTCACAGGATACTCACGCCCCAGCTTCGAGCCGGAGCCGACCACCCGAAAGCCCTGCAAAATCCCCTGCATTTGCGGCTCCTTGATGGTGGAGGTAAACTTATTCCAAATCTGCCGGGTAAGGGAATATTTCAGCTCTTTCAAGCATTTCTGGTTGTACGGGTACATAGGCACCGGCTCTTTCAGCACATAATACAGGTGAAGCCCTGTCCCGCTGTTTACAACAAAGGTTGCCTGGGGCAGAATATCCTTGTTCATCTGGTGCAGCGTGTCCCGAAGCTGTGGCATACCCACCCCGTCCAGGTCAAAGACCAGGGCATAGAGATACCGGGCATTTTTGCCGCACCGCCGCCGTCCAAAATAGGAGATCGGGGACATAATCGTAAAATCGGTGTCTTGCAGCTCCCGCAGCTCGTCCAGCTCGTCAGTAATGGTACAGCGTTTCGCTTTACCGTCCCCCTCGATCTGCAAGGCAATCCCCGTTGCCTTGTCAACCTCACCTTTCGGCACCGTCACCGCAATTCCATTTCCCTTCCTGTCCTCAAAATGACCCTTCCTCTCGAAAGATCCTTTCGGGAAGATCTCACGATAAAACTCATACGGCTCCACCGGCTCCAAAAACTTCCCTAAATGCTCGTTCTTTTCCCTATAAAGTTCCCGCAGCCGTTCCAGTGCTGCTTGCTGATCCGCCATTCCTTACACCTCTTTTCGTACATTCTGCAAACCCACAGGGGGAAAAGGGGGAGCCAAAGAGCGGCCCCTTCGGGGCCTTAAAGAGAAAGTCACCTCCCCCTTTTCCCCCTCGCTCTGGGGCATGGAAATGATGGAAAACCTTTCAGGTTTACCACATTCCCACACCCCGCCGCTCACCCCCATAACCCCCTCCGACTTTCTCCCTGTCCGAGAGAGAATATTTTATTATTTTTTCCCTGGCCTAAAGGCCATAGGGGGGCATATATTATCAATATATTTTATTCCCTATTTTTACTGTTATTATAGCCTGTCCGGGCGGCTCTTGCCAGGCCCCCTGACAGGCTTCTTTTACAGCTCCATACCACCCCAGGTGTGGCTCCGTTCCTGCTCTCTTTCCGGCTGCTGCACCTCTGGCACTGGTAGCAGCTCCCGCGCCTTTTCGACCAGGGGCCGGAACTGCTCTGGCAAGTGCCGATCCAGGAAATCCAGCACCGCCCCGATCCCTTCCTGGAGCCGCGCCGAAAACCCGCGCGCCCGGCTCAAATCTTCTTCCAGGTATTCCACCTGCACTTTGAGCTGCCGGTTTTCATTTTCAAGCCGCTGCCGCTCCTGGGCCTCCTTCAGCTTTTCTTTCGTCGAGGGGATTTTCTGCTGAAGCTGTTGGTTTTCTACCTTCAGCTCCCGCACCTTCTGCTCTGCCGCCGCGCCCCGGATCACCGCCGCCTTCAGCTCCTTCACCTGCTCCACCGTCACGCCCTTGACGGCCCCTGTCAGCGTCTTTTCCGGCTGTATTGCGTCCAAATCGGGCTTGACCTTCTCCACCGCTTTCAGCAGCTTCACATTCCCTTGCAGGGCCTTTCTCTGCTTTTCCAGGGCCGCGATCTCCTGCTCTGCCGCTGTCACCTGTTCCTGGATAGCTTCAAGCCGCTGGGCCGCTGCTCTGTACTCTGGCAGCTCCATATGAGGCCGACCACCGCCCAAGCTGATAATCTCAAACTCGTGCGCCTGGGCGATTTCCGTTAGGGATTCTTTCTCCCGTTCCATCCAGGCTTTCCATTCCGTCTGCTTCCGGCCCAGCCCTTCAAATCCCTGCTGCTTTAACGCTTGTTTCATTGATACCCGCGTCGAAAGGCCCCGGCTCTGCTCCGTTGCCACCGGCACGAAGTCCACATGGAGGTGGGGCGTGGCCTCGTCCATGTGCAGCACCATATTGAACACCCGCAGATGAGGGTTGCGCTCCTGGAAGGACTCTGCAAACTCTTTGAGAGCTGCCGCCGCCCGTTCCCCTCCAGGGGAGCCGCACCCGCAGTCTGTCAAGTTGCCGATCTGGAAGATAGCCTCGTGAAATAGCTTTTCCTGCTTGCTCTGCCGGATATGCTCATAGTAGTCTGGTATCTTGTCCCTGGTCTTTTTCTTTTTGGCATTGTAGGCAGCCAGGGCTTCATCGAAAAGTTCGTGGTACACCTTTTTCAAATCCTCGTTGCAAAAGGTGACATTCTGCTCCGACCTGCTCCGGTCTACATTCGCCGCTGAAAAGCTCCTGTTGTTGTGCCGGATACTTCCCCGGCCCGTCATTCCCGAAATGGTTGTGCCTATAAAATCACCCGTCCCTTTCCTGCAAAAAGCCCATATCCTACTATTCCTATTTTACCATAACTGGCCGCAGGCCACAACCTCTTTGTTACTTTCTTGTGAGAAAGTAACGCAAAAGCACTTTCACACCGCCGCCCCTTCGGGGCTGGCAGTATGAAAGTGCTTTTGCGCCCTGCCGGGGGCTAAAAGAAGCAGCCTCACAACTGTCTCCAAGAATTTCTGTTGTCACTCTACTTCTTCTGGTGCAAGAGGATAGCCACACAATTCATCTTCCTGTGCAGAAACCTCTGCGTCCTCTGTTTTTACAAGGCCGCTTTCTTCAAGCAAATCTGGCGGCACAGCACTTACAGCTAACTGTTGTTCTTCCGGCAAGCTATTATACCAATCCAGCCATTCAAGCGTTTCTTTGGAAAGGCCCTCCGCATCTACCATCCGATCACCATATCGGACTTGATTTCCGGCTCCTTCTCTTTGCTCAAAAACGATCCATTTCTCGTTCATAAAAATCTCTATGGTATTGTCGGCCCCGTATTGATATTCAAATCCTGTTCCAAAATTAGATTGGTTATCCTTTGTCGGTATCTCAGAGCCATCAACCGATGAAGTGATTTCCCCGTCCATTACCCCGCAACGGCCACTTATGGTACTTTCTTTCCCCGTATCATAGTAGAGTTTTCCATCCACCATTACCATAGGGATTTTATCCCATTCTTGCGTTTCTTCCTGTCCCGGCAGTTCATTCTCACTTACAGGAACAATCTCATATTGGTAGTTGTCCCAATAAGATTCAATATCAGCTGCTGTAAAATAATCCAGTTTCTCCTCTGGAAGTTTCAGTCTGCCTGACTTTACTGCTTCTGCACAGTAGATAATCTCATAACTTGTATCATTTGAGAGATTAAACCGAAAACTTGTTACTGTCCCTCCAGCAACAGGCTCCGTTTTTTTATCGCTTACCTCCAATCCCGAAAACAGAAAATAAATATCCTCTATATCATCGGTTTTTGTAATGACTTGCTTTTCAGCGGAGTTTGGCACAACATTGCGATACATCTCGATATTATTCACATCAGCAACATCAAAAGGCATTGAAATAGTTTCCTTTTTTTCGCAACCAGTGAATACCAAAACCATAGCCGCCACCAAAACAAGAGCAATCTTTTTCACTGTATCACACCGCCTTTCTTAACTTGTAGTGACGAAAAAAATATCCTTTTGTTTCCTATCTGCCACCAAAAATTTTTGAAAACCAGCTTTTTTTCTGTTCCGGTTCCTGCTGATCCGTTCCAGCCTCCCCGGTAATAAGCTGCTGCTGGATTGTCCCCGCGTGTAGGGCCTGGGCCGCTGCCGCTGTCTGCTGGGCGGCGGCCAGCGCGTCAGTAAGCCGGGTAATGGTCTGGGCCTGCTGCTCGATCTGCCGGTCTTTCACTT
>OHXM01000836.1_pt1 | contig 9580 bp, 8 predicted proteins | sample 1579901 | NCBI WGS metagenome assembly OHXM01 (sample SAMEA3882528, study PRJEB24775) | human gut metagenome | biome: human-associated habitat; feature: intestine environment; material: feces | place: Netherlands | collected 2009/2010
TCACCGTGTCCAAGCTGGACGAGCCGATCGAGGACGCCGCCGACGCCTATCTGCGTCTGCACCTGCTGAGCATGCGTCTGGCCAAGCCGAACACGTTGAATCTCGACGGCATCTTCGCCAAGCTCAACAACGTGGTGTGGACCAACTACGGTCCGTTCGCCGTCGACGATTTCGCTTTGCGCAAGCTTGACGTGATGGCCGCCACCCGACAGTCCGGAGCCGTGTTGGCGCCGCACGTCGATGTGAACGTGCTGTCGATTGACAAGTTCCCCCGCATGGTCGACTACGTCGTGCCGACCGGCGTGCGCATCGGCGACGCCGACCGCGTGCGACTGGGCGCGCACCTGTCCGAAGGCACCACCGTCATGCACGCCGGCTTCGTGAACTTCAATGCGGGCACCCTCGGCGTCTCCATGGTCGAAGGCCGCGTCTCGCAAGGCGTCGTGGTCGGCAACGGCTCCGACATCGGCGGCGGCGCGTCCATCATGGGCACCCTGTCCGGCGGCGGCAAGCTCAAGAACTCCATCGGCGAGCACTCCCTGCTCGGCGCGAACGCCGGCATCGGCATCTCCCTGGGAGACAACTGCGTGGTCGAAGCGGGCCTGTACGTCACCGCCGGCACCAAGGTCACCATCTACGACAAGGCCAAGGTCGCCGCCGGCGAACCGCTCGAAACCGTCAAGGGCGCCGAACTGTCCGGCAAGGACAACATCCTGTTCATCCGCAACTCCGTGTCCGGCCGCATCGAGGCGCGCTACCGCAAGACTGGCATCGAGCTCAACGAGAAACTCCACAAGAACTGAAAACGGAATGGCGGAGAGCGTCATCCGCGCTCTCCGCAAGAGGAAACTCGTGAAAATCACACTGATCACCGTCGGCAAGGTCAAAGAGAAGTATCTGCGCGACGCCATCGCGGAATATTCGAAACGACTGGGCCGGTATTGCAAGCTCGACATCGTCGAAGTGGCCGACGAGAAGACACCGGAGCACGCCAGCGACGGACTCGAACGGCAGATCAAGGCCAAAGAGGGCGAACGCATCGCCAAACATATTCGTGACGACGCGTTCGTCATCGCCCTCGCCATCGAAGGCAAGCAGCTCACCAGCGAACAGCTCGCCGCGAAAATCAACGACCTCGGACTCCACGGCACCAGCCATATCCAACTCATCATCGGCGGCTCATTGGGACTCGACCCCGCGATCCTCAAACGAGCCGACTACCTGCTGAGCTTTTCCAAAATGACGTTCCCGCACCAGCTGATGCGGGTGATTCTGCTGGAGCAGATCTATCGCGCATACAAAATCAACGCCGGAGAACCTTACCACAAGTGATTTTCGAGGCGTTTCGCAAGAAACGCTAAGTAGGGGCGAGCCGGTATAGTGGCGCGTATGAGTGACTACAGGGACGAACGCGAGCAGCGAGAACGCCGTCGCCGCACCATGGTGCGCACGGTGTGCATCGTCATCGCCGCGGCGATGCTGCTGAGTCTGGTCATTCCTGCGATCTACGCGGGGCTTTGACGCCTTCGGGCCCGTATGATCCGAAACGGGCCCCGGTTTCCCGTATGCGTGCGGACAGGTTCGCGGTCCGTCCATGTGGGAAATGGATGTGGGCACGTGGAAAAACCTTATGGATTGTGCGGGAGCCGTGGACGGCTCCATGTCAGAATAGTCAGGAACGTAATAGAAATGTATGGTGTAAACGATGGCAGAATTTGATTACTCCGAGGCGATCAGCGAAGCGCGCGCCAAATACGAGTCCATTTCCAAGGCCCTCGACGTCGATCGACTGACCGCCGAGGCCAAGGACCTTGAAGTGAAAGCGGCCGAACCCGGATTGTGGGACGATCCGGAAAACGCACAGAAAGTGACCAGCAAGCTGTCCGCGGTGCAGTCGCAGCTCAAGCGTCTGGCATCCGCCGACCAGCGCATCGAGGACGTGGAGACCCTGGTCGAGCTTGGCCAGGAGGAAGAGGACGCCGACACGTTGGCCGAGGCGAAGGCCGAAGTCGAAAGCATCCAAAAGGATCTCGACGATATGGAGATCCAGACGCTGCTTGACGGCGAATACGACGAACGTTCCGCCGTGGTGACGATCCGTTCCGGCGCCGGCGGCGTGGATGCGGCCGATTTCGCGCAGATGCTGCTGCGCATGTACCTGCGTTGGGCGGAACGCAACGGCTACAAGGCCAAGGTCATGGACACCTCCTACGCGGAAGAAGCCGGCATCAAGTCGGCCACGTTCCAGGTGGACGCCCCGTACGCATACGGGCGACTGAGCGTGGAGGGTGGCACCCACCGTCTGGTGCGTATCTCCCCGTTCGACAACCAGGGCCGCCGTCAGACCAGCTTCGCCGCCGTGGAAGTGGTGCCGCTGGTCGAAGCGACCGATCACATCGACGTGCCGGATTCCGAAATCCGCGTCGACACCTACTGCTCGTCCGGTCCTGGCGGACAGGGCGTGAACACCACGTATTCCGCGGTGCGCATCACCCACATCCCGACCGGCATCGTGGTGACCATGCAGGACGAACGCTCTCAGATTCAGAACCGCGCCGCCGCCATGGCCGTGCTGCAGTCCCGACTGCTGGTGCTGCGCCACGAGGAGGAAGCCAAGAAGAAGAAGGAGCTCGCCGGAGACATCAAGGCCAGCTGGGGCGACCAGATGCGCTCGTATGTGCTGCATCCGTACCAGATGGTCAAGGACCTGCGCACGGGGTATGAGACCTCGCAGACCCAGGCTGTCTTCGACGGCGACATCGACGAGTTCATCGAAGCCGGCATCCGCTGGCGTCACGAACAGCGTCGCGCGGCAGCCGAGGAACAGGAAGCCTAAGCGATAGGCGGAGGGAAAACACGATGGCGCTGATCTCGCTTGAACATGTGAGCAAAGTCTATCCAAAGGGCACGCGTCCCGCATTGGATGACATCAATCTTGACATCGATCGAGGTGATTTCGTCTTTCTTGTGGGCGCGTCCGGTTCCGGCAAGACCACCTTGCTGAGCCTGCTGCTTCGCGAGGAGGAAGCTACGGATGGCGAGATCCGCGTCGCCGGCAACGATCTGCGACGCCTGTCCGCACGGCAGGTGCCGCATTATCGCCGGCAGATCGGCTTTATCTTCCAGGATTACAAGCTGCTCAATAACAAAACTGTGTGGGAGAACGTGGCGTTCGCCCTTGAGGTGATCGGCACACGGCGGTCCACCATCAAATCGTTGGTGCCCAAGGTGCTGGATACCGTGGGGCTCACCGGCAAGGAAAAGAACTACCCGCATGAGCTCTCCGGTGGCGAGCAGCAGCGTGTGGCCATCGCCCGCGCCTACGTGAACCACCCGCAGATTCTGCTGGCCGACGAGCCCACCGGCAACCTCGACCCGACCACTTCGCTGGGCATCATGGAAGTGCTGGACGCCATCAACCGCACCGGCACCACCATCAAGTGGCGCCCCGATCTTGAGGTCTTTACCTCGATCAGCATTCCCCACGACTGGTATCGCGAGACCATGCGCCGCCAGGCCGTGGTCAACGCCAACGTGACCTTCCGCCTGCGCATTGAGGGCGACGATGGCGAGTTTACCGAAGAGGATTTTTGCTATCCCAAGGGCATCGAGGACTACGTGCTCGAGAAGGTCGGTACCGACTACCTCACCGAGCCCTTCTTTATCGAGGCCGACCGTCGCGGTCGCGACCGCGAGGACCTGCCCGACTACAACGTGAAGATTACCGCGTGCATGTGCTTCTCGCGCACCTTCATGATGCAGGAGTACTACCACAACTCATCGTGGCTCGAGAACGGCGGTTCGCCCGAGAAGGCCGCCCGCAGCGCTCTGACCAGTGCCATCGATGCTTACATTAAGCAACAGGGCAAGTACAACAAAAACGAGAGCGGCATTAAGTGGCAGGATGTCCAGGACTGTCTGGTGCTGGTGACCAACTGCTTCTCCACCCAGACGTCCTATGAAAACCAGACTAAGAAGGCCATCAACAACCGCTTTATCCAGCAGGCTATGACGGCCTTCTTTAAGGAGCGCCTCTCGACTTACCTGATCGAGAACAAAGACGCCGCCAACAAGATCATGGAGCAGGTGCTCATCAACAAGCGCTCGCGCGAGAACGCCGAGAAGACGCGTCAGAGCATCAAGACCAACCTGCAGCAGAAGACCGACATGGCCAACCGCGTGCAGAAGTTCATCGACTGCCGCTCCAAGGACAAGAGCCGCCGCGAGATCTACATCGTAGAGGGCGACTCGGCAGCAGGCGCCATTCGTACCTCGCGCGATGCCGAGTTCCAGGGCGTTATGCCCGTCCGTGGCAAAATCCTCAACTGCCTAAAGGAGGACTATCCACGCATCTTTAAGTCCGACATCATCATGGACCTCATGCGCGTGCTGGGCTGCGGCGTGGAGATCAAGGACAAGCGCATCAAAAACCTTGGTGCCTTTGACCTGGACAACCTCAACTGGAACAAGGTCATCATCTGTACGGACGCCGACGTCGACGGTTACCACATCCGCACGCTCGTGCTCACCATGCTTTACCGCCTGGTGCCCACGCTTATCGACGAAGGTTACGTGTATATCGCCGAGTCGCCGCTCTACGAGATCAACTGCAAAGAGAAGACCTACTTTGCCTACACCGAGCTCGAGAAGAATGGCATCCTCAAGGAGATCGGCGACCAGAAGTGTTCCATCAACCGCTCCAAGGGTCTTGGTGAAAACGATCCAGACATGATGTGGCTCACCACCATGAACCCCGAGACGCGTCGCCTGATCAAGGTTGAGCCCGAGGACGTCACCAAGATGGAAACCATGTTCAATCTGTTGCTGGGCAACGACGAGGCGGGCCGCAAGCGCCATATCTCGGAGCACGGCAAAGAATACCTGGACCAGTTGGACCTGCAGTAGCAGCAAATCGATAACGACGGCCCATAAGAAGTTCAAGAGGAAATCGTGGCAAAGAAGAAGACGAAGAACCAGCCTAAGAAAAAGCAGGTCAACGCCGAGAACGTCATCGGCCTGCACTCCGAGGTCACCGATCAGCCGATTACGCAGACGCTCGAGGTCAACTACATGCCCTACGCCATGAGCGTCAACGTCTCGCGTGCGTTCCCCGAGATCGACGGCTTTAAGCCCTCGCACCGCAAGCTGCTCTACACCATGTACAAGATGGGTCTGCTCAAGGGCGAGCGCCAGAAGAGCGCCAACATCGTGGGCCAGACCATGAAGCTCAACCCGCACGGCGATGCCGCGATCTACGAGACGATGGTGCGCCTGGCGACGGGCAACGAAGCGCTGCTTGCGCCCTTCGTGGAGTCGAAGGGCAACTTTGGCAAGTACTATTCGGGCGACCTGAGCTACGCCGCCTCGCGTTACACCGAGGCCAAGCTCTCCCCCATCAGCGCCGAGATCTTCAAGGACATCGACAAGGACCCGGTCGACTTCGTCGACAGCTACGACGGCGCCATGAAGGAGCCGCGCCTGCTGCCCACCACGTTCCCCAATATCCTCGTCTCAGCCAACAAGGGCATCGGTGTCGCCATGGCGTCCGACATCTGCGGCTTCAACCTCAACGAGGTCTGCACTGCCACAATGCACTACCTGCAGGACCCCGACTGCGACCTGCTCGAATACATGCCCATGCCCGACTTCTCGACCGGCGGCGAGATCATCTACCGCCGCGAGGAGATGGAAAAGATTATCGAGACCGGCCTTGGCAGCTTCCAGATCCGCTCCCGCTGGCGCTGGATTCCCGAAGAGCGCATCATCGAGGTCTACGAGATTCCCTACACCACCAAGACCGATGTCATCATCGAGCGCATCGTCAAGCTCTCCAAAGAGGGCAAGGTCAAGGAGATTGCCGACATCCGCGACGAGACCGACCTCTCGGGCTTGCGCATCGCCATCGACCTTAAGCGCGGTGTCGACCCCGACAAGCTCATGGCCAAGCTCTATCGCTCGACCACGCTGCAGGATTCGTTCTCGTGCAACTTCAACGTGCTGGTCGATGGTTACCCTCGCGTTATGGGCGTGCGCCAGATCCTGCACGAGTGGGTCAAGTGGCGTATTGAGTCCACGCGTCGCCGCATTAACTTTGACCTGGGCAAAAAGTCCGAGCGCCTGCACCTGCTGCACGGCCTTGAGGCAATCTTGCTCGACATCGACAAGGCCATCGCCATCATCCGCGGCACCAAGCTCGAAGCCGAGGTCGTGCCCAACCTTATGAAGGGTTTCGACATCGACGAGACCCAGGCCGAGTTTGTTGCCGAACTTAAGCTCCGCAACATCAACGAGGAATACATCCTCAACCGCACCAAGGACATCGCTAAGCTCGAGGGTGAGATTGCCGAGCTTGAGGAGATTCTCTCGAGCGAGGACAACATCAAGAAGGTCATCAGCGACGAGCTGGCAGCGGTCAACAAGAAGTATGTGATGCCGCGTCGCACGGGCAGGATCGAGCCCCATGAGGTCATCGAGGTAAGCCTGGAGCCCGAGGTCGAGGAATATCCGGTTACCATCATGCTCTCGCGCGATGGCTACCTTAAGAAGATGACGGACCGCGTACTCAAAAAGGCGACCACGCTCAAGTACAAGGACGGCGACAAACCCTTTATCGAGTTCCCGTCCTCCAACACGCACGAGCTGCTCGTGTTTACCAACAAGAGCCAGGTGTACAAGTGCAAGGTTGCGGCGTTTGAGGACACCAAGTCGGCCCAGCTGGGCTCGTACCTGCCGACCGATCTTGAAATGGAACCCGACGAAAGCGTCATCTGGGTCATCGACCCCGAGGACTACAAGGCCGACGTGTTGTTCGTCTTTGAGAACGGCCGCGCGGTGCGCGTCGCGCTTTCTGGATACGTCACCAAGACCAACCGCAAGCGCCTCAAGAACGCCATCTACGGCGGCAGCAAGCTGCTGTATGCCCAGGTGCTCAAGGAAGATCGCGACATCGCACTGGTCTCGAGCGACTATCGTTTGATGAACTTCAACACGTCGTTGCTCAAGACCAAGACGACTACCAACACGCAGGGCGTCCAGGCCTTTACGGCCAAGAAGGGCCGCTCGGTCACCACCGTCGGCACAACCGAGGACATCCTCGGCACCGGCGTCTCGGCCGAGAAGTTCACCGCGCAGAGCCTCCCCTCCGCCGGCGCCCTCATGAAGGAAAACGACATGCCGAGTTTGTTTGACTAAAACAACGGCAGCCAAACCGTCATGGTTTTACAATGCAGCGGGGCCCGGAGCGCAGCAACATCGCGCTCCGGGCCCCGCTCATTGCAACGTAGTCGGAATAATAGGAATCCCCGTTTTTCACTCCTGCAATCCCGCGGCACAAGACATGTTAAACCGTTAGCAAAACTTGCAAAAATTAGCAAAAGTTGCAAAAACTAGCAAAACCTGCAAAGGGGCCACCATGGATCGCAGCAAATGTCTCCGCCATGCCAGGCATGCTCGAAGATATTATCGAGCGAACCAAAGAAGCGGCAGATAGCCGCCTCTCATAGTCTCGCGCGTGCATAAGCGGCGTTCAGATTGAGCCAGTCGGCATCGATTGGACATATGCTCAGGAGACTCAGGGTAACTGGCGCACGGGCATGAATGGCGTCTTCAGGCAACTCGAGAAGCATGACGTCGGGCTTCTCTCGAAACGACCTATCGGGAACTTTCCGATAAAGACATTGAGTTTTTACTCGCGATGCTGCCCGATTCTGGCCCCAGCAGGGTCTCGGAGATAGCCAAACGCATGGGCGTTGCCAGCAACTATGCAAGCCAATATAAACGCCGTCTCCTCGAGGACGGCGTCATCGGAGAGCGCGGACGTGGCCTCGTTGGCTTTGACATCCCCGCGTTCAGGGAATTCTTGAGCGAGAAGGCGTTTTAGCACGCCGGAATTGTCCGCGGAAGCATCAACGCATGGCAATCAGCATTCCTCTTGGTAAGGATAGCAAGCATTTTCCACCAACACCGATTGCCATGCGTTCTTCTTGTCCTTAGGCGAGCTTGCGAGCGAGCTCTCGCGCCTCTTCCAACTTGGGCGAGGAGGCCATGCTGTCGCGCTCGGTCATGCCGCTAATGGTGACAATGCCCTGGTCCTCCCACTTGCAGTACGCGCATGTGGCCCTATACATAGCAATCGCCGCATCATAGACGCCCTCGCTGTGGCTATCGAGCAAAAGGGCCGTCTTGGTGAACGGGAAGCCTGTAGCACCGAAGGCGTACAGGCGGTCGATGGCGGCCTTCTCCTGCGCAGTGATATCAAACCAGTAGATAGGCGAAGCGAAGACAACCATATCGGCGCCTTTCAGCGACTCGATCACGTCGGCCATGTCATCCTTCTGCACGCAAGTGCCCTCATGGGTAAAGCAGTACTGGCATCCCAGACAACCAGCGATCTTTTTGCTGGCAACGCGGACGACGTCAACCGCATGGCGTCCTCACGCGCGGTCTCGGCAAACGCCTCGACCATGGTGTCGGTATTGGCTCCCTTGCGCGGGCTACCACTCAATACAACGATATTCATAGAAATCTCCCTCCTTCATGCCGCAGGCGCGCGGCATATTTTTTGTTTTAACCAAAACGTATGGAGTTATTCAATCGCCTCGTTTCAGCTACTCCCACTCGACAATAGGAGCCACTGGCCAAAAGCCTGTCAACATCAAAACAAGTTTTCAATCTATCGATTCTACGTGAGGCAATGGTCCTCATTTGATACCCGCGCTGTTTGCGCACTAGGGAGCAAAGGAATCTGGCCGCCGCTCAAATAAGATCACCGCCATCTTGCATAAACGACGCCATGTTAAGGTGCCTGATGCCATCCCTCTCCTGCAATAGAGGATCAAGCGTGAACAAGTAGCGCGGATAACCATCCCTGATGTGGTCGAACGGCCTGTACTCGCGCTCCTCGACGCCTCTGTCGGCAATCGACATAGAGACCTGGATGTAGGCGTAAGCATTGCGCCTACGAGCGATGAAGTCACACTCGAGCTTCCCAATACGGCCCACAGAAAGCTCATACCCGCGCGATGCAAGATAGAGGTAGATCTTCACGTCGGTATATACGCAAGATGCGCCCCCTTTTTTTCTCAGCGTCCATTTCATCAGTTATGGGGGTGCTTTTTTACATTTTATAAAAAAGCGTACCGATAACTTATTCCCACTCAGTTTCGAAAATCGAATGGTTTTGAAGTTTCGAAAGCGGCAGGGCACCATGCATAAGGGCATGTTGGGATCCGCACCAGTAAAACAGGAATTGACTCACGCGAGAAGGCGCCGCCCCGTCGCCTCGATGCGTGCGACAGACAGATTAGGTTTGGGGAGTAGAACGGCCCTTGCGCGAGGCGTGAATTGTAATCGATAAAGCCGAGCTTTGAGAACATGCGGTTTATCTCGTCGAACGTTGAGTCAACAGGGGCTTGCGCCCCGTCGGCCGACTTGGCGACGCCCATGTCCATGATGCCGGGCACAAGTGTGAATGCGCCACGTGGAGGCGAAGGGGTCACCCGAAAGGTTGATGGTAAGCGAGCACCAGAGGTCAAGGTGGTCCTCGCCTTCCGGGTTTGTGAGGTCGAGGGCGAGTGCCCCT
>OHXM01000838.1_pt1 | contig 9558 bp, 10 predicted proteins | sample 1579901 | NCBI WGS metagenome assembly OHXM01 (sample SAMEA3882528, study PRJEB24775) | human gut metagenome | biome: human-associated habitat; feature: intestine environment; material: feces | place: Netherlands | collected 2009/2010
AAGAGTCTGTAAGATGTATCCTATAGAGTTCTTTAAAGGAGTCATAAGCCCTGTCAAATATATAATAAGCATTTGGCTCATAATGGATTGAAGTCATTGCTGTAGAATCGTGTTTTGATGCTGTGGTTACAGTATAGAAGGCAGGGACTTGTGCTTCAATGTCGTATAAGATATGAGCTTTCACCCCTCCTTTCTTGCTTCGGAACTTTGCCCATGGAAATGTGGCTAGACACAACGGAATCGTGGTTGAATCAAACGCATATTTCTTCCCGGAAATGTCAAGGATGTTAGTCGTCCGCTTCTCGCAGGCTTCTTTCATCATATAGAATGCAAATTCTTCAAAAATTCTGTAATCACGGTTCTGATTGGCTGTCGCAAGAGTTGTCTTGGCTATCGGTTCACGGCCTACTCCAAGATGATATTGCTTGGCCCTATGCGCCTCGAAAGCAACGATTAAATCTCGCAGGCTCTCACGGTTACTCAGTTGTCCAAACATCATTGCAAGCATCTGATTCCAGCAAGTGAAATGTTTCACATATCGGTTGCCATCATACTTGCGAACATAATTGTTGAACTGAGTTCTGTTCAGAAAAGCGGTTAGTTGAGAAAATACGTATTTGTCTTGGAACATAGCAGCCATTTGTATTAGACTGCAAAGTTGCAAAATCAAGTCCGTTTCATTTCAAAAAACCGTGTAATTGACTATATTTCAATAATTTCAAAGAACTATTTATCCACTTTTACGGGACAGTAGTGTATTACAATAACGTGAGTTCGACGAATTATAAGTTCTTGTAAATTTGGTGATTAGCGAAAATTGTTGTAACTTTATAGTGCTGAATTACAAAGATTTACAAACAATAATCGCTATGATCACCGAGAGCAAAGTTATAGAGTTATTTTGTATGGCAGATGATTTCTGCAAATTTTTTGATGCTATGATGGCAAAATATACGCTTAAACCTACCGCAAAGCGCAAATATCACCGTGCTTCCACTATGTCCAAAGCTGAAATCATGCTTGTCATGATACTTGTCCATGACTCGGGATACCGTTGCCTGAAGCACTTCTATCAGGAAAAGGTCCGCAAGCATATGCGCCATCTCTTCCCCAAGGGCGTCTCCTATAACCGTTTTGTTGAATTGGAAAAAGAAGTAGCCATCCCATTGGCCCTGTTCATCAAGAAGGTGCTTTTGGGTAAATGCACAGGAATCAGCTTCGTAGACAGTACCCCCTTACGGGTATGCAAGAACCAGAGAATCCTTATTCATAAAACGTTCAAGGGAATAGCTCAAAGAGGGAAATGTTCCATGGGCTGGTTCTTCGGATTCAAGCCGCATCTGATATGCGACGAGCGTGGAGAACTTCTGGATTTCATGATTACCCCCGGAGACGTGGATGACCGTAAACCTCTTGAATACAAGGCCTTTGTGGATTTTATCTATGGGAAACTTGTCGGTGATAAAGGATATATCAGCAAGAATCTTTTTAAGAGATTGTTCGTGGATGGCATACAACTTATCACCAAGTTGAAAAGCAACATGAAAGGAGCACTGATGTCACTTTCAGATAAACTACTTCTTAGGAAAAGAGCCATTATCGAAACAGTGAATGACGAACTCAAAAATATAGCGCAAGTGGAACATTCAAGGCATAGAACCTTTGATAATTTTATCGTCAACCTATTGAGTGCAATTGCTGCATATTGCTGTTTCCCGAAGAAGCCGTGTATCAATGTCACGAGAACTATTGACACACAGCTTGCATTGTTTTGAATTCGTCGAACTCACGTTACAATATAAAAACAAACAGCCTCCACGAATTTTCCATTGTGCCATCCCTCTCCCTGCCACGATATCAATGTCTAAAAACAAAGAAGCGTTCCCTTGATGAAAGGGAACGCTTCTCTATATATGAAATGAAATAAATGGCTTACTTCACCTTGTCAACGATAGCCTTGAAAGCGGCGGGATTGTTGACAGCGAGGTCTGCGAGAACCTTGCGGTTAATCTCTACACCAGCCTTGTGCAACGCACCCATCAACTGGCTGTAGCTCATGTTCTCCAGGCGAGCGGCAGCGTTGATACGCTGAATCCACAACGCACGGAAGTTGCGCTTCTTGTTGCGGCGGTCACGATAAGCATAGGTAAGACCCTTCTCCCAAGTGTTCTTGGCAACGGTCCACACGTTCTTCCTTGCACCAAAGTAACCCTTGGTAAGCTTCAGTATTCTTTTTCTCCTTGCTCTAGACGCTACGTGATTTACTGATCTTGGCATAATTTTTTCTCTTTAAAGGTTCGACTAAAAAGTTAATACTAACGCAAGCAGAGCAAGTCGCGTACCTGCTTCATGTTGTCGTGATCCACGAGCGTGTCGTGTACCAAGTTTCTCTTCTGCTTCTTGGTCTTCTTAGTCAAGATGTGACTGTGGTAAGCGTGATGTCTCTTAATCTTACCGGAACCTGTCAGGCGAAATCTCTTCTTAGCGCCTGAATTAGTCTTTACTTTTGGCATTTTTTTACTTTTTAAAGTTGTTGTTATATACGAGTGGCAACGCATATACCGGGCGTTACGCACATCTTTCTCATCACTTCATGGGGTGCTTACTCCTCATTGAGCAACTTCCCCAAGGCCTCCGCACCCTTGGCGTTAGCCATCAGGCTGCTCTTCTCGGCCAAGGCCTCGCGCTCAGCCCGCTCGCTTTCCCTGGCTTCAGCCTCCCTTCGCTCACGATCCATTTTCTGTTGACTCTTCTTTGCAACGCCCGCTTTCTTGGGTGCCAGGTAAAGGAACATTTTCTTGCCTTCCAATTTAGGCATCTGCTCCACCTTGCCGTATTCCTCCAGGTCGTTGGCGAAGCGCAGCAACAAGACCTCGCCTTGTTCCTTGAACAGGATGCTTCTGCCACGGAAGAACACGTAAGCCCTCACCTTATTGCCATCCTCCAGGAAACCCTTGGCGTGCTTCAGCTTGAACTGGTAATCGTGCTCGTCGGTCTGCGGACCAAACCTTATCTCCTTCACTTCCACCTTCACCTGCTTCTGCTTCATCTCCTTCTGATGCTTCTTCTGCTGGTAGAGGAACTTGGAGTAGTCGATGAGACGACAAACGGGAGGCTGCGCGTTGGGAGATATCTCCACCAAGTCTACGCCTTGGTCACGAGCCATGTCAAGGGCTTGGCGAATCGGCATCACCTCAGCGGTGCCATCTCCAACCACTCTCACTTCACGCACACGTATCTGCTCATTGATACGGTACTGATTTTTCATTTTGTCATTCTTCATCAACTAGTTTTATCTGCGAATTTTGCTAAACGGCTGCAAATTTAGGCATATTTCCCGAAAGTACCAAATTTTCAATAGCATTATTTCAACATTTTTAAGCCAAGAGCCCCCAAGAATCAATATACCTCGGTGCGAATGGCAGCTTTCTCGTCTATCCCGACCTATACCTTACTTATCCGACTTGCGCCTGTTGCACTCGCGGCAGAGCATCTGGCAGTTCTCCTTCACCGTGCGTCCACCCTCTTTCCACGGCGTAATGTGGTCGCCTTCCATGAACTCATAGTCCATTTCCTTACCGCATATCGCACACTTGTGTCCCCGCTCCTCCCACACGGCCAGCTTGATGTCGTCAGGAAAGGCACGGAGGTCAAGCTCGCGCTCATCGCCTGTCAGCACGTAAGGTATTATGCCCTGTTGCCGTTGTATATCGCCATCCCTCATAAGCGTAGATATCTGCCGGGACAAGGCTACGGTATCTAGTGTCTTGTCGCGGAACATGTCATAATACAGCGCCCAGTCCAGCCCTTTCATTATCTTCTTGAAATGGCGCGGGTCAAAATTGGTTATCGCCCAGTTGATGACGTTCTGGAAGTAAGTCCACAAGTTGTTGGCGTTAGGGTCGTGCTGATGGTCAGCCATATAGCCCACTATCGTCTGGCGTTTGCAAACTCTTGTCTCGTGGGCTGCAATTTATAATATTATATAAGTATTTTATTATAAGATAGTTACAATATGCATTTTGCTTGTTAGATGCTTTTTAGTACCAATTTCGTATCTCTATATTCAAATTATAAGAATGAAAAGTAATATGTCAGTATTAAAGAAATGCTTTGCTTACACAATGCCTTAAAGTGCAATTGCGAAGAGATAACACGATAAATTTATACTTTCTTGTAAAAATACACTTTTGTGTCAAGCCTAATCGGATTTGCTACTGTATCTTTGTAACAATAAAAAACAATTTTATATGGAGAGATATAGCCGAAATCGTATTTACATCAGCGATGAAGAACAAGAAAGAATTAAGCATGTACGTATTTTACTGGGTGGTGCCGGAATTGGCAGTATTATAGCGGAGTGCGCCTTGCGGTTTGGATTTGAGAATATCACCATTGTTGATGGTGACAAAGTAGAGGAGAGCAATCTAAACAGACAGAATTATGTAAAAACGGATATTGGCAAGTACAAGGCGGAAACACTTTGCAAGCGGTTGCTGAAGATTAACCCCGATGCTGAAATCAAAGCCATCAACACATTCATCATCCAAGAGAATGTGAGGGAAATCATTTCAGGACATCATATAGCCATCAACGCCTTGGATTTCAAGGATAGGATGCCTTTTGAATTTGACCGTATTTGTTCCGAAGAGTTGATACCCGTCCTCCATCCATATAATTTTGGATGGGCAGGATTCCTTACGATTGTAAAGCCGAAAGGTTATCAACTAAGCGAAATCTCTCCGGAACCTAACGGCTTCGAGTTAAAAGTGGCGGAGTATGTATCAAGGTATGGGACATTCTGGAATATGCCAGTTTCATGGCTTGAGAAAGTGATAGACGAGTACCGTGCGGAAACCGGGGCTTTGCCACCTCCTCAACTTTCCATAGCTTCTTGGATTGTAGCAGGACACTGTGTGAACGCCATGTTCAACCTCTCGACTGGGCGAAAAGTCAAATTCTTTCCCAATTTCTATTTTTCGTCCCTAATGTGCGAAAACGATTCCTTATAGCAACTTGTAATTGGTCGCATAAGAGAGAGCTTCCGCAATGTTCTTGACTCCCAATTTGGAGAACAACCCCCTTTTACAAGCTTTGATTGTGTCAATAGACTTGCATAATTTATCGGCTATGTCGTTCATGGTATAACCTTGTGCGGAGAGGGTCAGCACATCGCGCTCCGTCTCGCTCAACGTTATACCTTCTTTCTCTATCCATTTATGCTCATCTAACGAATATTCATAATAAGATTTTGAACCAGATTTTTTCATTATAATGTAACCGGGAGTACTTCTTGCCGACATGGATATGGTACATAACGCCAACCATATGCGCCCGTCTTTTGTTAATACCATTGGAGTAAGATGATGGTTGACTAATCTTAGTTTCCTGCCATGTATAATATGGAAGTCATATGAAATGGTATAGTTAAGACGTTCCACAAAAGGTATCTCGTTAAACAGGTCGAACCCTTTCTTGTTTATTTCTAATAGCATCTGCTGCTCTTTCTCCGGCACATAATCCAAATAGAACCTATAACCAAAATCCTTAATCTTGTCGGAAGTCTGGCCACACCAATACGCCAAATTTTCAGACACATACAAAAAATTCTTTTTGAAATAGTCTATGATGTACACACACTGATGCGTGCTTCTTGCAAATGCTTTGGCAGCATTCACAAGAAGGTTGATTTTTAGGTAGTCCTCATCCGTGACATTATATACGGAATTAGACACTAAAAAAAAGTCGCCTACGTTTGTTGCCATATTAATACCTTCTATAAATCAAATACAAAGGTAGCCCATAAAGCTACAACTGCAAAATTTTAACACACAAAAGTGTGGATTTTCTTTTGAAATTGCTGAAAATACACTTTTGTGTCTGAATCGACGGCCGCTTCGTCTTTAGCTTTGCACCAAAAGAAAAATAAAATATGAAAAATTTGATTTATTCAAATGGTCTTTATGCGATTTGCCAATTGGACAAGAAAAACTTGTATGAACTGGCAGAATTTGTAGTAAGGGAGAATTATAAGCATCATGATGGTGATTTTTCCACTGAATCTATCAGGGAAGAAATACATGCCGTTTATCAAGAAGAGCTTCAGTATTTTGATAATTCAATGATATTTGTAGTACGCAATAACGCCGGTAAGATTATCGGTTCTATCAGAGTTTTTAAGTGGGACAGGAAAAAGATTCTTCCGTTGCAGAAGCTTTTCGGAATTAACCCGTTGAAGATTATACACCATGAAAAAGATTATAGCTACTGGCATATAGGTCGGTTTGCCATAAATTCATTTGCAGGAATTCCAACAATCACTTTATTCAAGCAGCTTATGGTATATGCAATACATCCTATTGTTTGTGATGACCAAAGTTTTATGATTGCAGAAACAGACAGCAAGCTACTTAAAGTGATGAATGTACTTGGCATAGAAACTATTCAATTGGGACATTCTATCAATTATCTTGCTTCAGAAACCATACCTATATATTCCAGTAAGAATGGGCTTCTTTTGTTCTACAAACATTATGAGAACCTATATCAATCCTCGTGAAATACACTTTTGTGTATTTTTACCCGACGTTCGACAACAAATACACCTTTGTGTCAGAGATGCTTTTTAAAGAGAACTTACATTTGCAAAAAAGAAACAATAAATATAGTGCATAAATGAAAAAAAGTAGACGTAAATCCCAATTAAGCGCACGACTTTCCATAAATCACAAATTTTGGAAGACGAGCATAAGCCAAAGAGTAATAGTTCTCTTGACATATGTTTTTAGCGTTTGCACTGCTCTTGCTCAAGGTATCACTGGTAAGGTCGTTGATGCGAGCAATGTTCCGATAGAGTTCGTGAACGTTATACTTCTTTCCGGTGAAGATTCTACATATATTGCCGGAACGGTTACAAAAGCCGACGGGAGTTTCTTGTTTGAGAATCATGACGCGACAACCAAATTGGTAAGACTTACTTCAATAGGATATGTTGAGCAAATAAAGCCTGTTCCTCCAACAGGCGACTTAGGTACGATTACGATGTCGCTGGATAACATCATGCTTGGCGAGGTTATCGTTAAGTCAAACCGTCCTGTTACGGCAATCAAAGGGAACGCGCTTGTAACAAGTGTAGAAAACAGTGTACTTGCCCATGCCGGTACGGCAAACGACGTGTTGAGCCAAGTCCCGATGGTGTCGGGGCGAGACGGCAATTTTGAAGTGTTTGGCAAGGGGACGCCTCTGATTTATGTCAACGGCAGGAAGATTTTGGATATGACAGAACTTTCGCATATCAACTCTTCCGACATAAAAAACGTTGAAGTAATAACAAATCCCGGAGCAAAATATGACGCATCAGTAAAATCAGTTATCCGAATACAGATGAAACGGCCGCAGGGCGACGGTTGGAGCGGCACGCTGCGCAGCCAGAACGGTTTTCAGCATTATTTCGTAACAAGAGAACAAGCAAACTTAAAGTATCGCACCGGCGGTCTTGAAGTGTTCACCAATTTCGGATATATGAATGGAAAGTTTCAAAACCATGTATCCAACGATATGGTAACTTATGGAAGCAGGCTTATCGACCAGCAAATAGACTCAAAAGGCAATATGCGCAATAATGAGTTTTATGGGAAAGCGGGGTTCTCTTACTTGTTCAATGAGAACAATTCAATTGGCGCATACTATTCCAACGGGTTCTCCAAACAGACAGACAACGGCGGTTATGACAGTGAGATAAAGATAGATGACATTCTTGAAGACAAGATTTCATCAACGGCAAAAAGCAAGAGAGATAATTATCCAAGACATTATACAAACCTGTATTACAACGGACTTGTCGGTAAGCTCGGCATAGACCTCAACGTTGATTTTATGTGGAATAAAAACCGTAATAACATACTTAATGAAGAACAGGGCACAACCTCTGGATATACACAGGTTAATTCATCAAGTGTAAATCACGGACGCATGTTCGCCCAAAAACTTACCTTGAGTTATCCCGTATGGAAAGGACAACTTGAAATCGGCGAAGAATTTACATCGTCACGCTTTAAAAATATTTATAACACCGATGCTGAACTGGTTAGCGATGCAGCGTCGCAAGTTGAAGAGAATAACATTGCCGGATTTACCCAACTGACACAACGGTTCGGTATGGTTGAGATTGCTGCAGGGTTGAGGTATGAGCATGTGAATTTCAGCTATATCGAGAACGGGGTGACGAATCCTGAACAAGATAAGACTTACAACAACCTGTTTCCATCGTTGTCGGTGTCAACAATGATTAAGAACGTGCAACTTGCACTTAGCTACACTAATAAGACACAACGTCCAAGCTACGCTGACCTTGACGGCACAGTGGATTATATTAACCGCTTCACCCTTGAGGGTGGAAATCCATACCTGAAGCCGGAAAAGATACACTCTTTCGAGCTGATGGGTGCATGGCGGCAAATCTTTGCGCAAGTGTCGTTCACCTATAACAAGAATCCTCTTCTTAACACTACCGTGCCATACGATGAGAGCGGTGAGGTGAAGCTTATAACAAAAGACAACCTGTCGGGTATAAAGAAGCTGGAAGCATTCATCGGGAGCCAGTTCCAATTCGGCTTCTGGCAGCCTAAGTTGAATGTTGGTGTATTGAAGCAATGGTTTATGATTGACTTCGCTGACGGACGTAAAAAACTGAATGACCCGATAGCCCTTGTACAATGGCAAAACGCCATACACTTGCCGTTGGATATTTGGATGAATGTTGATGTGCAATGGATGAGCAAAGGAAACGAAGACAATATGGCGATAAAACCGACTTCTTATGTAAACGTCAAACTTTATAAGGCATTCTTCAACAATAGGTTTAGCATTACATTTGAAGCCAACGATATATTAAACAAAAGCGGAAGGAACTTTACATTCTATAATAAGGACGTGACGCTCTTCCAAATAAACAAGGCTGACAATCGTTCTTTCCAATTGACTTTCCAATATAACTTCAATACAACTCGCGACCGCTACCGTGGTAGTGGAGCAGGACAAACTGAGAAAAATAGATTTTAAATAATCAAACAGAGGAATCCGAAAATCTTGAAAAGAGTAGGAATAACCGTAAACTATTTTCGATATGGAAGAAAAAGGTTTAATCAAGCTTGCTGAGAGTTTGGATTTGAGTCGCTTGGAGGATGAATGCATAATCCTTGATGACGAAAAGGCAGACGATATTTATGGTGGCAAATTTGTATGCTGCCGAATAGAGTTCGCCTTCGTAGAACAGCGGCTTGCCGCTGATGAGCGTGGCGGTCTGCCTTTAGCTGAAGCCGACTTCAGGCGAAAGAGCCTAATTTTACCAACATGGTACCCTTCATCTGTAAGCGATTACTCTACGTAGAGCACCAAGCCCTTGAGGTATTCGCCCTCGGGATGATAAATATTAATGGGGTGATCGGCAGGTTGATGCAGCTGATGAAGAATGCGCACGCTGCGCTTGGCTTGCGCCGCAGCCGTGAACACAGCAGCGCGGAACTGGTCTTTCGTCACTACCTGCGAACAACTGAAGGT
>OHXM01000843.1_pt1 | contig 9483 bp, 8 predicted proteins | sample 1579901 | NCBI WGS metagenome assembly OHXM01 (sample SAMEA3882528, study PRJEB24775) | human gut metagenome | biome: human-associated habitat; feature: intestine environment; material: feces | place: Netherlands | collected 2009/2010
ACCGGACGGACGACTGCGCAGCATGGGAAGACACGCCGATAGTGCACGGTCGATTTTTGACGAGTCGTGTATGAGTTATATGCGTCACAGACAAAAGGTGGCACGGAAAATACTCGTTCAAGCAACACAGCATAGAGAATGCTATAAAGGTAAAAAGCACGTTTGCTATCAATAAAATTTATAGCCCGCTAACAAATATTAATAACCCTAATTACATTTACAAAAATATCAATTAGTGGTAACATATCAATAACTTAGAAATCATATTTGAATGGTAGGAAATCCCGGCCATACAAACTAAGCACAAACTCATAACATACTCAAAACAAACATTAACAAAAAAGAGGTAATATCAATGGCAAAAATTGCAAAGCAGCTCACTGAGCTGATAGGTCACACTCCGCTTCTGGAGCTGACCAATTATGAAAAAGCCCTTGGGCTTGAAGCAAAAATCATAGCAAAGCTGGAGTATTTCAATCCACTTGGAAGTGTAAAGGACAGGGTGGCGGCAGCTATGATAGAACAGGGCATAAAGGATGGAAAGATAAATCAGGACACAATAATCATAGAGCCGACAAGTGGCAATACCGGAATCGGACTTGCATTTGTGGCTGCCTCAAAGGGGCTTCACCTGATACTTATAATGCCTGATACCATGAGCGTTGAGAGAAGAAAAATCGTCACAGCGCTTGGCGCAGAGATAAAGCTCACACCGGGGCGTGAGGGCATGAAGGGTGCAATCGATGAGGCACAGAGACTTAAAGAGCATTATGGCAATGCTTTTATTCCACAGCAGTTTGAGAATCAGGCCAATCCGGATATCCATAGAGCTACAACCGCTCAGGAAATCTGGGAGGATACAGATGGAAAGGTAGATATCTTTGTATCATCTGTCGGAACAGGCGGCACCTGTACAGGCACCGGGCTTGGATTAAGAGACCATAATCCTGATGTAAGGATAGTAGCTGTTGAACCAAAGAGCTCACCGGTACTCTCAGGCGGAAGACCGGGGCCTCACAAGATACAGGGAATCGGTGCAGGCTTTATTCCAAAGGTCATGCGCATGGATATAGTGGATGAGGTGATTCCGGTGGAGAATGAGGCCGCTTTTGACAAGGCAAGAGAGGTTGCAAAGAGCGACGGACTTCTCGTTGGCATATCCTCAGGAGCAGCAATATATGCGGCAACAGAGCTTGCGAAAAGACCTGAGAACAAGGGAAAGAATATCGTGGCGCTGCTTCCGGATACAGGAGAAAGATACCTGTCTACACCGCTTTTTACAGTAAACTAATGGCATATAAACTGACGGCATAAGCTTACTTTGCCGGAAACTGTAACATGAAAAATGAGAAACATACATGAGAAACATACAAAAATATACGGCAGCCCTGCTGTCGACAGTGATGATTCTGTCACTTCTTCTGACAGGCTGCTCAGGCAGGAAGGATGACGGCACAGTCACCATAACCAATGTGTCGTATGATCCGACACGAGAGTTTTACGAGAAATACAACAAAATATTCGAGTCTTACTATGAGAGCGAGCACGGCAAAAAGATAAATGTGATTCAGTCACATGGCGGCTCGGGAGCACAGGCGCGCTCGGTTGTGGAGGGCTGTAATGCAGATGTTGTCACACTGGCACTTGAGCATGACATAGACCTGATACAAAATACCGGCTTAATTGATAAGGGCTGGATTGATGAGTTTTCTGACAGCTCGGCACCATACACATCAACAATCGTTTTACTTGTAAGAAAGGGCAATCCAAAGCATATAAGTGACTGGGATGACCTGGTGAAAAAGAATGTGGATGTGATTACGCCTGATCCAAAGAGTAGTGGCGGAGCCTGCTGGAATTTTCTTGCAGCGCTAAGCTATGCGAAGACAACTTATGACAGCCTGAAGGAACAGAAATCGTTTATGAAGAAGCTGTATGAAAATGTCACAATTATGGATTCGGGTGCGAGAGGCTCAACAACCACATTTGTGGAAAACGGTCAGGGAGATGTGCTCATAGCGTGGGAAAACGAGGCACTTACGACCATGGATTCATATCCGGGCAAGTATGAGATAGTGAATCCGTCCGTCAGCATCTTAGCACAGCCCTCTGTTGCTATTGTGGATGACAATGCAAAGAGCAACGGAACACAAGAGGTAAGCAAAGAATACCTACAGTATCTCTACAGTGATGAGGCACAGCAGCTGATTGGCGAAAGCGGCTACAGACCAACCAATCAGGATATATTAAACCGGTTTTCCGACAAGTTTGATTTAAATATCAGGCTTTGGAGCATAGAGGATTACGGCGGATGGAATGAAGCCTACAAGACATATTTCGATGATGGAGCAATGTTCGATGAAATATACGGCAACTGATAAAACAGCAAAAGAGAAAACTAAATCAAAGAACATAAAGACCAGAGTCATACCGGGCTACCATCTTTCGCTTGGAATAGTGGTCACGATGCTTTCAGTCATCGTTCTCATTCCGTTAGCATCAGTGCTTGTGTATTCGCTAAAGATATCGCCGGGCGATTTTGTGGCACTTATCATGAAGGAGAATGTGAGGAATGCCTTTATCACAAGCATCACCTCATCATTTATCGCAGCAATCGTAAATGTGGTATTTGGACTCATCGTGGCATGGACGCTTGTGAAGTACGATTTTCCCGGGAAATGGCTGCTTGACGGACTTATAGAGCTTCCGTTTGCACTGCCGACAGCGGTTGCGGGCATCACGCTCTCAAAGCTGTACTCAGGCACAGGCTTTTTTGGTAAGGGCCTTGGCAAGCTTGGAATAGATGTAGCTTACACACAGGCAGGAATAGTTGTGGCACTTGTTTTTGTAGGCATTCCCTTCGTAATAAGAGCTGTACAGCCGGTGCTTGAAAAGATGGATAATACATATGAGGAGGCCGCTTATATGCTTGGCGCCACACCCTCTAAGACATTTTTTAAGGTAATACTTCCGGAGCTTCGCCCGGCACTCTTAACAGGCTTTGGTCTTGCCTTTGCCAGAGGCATAGGAGAGTACGGAAGCGTCATCTATATATCAGGCAACAGTGCAAGGCACAGGACACAGGTGGTATCCTACGTCATCATGCAGAAGCTTAGCTATATAGATTATGCCAGCGCGACTGCCATAGCACTTGTGATGCTTGTCATATCATTTTTACTGCTGCTATTTGTAAACATAGTGCAGGTTAAACAGTCACAGCGCACTAATTTGTTGTAGAAGGCTGCATATAAATCAAATGCGATGCACACAAACAGGAAAGGAGCACAATGCGATGACCGAACAGGTAAAGCTTGAAAGAAGAAAAAAGATCACAAAGATAATACTCGTCACTGTCACGGTGCTCTTCATATTTGTCATGCTTGTAGTTCCGCTTTTTTCTGTGATGGCAAGTGCCTTAAAGGAGGGGCTTGGATTCTATCTGAAAGCTATCTCCACAAGCTACGTGCTTTCAGCACTCAAGGTGACTTTGATAGCAACAGTTTTTGCGGTAGTTATCAACACCTTCTTTGGAATATGGACAGCGTGGCTGTTGACCAGGTTTTCGTTTAAAGGAAAACAGGTGCTTGCAACACTTATTGATATACCGTTTTCCATTTCTCCGGTCATCGTAGGACTTGCGTATCTTATGACCTTCGGACGGCTTGGGTGGTTTTATCCGGTTATCAGATGGTTCAATGAGATATTCGGCACGAATGTGAGAATCACCTTTGCAATACCGGGAGTTGTGCTTGCTACGATATTTGTCACGTTTCCGTATGTGTCAAGGGAAATTATACCGGTGCTCAATGCAGAGGGAAAGGATGAGGAAGAAGCCGCAGCGCTGATGGGAGCATCCGGCTTTACGATATTTCGGAAAATAACACTTCCGCAGATGAAATGGAGCCTGATTTATGGAATCATACTTTGTACGGCGAGAGCCCTCGGCGAGTTCGGCGCGGTAAATGCGCTCTCGAAGACAAGAGGCGAGACATTTACACTGCCGCTTGAGATTGATGCCTTGTATATGTCGGGCACAGACAGCTCGATAACATCGGCATTTGCTGTATCGTCGATACTGTTAATTATTGCATTAATCATTCTTTTTGCAAGAAATATAGTTGAGCATAAATTTAAGAAATTACACTGAGATTTATGGGAAATATGATTTACACTAATGAAATTTGTTACTGCTTACACACCGGTGTGGCAGACAGCTATAGAGTTGCTGTACTAAGAAAGCAGGAAGGAGATAACGTATATGTACGTTGAGATGAAAAATATATACAAAAAATACGGAGACTTCCTGGCATCCGATAATGTGAGCTTTGGAGTGGAAAAGGGAAAGCTTGTGGCGCTGCTTGGTCCGTCCGGCAGTGGCAAGACAACACTTCTTCGTATGATAGCAGGGCTTGAGACGCCAAATTCAGGTGACATATATATAGATGGAAAGCGAGTGAATGATATTCCGGCCTCGAAGAGAGGCATAGGCTTTGTGTTTCAGAACTATGCGCTGTTTAGATACATGACAATATACGACAATGTGGCATTTGGGCTGGAGCTTCAGAAGATGCCGAAAAAGCTCATAAAGGAGCGTGTTACAAAGCTTCTTGAGATGACAGGCTTATCGGGGCTTGAAAAGAGATATCCGAATCAGCTTTCCGGAGGACAGCGTCAGAGAGTGGCATTTGCAAGGGCGCTGGCGCCGAATCCACAGGTGCTCTTACTGGATGAGCCATTTGCCGCGATAGATGCAAAGGTGCGTGGGGAGCTTCGTACCTGGCTGAATGAGCTGGTCGAAAAGCTTGGAATCACAAGCATTTTCGTCACACATGACCAGGATGAGGCTGTTGAGGTGGCAGATGAAATCATTATCACAAACCACGGCACGATAGAGCAGATGGGCACACCTCTTGAGATATACAAGTCGCCTGATACACCTTTTGTGGCGCAGTTTATAGGACACACCACAGTCGTTGAAAACTATGACAGGCTAAAGGGCTTTGACAGGATAGAAAATGCCGACAAGGCGGTAATCAGACCTGAGTTTATCAAGATATCAAAGAGTGGCAACTTAGACCGCTATCAGTCAGCGGCAGAGGAGGGCATCGTTACAGATGTGGTATTCAGAGGAAACAGGATGGATATCACAGTCAGCATAAACGGCATCGAGGTGGTCGGCGAGCGCTCACTTGAAAAGGACCTGATAGCAGTCGGCGAGAAAGTACATGTGCTGATTTACAGGCTGTATATATTTGATGAAGAGAAAACATACCTGATGGAAAACAGCGAGATGCAGGAGCAGGATGTATTCTACATTTAGATATAGGAATAGTCTAAAGCTTGTGATTGAAAGAGGAAGCAGAGGGAGATAAATGAAGATAGAAAACAAAAAAATCCTACACACGGACATCCTCATAATAGGAGGTGGCACGGCGGGCTGTTATGCAGCGCTCACCATCCGTGAGAAATCGGATTATTCGATTATAATTGCAGAGAAAGCGAACATAAAGCGAAGCGGATGCCTTGCAGCAGGTGTCAATGCGATAAATGCATACATAGTAAAGGGCAGAAAGCCTGAGGACTATGTAGACTACGCAAAAAAGGATGCTGACGGCATAGTAAGGGAAGACTTACTCATGACTATGTCAGAGGGCTTAAACCGTGTGACGGACAAGATGGAAAAGCTTGGACTTGTCATATTAAAGGATGAAAACGGTGAGTATGTAGCAAGAGGAAACCGAAATATCAAAATAAATGGCGAGAACATGAAGCCGATTTTGGCAGAAGCTGTATCAAAGCTTACGGACTGTACAGTGATAAACAGAATCAATATCACGGACTATATAGTTGAGGACAACACCATAAAGGGTGCATACGGATTTTCAATCGAGGATGCTACAGCCTATGAAATCAGGGCTAAAAAGGTGCTCTGTGCTACAGGCGGAGCGGCCGGTTTATACAGACCAAACAATCCGGGATTTTCAAGACACAAGATGTGGTATCCGCCGTTTAACACCGGAGCGGGATACGCGATGGGAATTTTAGCCGGAGCAGAAATGACCACCTTTGAGATGAGATTTATCGCACTCAGATGCAAGGACACAATCGCACCGACAGGAACAATTGCACAGGGAGTCGGGGCAAAGCAGGTCAATTCACTTGGAGAGGTTTACGAGACAAAATACGGCCTCACCACATCAGAGCGTGTATACGGAACGGTCATGGAAAATCTCGAGGGAAGAGGTCCTTGCTACTTAAGGACAGAGGGCATTTCGCCACAGCAGGATGAGTCATTAAGAAAGGCATATCTCAACATGGCACCAAGCCAGACACTCAAGTGGGTGGAGGCAGGTAAGAATCCAAGTGAGCAGAATGTGGAGATAGAGGGCACTGAGCCGTATATCGTAGGTGGGCACACAGCGAGCGGCTACTGGGTAAATACCGAGCGTGAAACCACAATCCACGGACTTTATGCTGCTGGAGATGTGGCAGGAGGATGTCCACAGAAATACGTTACAGGAGCTATGGTAGAGGGTGAAATCGCTGCGATAGATATGGTTTCAAAGCTAGATGCAGATACCTCCGACGGAAGTCCTGACACATCGGCATTTGATGAGAAAAAGGCGCTTGAAGCAAAAGCTTCAGAGTACGACCATTTCCTCACTGAAAGGTCTCAGATGTTTACAACAGAGGCTATCGAGGAAGCCATGCAGAAGGTCATGGACAACTACGCAGGCGGTATTTCCACACATTATCAGTTCAACGGCAAGCAGCTTGCCCTGGCAAAGGAAAAGATAAATCATCTGATAGAGCTGACCGGTGATTTATATGCATCGGATATGCATGAGCTTATGTTCATATATGAGCTTAAGGAGAGGCTTACGGTATGTCTTTCGGTCATAGCACATCTTGGTGCAAGAAAGGAGACCAGATGGCACAGCTTTGCCGAGAATCTGGATTATCCCGACAAGAGTGATGACTGGATGAAATACGTCAATTCCAAATACGAAAACGGGCAGCTTCATATGATTTACAGAGAGCTTGTCGGAAGGGAGGCGCGTTATGAGCATAATGATTGATAAAGCAAAGTGTAAGGGCTGTGGCATGTGTACAAGTGTATGCCCGGGAAGCCTGATATATCAGGACTCAGAGCAAAAAGCCTTTATCAAATATCCTAAGGACTGCTGGGGCTGTGCCTCATGCATCAAGGAATGTCATTTTGGCGCTATTGCTCTTTATCTTGGAGCAGACATAGGAGGCATGGGAAGTCTCATGACAGTAAAAAGCACACCGGATACGCTGACCTGGGATATCAAAAAGCGCGACGGAAGCAAGGAAGAGATTCTTATCAACAAGAAGGAATCCAATAAATATTAAAGAAAAGGATGGTAACAGACATGGGTGAATTATCACATCTTGACGAACTCGAAGCAGAGGCAATATACATAATACGTGAAGTAGCCGCAGAGTGCGAGAAGCCGGTTATGTTGTACTCAATTGGAAAGGACAGCTCGGTAATGCTTCATCTTGCAATGAAGGCATTTTATCCGGAGAAGCCGCCATTTCCGTTTTTACATGTAAATACAACCTGGAAATTCCATGAGATGATAGAATTCAGAGATCGCATTGCTAAGGAAAAGGGCATCGAGATGCTTGAATATATAAATCAGGATGGCGTAAAGCAGGGCATCAATCCATTTGACCACGGCTCAGCATACACAGATATCATGAAGACACAGGCGCTCAAGCAGGCGCTCGACAAATACGGCTTTACGGCAGCGTTTGGCGGCGGCCGAAGAGACGAGGAGAAATCAAGAGCCAAGGAGCGAATCTTCTCCTTCAGAAATGAAAACCACGCATGGGATCCAAAGAACCAGCGCCCGGAGATGTGGAAGCTCTACAACTCAAGAATCAAAAAGGGCCAGGAGGTGCGAGTTTTCCCACTGTCAAACTGGACAGAGAAGGATATCTGGCAGTATATAAAGAGAGAGAATATCGAGATTCCTTCACTTTACTTTGCAAAGGAAAGACCTGTTGTATACAGAGACGGCAACATCATCATGGTAGATGACGACAGAATGAAGCTTCGTCCGGGTGAGAAAATCCAGATGAAGAGTGTACGTTTCAGAACTCTTGGCTGCTATCCACTGACAGGTGGTGTGGAGTCGACAGCGGATACACTTGATGAGATTATTGATGAGACACTCAGTGCTGTTTCCTCAGAGAGAACCACCCGTGTCATAGACAACGAGGCGGCAGGCAGCATGGAAAGAAGAAAGAGGGAGGGATATTTCTAAAATGAGCGGATTACTTAAATTTATTACATGTGGAAGCGTGGACGACGGAAAATCAACTCTGATCGGACATATATTATACGATTCAAAGCTGCTCTATGCAGATCAGGAAAAGGCATTGGAGCTTGACAGTAAGGTCGGAAGCCGTGGCGGCGCCATCGACTATTCACTCCTCCTCGACGGACTGATGGCAGAGAGAGAGCAGGGAATCACAATCGATGTGGCTTATCGTTATTTCACAACAGATAAGAGAAGCTTTATCGTGGCAGATACACCGGGCCATGAGGAGTACACAAGAAACATGGCTGTAGGTGCATCCTTTGCAGACCTTGCGGTAATTTTAATAGATGCAAAGCAGGGCGTATTGGTTCAGACAAGAAGACACGCAAGAATCTGCGCGCTCATGGGAATCAACTACTTTGTATTTGCTGTAAACAAGATGGATCTTGTAGGCTACGACGAGAAGCGTTTCGATGAAATCACAAAGCAGATTATTGAGCTTACAAAGGAACTTGAACTCAAAAATGTAGTAATAATTCCTGTTTCTGCAACAGAGGGTGACAATGTCACAACAAAGTCTGAGAATATCCCATGGTACAAGGGACCTGCTCTTTTATCATACCTTGAGGATGTTGACATAAAGGATGAGAACGAGGAAGAGGGCTTTTACATGCCTGTACAGAGAGTCTGCCGTCCTGACCACACCTTCCGTGGATTCCAGGGCCAGATAGAGGCCGGAGAGGTAAAGGTGGGCGATGAAATCACCACACTGCCAAGCAATGAGACAGCCCATGTAAAGAGCATCCATGTGGGTGATAAGCTAAGCGATAGCGCATTTACAGGCCAGCCGGTTACAATCCAGCTTGACAGAGAGGTGGACGTATCAAGAGGCTGCGTGCTCACAATCGGTTCAGGAGCAAAGGTTGCTTCATCCATCACAGCTACAATACTCTGGATGGATGACGATGAGCTCTTCAAGGGAAAGAACTTCTTCTTCAAGCTAGGGACCAAGTCGATACCGGGCATCGTAACAGAGATAGAGCATACCATCGATGTAAACACAGGTGAGGAAAAGCCTGCCGATAAGCTCAAAAAGAACGAGATAGCAGTTGTAAAGATTGCATTCTCGGACAAGATAGTCTGCGATAAGTTCAAAAACCACAAGACACTCGGTGAGTTCATCTTAATC
>OHXM01000857.1_pt1 | contig 9372 bp, 10 predicted proteins | sample 1579901 | NCBI WGS metagenome assembly OHXM01 (sample SAMEA3882528, study PRJEB24775) | human gut metagenome | biome: human-associated habitat; feature: intestine environment; material: feces | place: Netherlands | collected 2009/2010
CACGCAGGCCGAGACGCTCGATGTTGCCGACTTTGTCCGTCTGGCCCGGGAGCTTTCCCATGACGCTTAATGCCGAACGCGTGACGTTTACCAAAAAAAAGAAGACGGTTGCTTGTCCCGTGCCCTTGGCACCGCTTGCCGACACACATGCGCATCTGCTTTCGTTCTGGGGCAAGGATGTGCCCGAGACACTCGTGCGTGCCAAGGCGGCAGGCATCGACCTGTTGGTGACGGTCTTCGATCCCATTGCCGATAAGCGCAGCGTGACGGACTATAGCGACTGGCTGACGCGCGAGATTCTGCCGATGCAGGATATCCCGCAGATCAAGTATCTTGCCGGCGTGCATCCGTATGGCGCGCCGGACTATACCGACGACGTTCACGCACAGGTCGTTGCCGCACTCGATGACCCCTTATGCGCCGGTATTGGCGAAATCGGCCTGGACTACCACATGGACTATGACGACGATATCGCGCCGGCACCCCATAACGTGCAGATTGACTGCATGGCGCGCCAACTCGAGCTTGCCGTGTGCCGTAACGTGCCGGTGGAGCTGCATCTGCGCCACGAGGACACGGACTATGAGCGTACCTCGCACGTGGACGCCTACAACGTGTTGCGCGAGGTCGGCGTGCCCCAGGCCGGTTGTGTGCTGCACTGCTTTGGCGAGGACCGCGCCACGATGGAGCGCTTTGTGGAGCTGGGCTGCTATATCGCCTATGGTGGTGCGGCCACCTTTAAGCGCAACGACGACGTGCGCGAGGCATTTGCGGCAACCCCACTCGATCGAATTTTGTTCGAGACGGATTGCCCGTATATGGCTCCGGAGCCCATCCGCAGTCTTGAATGCGAGCCCGCAATGATTTCCATTACGGCAAACGCGCTGGTTAACGACCGTGTCGATCGCACTGGTGAGGATGCCGAAACAATCGCGCAAGCCGCTTGGGAAAATGCCTGCAAACTTTTTCAAAAATAGTTCTTGCGTTCGCGATGGCGCTCCGTTATTCTAATTCCTGCACGCGGGCGTGGCGGAATTGGCAGACGCGTACGGTTCAGGTCCGTATGGGGGCAACCCCATGAAGGTTCAAGTCCTTTCGCCCGCACCATTAAATGAAAGAGCTCCCAGCAATGGGAGCTTTTTTGTTATGGGCCCATCACAGGGACTTGAACCTGTGAAGGAGCGAGCGTAAAGAAAACGCGGAGCGTTTTTAGCGAGCTGGCGAGGACGCCGGCAGGCGGCCGAAGCCGGTGCGGATCCGCGAAGCGGATACGCGGACGTCCTTTCGCCCGCACCATTGAATGAAAGAGCTCCCAGCAATGGGGGCTTTTTTTGATATGCACGATCTCCTTGGACGGGTATCCTAATGCCAACGTGTGCCTATCAGAGGAGAGACCATGCTGTTTTCCGGTATCATCGCCGCCCTTACCAGCCTTTTGATTCCCATCATCATTTTGTTGTTACTGCTTCCCAACGCCTGCTATGTCGTTGAACAGCAGCATGCCGTGATCATCGAGCGTCTGGGCAAGTTTAACCGCATCGTCAACGCGGGCTTCCACATGAAGGTGCCCGTGATCGACCGCAAGGCCGCCACGGTGAGTCTGCGCACCATGAAAAACGGTTTTGGCATCGACGTTAAGACCCAGGACAACGTGACCATCGGCCTTGAGGTCTCTGCTCAGTACCACGTGAGCTATGACATGGGCGCCGGCCCGGCAGATTCGGGTATCTACAAGAGCTACTACATGCTGCAGGAGCCCGTCGACCAGATGCGTGACTTCATCACCGACGCCCTGCGCTCTTCGATTCCCGTCTACACACTCGATGAGGTCTTTGCCAAGAAGGATGACATCGCCAAGGATGTCAACGCTACCGTTTCCGAGCAGATGGCCGCCTACGGCTTCACCCTCGTGTCGACGCTCATCACCAAAATCGCACTGCCGACCGAGGTTGAGAACTCCATGAACGACATCAACGCCGCCCAGCGCAAGCGCGCTGCGGCACAGGAGCTCGCTGAGGCAGACCGCATCAAGCGCGTCACCGAGGCGACCGCCGAGGCCGAGGCTATGGAAAAGGCGGGCGAGGGCATCGCCAACCAGCGCAAGGCCATCGCGCTGGGTATCAAAGATTCGCTCGAGATCATCCAGGAGACGGGTGTCGGCAATGACGAGGCCAACCAACTGTTCATGTTTACGCAGTGGTCCGAGATGATGACGGAGTTCGCTCGCACGGGTAAAACCTCGACGGTCGTGCTGCCGAGCGACTTCTCGCAGTCGGCCTCTATGTTCGAGCAGATGCTGACCGCCGGCAAAGTTCAAAACGATTCGAAGGAGTAGACCCGCGTGAAATACACCGTCGTTTGCGTCGGTAAGCTCAAGGAGCGCTTTTGGAAGGACGCGTGCGCTGAGTACACCAAGCGCCTGGGCGTCTATGCCAAGGTTGATATCCGCGAGGTGGCCGATATCGACCCGGCTAAGGCGGGCGGTGTGGATGCCGCGCGCGACAAGGAGGGGGCGGCGATTCTTGCTGCCCTGCCGTCTCGAGCGCATGTGATCCTGCTGGCCATTGAGGGCAAAGAGCGCTCGAGCGAGGAGTTTTCGGCGAGGCTCGACGATCTTATGCTGCGAGGCAGCAGCGACATCGCCTTTGTGATTGGCGGATCGGACGGCGTGAGCGATGACGTGCGCGCCCGCGCCGACGAGATGCTCAGCTTTGGACGCATTACCTTGCCGCATAACTTGGCGCGCGTGGTGCTGCTAGAGCAGATTTACCGTGCCTGCAAGATCAGTCGTGGCGAGCCGTATCACAAATAGGTCGGCAATAGGAAACAATGGCGTGGGACAATACCTTTCGTTTTGAGGAATGTGTCTGAAAGGACTATGAGATATGAAGATTGGATTTGTCGGTTTTGGCAATATGGCGAGCGCTATGGCCGATGGCTGGATCGCTGCCGGTGTAGCTGCGAGCGACATGTGCGCCTGCGCGGGTCGCTACGACGCACTGGTTGAGCGCTGCGAGGCGCGCGGCATGGCCGCCTGCCACGATGCCGCCGAGGTTGTCGCCGCATCCGATATCGTGGTCGCTGCGGTCAAACCGTATATGATCGAGAAGATATTCGCCCCGCTCAAGGATGCTCTTGCCAAAAAGGTCGTTCTGTCGGTTGCCTGGACCTGGGACAGTGCCAAGTGGGAGCAGGTCCTGCCGGGCGTCGCGCATATCTCGACGGTGCCCAACACGCCGGTTTCGGTGGGCGAGGGCGTCATCGCTTGCGAGAAGGCTTCCACGCTTAGTGATGAGCAGAGCGCAGTGGTGCTTGATCTGCTTGGCAAGCTCGGTGCGGTGGTCGAGCTCGATACGAGCCTGCTGTTCGTGGGCGGCACGGTGGGTGGTTGCGCTCCGGCATTTGTCGCTATGGCAATCGAGGCCCTGGGCGATGCGGCGGTCAAGCACGGTATCCCGCGTGCCGATGCCTATCGCATTGTGAGCCAGATGGTGCTAGGTACGGCAAAGTTGCAGCTTTCAACTGGTCAGCATCCTGCGGCGATGAAGGATGCCGTATGCTCGCCCGGTGGTGCCACCATCAAGGGCGTCGTTGCACTCGAGGACGCCGGCATGCGCAGCGCCCTGGTCAAGGCAATTGACGCAACTCTCCAGTAAAACCTGCCATTTAGGGACAGGTTTATTTTGGCAGGTTTTTCCTGCGGTTTTGTCGTATGTGCGAAAAGCGCCCCGCAACCGGATCGTTACCGGTTGCGGGGCGCTTGCGTTTGCCCAGATAAAACCGACCAAAATAAACCTGTCCCTTTTTGGCAGGTTAGTCCCAGAAGCTGTCTTCCTCATCCTCGGACTTGGGTCCGCGGTCGACGTACATCTTATGGGTACGCTTCTCCATTACAAAGGCAAGAATCGCAAATAACAGGATGCCGCCGGCGAAAAGGATGGCAAAACCGGTGCGGGTGCCAAACAAAAAGGAAAAAACTGCGTCCATTGGGTGCCTTCTTGCGTAGTTGAGTTGGGTCGTAAACGCTCATAAGTATATACTTGCCCATACATGTACAAGGTTGCAACCTAAATGGAATGTATATCGCCGGAGGATCTAATGCTTGATATCAAGTTTGTTCGCGAGAACCCCGATGCCATCGATGTCGCCATGGCTAACCGCCAGACGTCTTGGGATCGCGAGAAGTTCTTTGAGCTCGACGACGAGCGCCGTGCCGTCATCACCGAGGTCGAGGAGCTCCAGGCCACGCGTAATGCCGAGTCCAAGAAGATCGGCGCCCTGATGAAGGAGGGCAAGAAGGACGAGGCCGAGGCCGCCAAGGAGGCCGTGCGCGCCGTCAACGAGAAGATTGACGGTCTGGCCGAGCGTCGTACCGCCCTCGAGCAGGAGCAGTACGACTTCATGGCTCACCTGCCCAACATTCCCTGCGAGGCCACGCCGTACGGCAAGGACGAGGACGAGAACATTGAGCGCCGTCGTTGGGGCACCCCGCGCGAGTTCGACTTCGACTTTAAGCCGCACTGGGATCTGGGCACCGACCTCGACATCCTCGACTTCGAGCGCGGCAACAAGCTCTCCGGCAGCCGTTTCACCGTTCTCGGTGGCGCCGGTGCCCGCCTGGAGCGTGCCCTCATCAACTTCTTCCTCGATACGCACACCAGCCGTGGTTTTAAGGAGTGGTGGCCGCCCATCGTCGTCAAGCGTCAGACCATGTTCGGTACGGGCCAGCTGCCCAAGTTCGAGGATGACGCCTATCACGTCTCGGGCGACAACTTCCTGATCCCTACCGCCGAGGTCGTGCTCACCAACCTGCACGCCGGCGAGGTCCTCGACGCCGACACCCTGCCGCGCCGCTACACCGCCTTCACCCCCTGCTTCCGCGAGGAGGCCGGTTCCGCCGGTCGCGACACCCGCGGCATCATCCGCCAGCACGAGTTCGACAAGGTCGAGATGGTCAAGTTCGCTAAGCCGGAGGAGTCCGACGAGGAGCTCGAGAGCATGACCGCCGAGGCCGAGTACCTGCTGCAGCAGCTGGGCCTTCCGTATCGCGTGATTAGCCTGTGCACCGGCGACTTGGGCTTCTCTGCCCGTCAGACCTACGACATCGAGGTCTGGCTGCCGAGCTACAACGCCTACAAGGAGATCAGCTCCTGCTCCAACTGCGGTGACTTCCAGGCTCGCCGCGCCAACATCAAGTATCGCGACCCCGAGAACTTCAAGGGCTCGCGCTACCTGCACACCCTCAATGGTTCCGGCCTGCCGGCCGGCCGCACCATGGCCGCCATTCTGGAGAACTACCAGAACGCCGACGGCACCATCACGATCCCCGAGGTTCTGCGTCCTTACATGGGTGGTCTCGAGAAGATCGAGCCGGTCGCGTAAGTTGGCTGCATAGGGGATATGCAAGGGCGCTCCTTCGGGGGCGCCCTATTTTGTGCGTAGGTCCATACCATGCCGTGCGGACAGCTCAATAGAAAACACACGAACAACTGTTCTGTATACAGCCATCTACCTGCTATGCTTTTGCTAAATAAGAGCGAGAGAAAGGGGACGCGATGGAGCTGTTTGATGATCGGGTGGTTTTGTTTGAGAGCGACGAGGGCGGGGAGTACCTGCTTGTAACGTGTGAGCCGTCTGGCATGGGCGGCCTGGTGGTTCGGCAGACGAGTGAGGGTCCGTTGACACAATGGTGCTTTGAGGAGTCGCCGCATGTGGTCGAGACCTTTGTGACGCACGAGGGACTTGTGGCGCTGGAGCACTTCTATGGAGTTGGGACTTCCAACCAGGTCGCGCGCATGCTGAGCATCTCGTTTGCCGATTATGATTGTGCCCAGCGGGTGAGATCGCTCCTGAGGGAACTTGATGCCAAGTTTGACGTGATCGAAAAGCCAATCAATCGTACGGGGAACGGCAGTATATGCGGGGCAGCATGACAAAACCGCGTTCCACAAAAAAGTTTGAGATTGTGCTTGACTCCAATAAGCTAAAGTGGTTTTATATGTCTTGCGCTGCGGCGTTACCTCAGCTGGATAGAGGGTCTGACTACGAATCAGAACGTCATAGGTTCGAATCCTATACGCCGCACCAATTGAAATCGAAAGCCTCCGGCAACGGGGGCTTTTCTTTTACGTCGGCACTGCATGGATTCGAACCTCGGTCGAGGCGCGGGCGTAAAGAAAACGCGGAGCGTTTTTAGCCCGCGGGCGAGCACGCCGGCAGGCGGGCGAAGCCGGTGCGGATCCGCGCAGCGGATGCGCGGAATCCTATACGCCGCACCATTTGAGATTAAAGCTCCCGGCAACGGGGGCTTTTCTTTTGCGCCAGCTTGAGTGCTTTCGTCCAAAGGGACGATTTCCTGTCGACTCGTGTAAGATTCCGAGTAGGTGTCGCGGCCCATCCGCGACCACTCCTTCTCTCAACGACCGATCAGGGTGATATTTCGTGGCAGAGCGTCCGACATACAAGCTCAGGTTTCTCGATCCCAAGAAGCGCTTTCCGGCGATGCCCGAGCAGCCTGCGGGACGCTCATATGGCGTGGTCTGGAAACTCTTTGGCGAGGACCAGCATGAATCTTGTTATGTCGTCGAATTCGTTGGCAAAAGTCATGTGTCGCTTTTGGGCTACGTAAGCGTTTCGGGTGAGGTGTACAAGGTGGACCGCCCCGTCAGCGAGGCTCCGCTGCCCAACGATCCCGACATGGAACTGGTCCTTGACGAGTCGGATTCCAGTATTGGTGAGATTATGGTAAGGGAAGCCAACGGTGCAATGCGTACGTGCGCGCAAACTGTCGGTTCTCCCGAAGGCCCCATGCGCGAGCAGTCCGACCACGAGACATGGAATTCGACCCGCGCCCTTCCTTACGGCGAGTTCATGGCATCGATGTTCCTGCGCTACGTGATATTCGCTGACTCCGAAAATGCCATTGCGAGCACGGCGGACGCCGGCGGACTCGACGAGGGTATGCAAAATGTTGTCGACAAGATCAAGCTCGTAAAGTTGCCCGAGCCGGTCGAGGTGTTTTTGGGCTTTAACACGGCACCGCTACCTGACGCTATCGAGACGCTGCTCTACCGCGTTGACCATGCCGAGAATCCGAGCGGTATCGAGCGCTATGCCGCCACCCTTATGAGCGAAATTGACTTGCCCCGTCTGCGCACCATCGCTGCCAAGTCCGAGATGAGCCTGGCTCGCATTGATTGCTCAAAGATTTTCTATCTCAATTTTGATCGTAGCCTGTTGGACCAGGACGAGATTGACATGCTGCTTGCCATCGAGTGCCGTCTCAACCGCCTCTCCGGCATCCTTGAGCGCATTGGGGCCGGATTGGCCCCCGCGGCATCCTCGCCGAGCCTTGAGGGCTGTGCACTCTTTGATTCGTGGCATATCGCTAAGACGACCAACGATGTTCCCCGACTGCTCGATACGGCCTCGAGCGTTAACCCGTGGGCAAAGCCGGGAACGGTTTCGTGCCAGCCGGGCGGCGAGTGGGACGTGCGCACCCGTTTTGCGCGAATCGTTGAGGCGCTTAACGTGGTCACGCGGCTCGACTATACCTATCGAGTAAACGTTGCCGAGGGGATTATGCTCGTTCGGTTTGGGCAGTCTGTCGTTGATGCCATGCCGCAACGTGAATACGACGCTCAAGATGACGCTTGGCGCGAGCTGGACGAGGACACGCGCGCGATCTGGGGCGCGGAGCACGATGCACGTGTGGCGCTCACGCTTGCGGCAGCGTGTTTTGCCGCGGGCACCTGCATCACGTGCTGCTATGTGCAGATTGCTGCTCCCGACAGTGAGCAGGGCGAGCGCGTTGTCGCAACATATTTCTTTGGGCGCGCGGCCTATCTGGCCGATTGCGTGCCTGTCGCCAAGGATCTTGAGAGCATGGACATGGACGATATGCCGTGCAAGCGTGTGCTTGAGGCGTATGAGTCAACCGCTCCGGAGACGATTGAGCCTGCGGAGGTTCATGCTCGTCCGCGTGATGACCATCGCACCCTGCCGCCGGCGCTGCGTGATTTGCTGCTTGCCGATACGGCTGACGAGTTGGAGGTCATGGAAGAGGACGACGACCCATACGTGGCGCGTGTTGTTGAATTGCGCGAGCAGGCAAAAGTCGACCGTACAGGTGCTTTTGAAGGCTTTTCCCGTCTTGTCGAGGAGTTGGAGGCTAAGTGCGCCGTCGCCGAGCTTTTGGCGACAGGTCCGGTTCAAACGCAGTTTTGCGATAACCAGCTGGTGCGCATGGTGTTACCGGTGTTGGAAGAAGACCGCTCTGTGCGAATCCTTCGTGCGCCCGATGCGCTGTACTTTGCCCAGCACGAGATCTGCAGCTTTTACGCCGAGCAAGAGGACTTTGAACGAGCACTGCCCGAGGTGCGCCATCTTTACGATCTGGCGCGCTCGTCCATGCAATCGCACTTTGCGCTCATCAACGTGCTTGCGCGTCTGGAGCGCTTTGACGAGATTATCGAGGTGGCGCGCCACGGCCTACGTATTGCCAGCGATCGTTCTGCAATCGGCTACCTGTTCTATCGCTTGGCGTTTGCCTATTGGAATTGCGATCAGCTCGACCTGGCGCTGGCTTGTTACCGTCTGGTGCCGCGTGGAGAGGAGTCGGGCAGCAGCGCGCTGGAAGAAATGCAGGGCCTTATGAACGAGATGGGTGTCAGCGAGCCTCCGACGTTCGAGGAAGCGGTCGAGGCCATCCGCAAGGCTGGACTCGAGCTGCCGCCAGTGTCTGCGGTGACCAATCAGCTTGCGGATGCCGCTGTGCAACTGGTCGACAACGGTTTCTTTTTCCTGGCACGCGGTTGCATCTTCCAAATGTGGCGCACCATGGGCAACGACGAGCTCGGCTCCCTCAACCGCTCGCTGGGGTAGGCGAAGCCTCCAAGGAGGAAAGGATGCTAGGCAATTAGAAAATTTCCTCTTGCCCATCCTTGGCTGTTTGGTTACTATAGAACGGATGTTACGGAGAGCTGACCGAGAGGCCGAAGGTGCTCGCCTGCTAAGCGAGTATGCCCCAAAAGGGCATCTGGGGTTCGAATCCCCAGCTCTCCGCCAGTAAGACTTTAAAGAAGGGTTCCGAAAGGGGCCTTTTTTAGTTGAACCACGTTAGCTGGGGATTCGAACCCGAGAGGGCACGGGCGTTAAGCAAACGCGAAAGCGTTTGTAGCCCGTGGGCGAAAAGCCGCCAGGCTTTGAAGCCGGAGGGCATGCGTAGCATGCCCGGACATCCCCAGCTCTCCGCCAGTTTAACTTTAAAGAAGGGTCCCATTGGGGGCCCTTTTTTATTATCGAGAAAGGGCGCTGGGGATTCGAACCCTCAAAAAAAGGAGGCATCCTTTCGGACACCTCCTTTCAGCGAGT